>ENA-OQAS01000314-OQAS01000314.1-human-gut-metagenome-genome-assembly--contig:-NODE-314-length-25648-cov-4.050037_pt1 | contig 25648 bp, 31 predicted proteins | sample MGYA00242733_ERZ504523 | MGnify/ENA primary metagenome ERZ504523 (study PRJEB26092, sample SAMD00036239) | human gut metagenome | host: Homo sapiens | study: EMG produced TPA metagenomics assembly of...
AAACGTTGTCAACATGATCCGTTTCTTGAGTCGCTTCACTTATAAGTGCAAGTACATGCCATGGAATTAATCCACTAAGTATCAACAAGTAAACATAAAAAAGGGTGTCCGATTATGGACACCCTGTACATTATTAACGGACAAACAGTCTATTCTTTCTGCTTTTCAACACGATGCAAGACTACCAGAACAACTTCGCTGGGAGTAAATAAACGGACGTCAACGCGCGAAGTACCCAATCCATTGGTTATAATAATCGGAGTACCTTTGCTATTCTCTTTCCAACCAGTCAGAAAACGGTTTCCATAAATAGAGTGCTTTACCGGAGAATATTTTTTAAACAAGCTCACCTGCCCACCATGAGTATGCCCCGCTAACACCAAATTGGCATTCGACACATCGGTATCTTCTGCATAATCGGGAGTATGCGTGAGCAATATAATAAAATCATCCGCCGGAAAATGCTGGGATGGAGAGTCACCATTCTTTTTTAAATCAAACGGATTGCGTACACCGCTCACTATAATATACTGACCATCTTTCATCAGCTTATAGCTTTTATGTTCCATCAACCGCACATGATTCTTTTGCATGGCCTCCACCACTTCGGAATAACAATAGCCATAATCATGATTTCCCATCACAGCAAATGTTCCGTAAGGCGTATAAACTCTGCTCAAGGCGGTGAACAAAGTATCCAGATTTCCACCTTTCTTGCCACGATAATCTCCACCCAACAGCAAGACATCGGCATGCATTGACTTTAATGCCCGCACCGCGCTGTTCAATTCACTCCTCTTAAAGCGACTCTCATAATGAAAATCCGAAGCAAACCCTATCCGAAAACCGTCAAAAGCGGGTGGAATATCATAACTATAAAAATCATATTGCTTCACACGCCCTACCCCCGGAAACTCGGACAAAGTAGCTGTGGCGCAAGAAGACAAAAGAATAACCGCTAAAAGCAAAAAAAGAAACTGTTTCTTCATAATCCTTTCTATTTGGAGACAAAGATACAGAATTAATTGTTTTATCTTTGCACAACCTTAATTATAAATAGAAATGGAAATTGTTCAAGTTAACTCAATAAAAGCATGGCTTCTAGCCGCCCGCCCTAAAACATTGGCAGGAGCCGCCACTCCGGTTTTACTGGGATGTGCCTTGGCCTATGCAGACAGCTGCTTCCAAATGACACCAGCATTGCTTTGCTTTGCCTTCGCTTTTCTGATGCAGATAGACGCCAACTTCATTAATGATTACTTTGATTACCTGAAAGGCAGTGACCGTGAAGACCGTTTGGGTCCTGAACGTGCCTGCGCGCAAGGATGGATCACACTGAACGCCATGAGAAAGGGAATCGCCCTGACCACAGCAACAGCTTGTTTAGCAGGGTTATGCCTATTAGCTTATGGAGGGATTGAAATGATTCCAGTAGGAATTTTATGTGTTTTATTCGCTTTTCTTTATACAGCAGGACCTTATCCGCTAGCTTATCACGGATGGGGAGACATACTTGTCATTGTCTTTTTCGGATTTGTACCGGTAGGCTGCACTTACTATGTGATGTGCCGTGACTGGACTTGGAATGTGACACTCGCCTCTCTAGCTTGCGGACTGATTATAGATACCTTGTTGATGGTGAATAATTACCGTGACCGCGATCAGGATGCAAAAAGCGGAAAGAAAACAATCGTAGTACGCTGGGGAGCCAATGCAGGGCAACAATTATACTTATTTTTGGGATTGGCTGCCGCATGGCTTTGTTTATTGTTTATCCCGACCGGGCACATTTGGGCTGCATTATTACCCAAATTTATCTGTTACCTCACTTCATGGCATGGCAAAGAATGGTAAAAATCAACAGGGGAAAAGAATTAAACAGCATATTGGGAGAAACCTCCCGCAATATGCTGCTATTCGGCGTATTACTAGCATTCGGCCTTATCCTATAATCTTCCAGCAAGATCTTGCCAGAAGATATTTCCCAATAAAGCGCAACAAATCATTCCGCTTTCTCTATCAATACAGTGGCATAAGCGGAAATGCCCTCCTCCCTGCCCGTAAATCCCAGTTTCTCTGTAGTGGTAGCCTTTACGGAAACATCATCCACATCAATCCTCATCAAATGAGCAAGTACCAACTGCATTTCCGGAATCCGCGCTTTCAATTTAGGACGTTCAGCACAAATCGTTGCGTCCACATTACCTACTTTATATCCTTTTGCAGCAATCAGGTCCACCGTTTCAGCCAATAAAATCTTGCTATCAATATTCTTGAATTCACCCGCAGTATCAGGAAAATGATAACCTATATCACGCATATTGGCAGCTCCCAGCAAAGCGTCACAAATGGCATGAATCAACACATCGGCATCCGAGTGTCCCAATAGCCCCAATTCATGTTCAAATTTTATTCCTCCAAGCCATAGTTCACGACCGGTTACCAGTTGGTGCACATCGAATCCAAATCCTACTCTTATTTTCATCTTACATAAAAATCTAATAATTTCTCACCTTCCAAATACCCCTGCAAATGCTGTCCTATGCCGACTGGCCCTACTCCCACAGGAGTCCCCGTATAGAGCAAATCTCCAATCTTTAATGTAAAAAACCGACTAACGTATGCAATTATCTCATCCACCTTAAACAACATATCCGCAGTGTTGCCTCTCTGCACTGTTTTTCCATCTATATCCAAATGAAAGTTTAAATTCTGTATATCCTTAAATCTGTCTACCGGCACAAAATCACCTATGGCAGCCGAGCTATCAAACCCTTTACACAGCTCCCAAGGCTTGCCTTCCTCCCGGAACCGCCGCTGAAGGTCACGTGCCGTAAAATCTATTCCTACCGTCACCGCATCATAATACCGACTGGCAAAACGCGGAGCAATATTCTTTCCCAAACGATTAATACGTACTACCAATTCTGTCTCATAATCCACCTGCTGAGAAAAATCAGGAATAAAAAACGGCTTGCTGTCTTTCAGCAGAGCCGAATCCGGTTTCATAAAAATAACCGGTTCTTCCGGTAATTTTTCATCAGCATGTAACTCGTGGCAATGTGCAACGTAGTTCATTCCTACGGCTATAATCTTCATATTATTATTCTTGAATTACATTTAATCTGTTAAACATTACAGCCAGATGAGCATAAAGTGATGTATTCTGCACCACAATATTTTCCGGTACACGAATACGGAACGGTGTAAAGTTCCAAACAGCCTTAATGCCACCCGCTATCATTTTATCTGTTATCTCCTGTGCTATATTAATAGGCACAGTCAATACCCCGATATTCACATCACAGGATTTCATTTTTATCTCAAATTCATCCGAATGATAAATAGGAATTCCATTTATTTCCTTCCCGACCAATCCGGGATTAATATCAAACGCACCTACTATCTCTAATCCAAAATGATGCAGCCCCGAGTCGCGCAATAAAGCACCTCCCAAACTACCGACACCAAACAAAAAAGCTTTATGCATTTTGGTAAATCCCAAGAAACGCTCCAGCACCTCTATCAACGCATCAATCTCATACCCCACACGTGTACGGCCGGATATATTTACATAAGAAAGATCTTTCGCTATTTGGGAAGCATCTACATTGATTTGCTTGGATATTTGGGTAGAAGACACGTACGTTTCTCCCTGTTCTTTCATCAGTTTCACATTCGAAAGATACCACGGAAGTCTGCGCAAAGTCGGCTCAGGCACTTTATCCGAGAATTTATGCATACGTATATCCATCTTTTTCTTTAGGTATTATCATTAGGTAATTTGCAAAAGTACACTTTTATTTGTTACATTGACGGATAGAGTATAAAAAAAGTCTTATCTTTGAGTATTCATTTAAGCAAAATTCACATGAAAAATAACGATTGGAAAGAACGTCTGAATGTGGTTTATTCCACAAATCCTGATTTCAAGTATGAAAGTGTTGAAGAGGAAGCGGTTGAGACATTAGATAAAAAACAACAGAAACTCCGTGTCAATATAGAAAAAAAAGGACGGGGTGGCAAAACCGTGACATTAATCAACGGGTTCATCGGAACAGAAAATGACCTGAAAGAGTTGGGTAAATTATTGAAAAGCAAATGTGGAGTAGGCGGTTCAGTAAAAGACGGGGAGATCCTTATCCAAGGAGAGTTCAAGCAACGGGTCATCGAGTTATTGAAAGCTGAAGGATATACCCAGACCAAATAACCGGAAAAAAGAAAGGGACTGTTGTCACACAGTCCCCCATTCTATAATTGCGGAAATCTTATTCAGCACGTAAAGTGAAACGTTTGAAAGCAACGATCTGCAATTCAGGATCAGCTTCCTTCAACACTTCTCTTACAGTCTTCTTACCATCCATGATATCCTCCTGGTTCAGCAAGCAAACTTCCTTCAAGAACTTACCCAGACGACCTTTAGCAATGTTTTCAATCATCTGTTGCGGCAAGTTGGCAGCTTTTTCAGCAGAAACAGTAGCAATGATTTCCTTAGCTTTGGCAATATCTTCGTCAGTAATCCAGCCTTAGCCTTGTTACTTTCCATGTGCTCTTCGCTGTCTACATGTGCAGGTTGATACCAGCCTTCTTCAAAGCAACTTCAACAGCCTTGTCTACTTGTTCTTTCTTAGTTTTATCAATAGCTACCTGTATTTCAGCTTCTTTTACAGATTCAGGAACACCGGCTTCATCAATTGCAATAGGATTCATAGCGGCAATCTGCATAGCAACTCCGTGAGCGGCAGCTTCAGCTCCTTATTCATGGCAACAATAGTACAAAGCTGGTTATTTCCCTGGTGGTTATAAATAGAAGTATAAGCACCTTCAACCACATTGTAGCCATCCAATTCCATTTTTTCACCAGTGATACCGCTACGGTCTGTTACTGCATCCTGTACAGTACCGTTACCCATAGGCAAAGCCTTTACTTCTTCCAAAGTCTTGCATCTGTTGGCAACAGCAGCATCCAGAATAGCTTGAGTCAACGCTACGAAATCAGCATTTTTAGCAACGAAGTCGGTTTCGCATTTCAAAGCGATGATAGCAGCAAATTCGCCATCCTTTTTTGCCAGCACACAACCTTCAGATGCTTCACGGTCAGAACGTTTTGCAGCAACAGCCTGTCCTTTTTTACGGATAATTTCCATTGCTTTATCGATATCGCCGTTTGCTTCAGTCAAGGCGTTCTTGCAATCCATCATACCAGCTCCACTAATCTTACGAAGCTTGGTTATTTCAGCCATAGTTACAGCCATAATATTCCTTTATTTTTTAATTGTTAGTAATATCTTTAAAACAGAATTGAGAATTGAAAATTGAGAATTGAGAATCAACAGCATAATCTGCCCCTTCCCCAATTTTCAATTCTCAACTCTCAATTTATACTATTAAGCTTCTTCGTCTTCTTTCAAGAAAGCGGCAGCCTTAGCAGCATTGATAGCTTCTTCTTCGGCTTTATCCATACGAGCTTGGTATTTTTCTTCTTACCAGCACCCTTAGGAGCATTTTCACCGGCAGCTTCCATATCTACTTTTTCAGCTTTTCTTTCTTCCAAGCCTTCAGCGATAGCGCCACAACAAGCATCCAAGATCACTTCTACAGACTTAGTAGCGTCATCGTTTGCAGGAATCACGAAGTCTACGTTTGAAGGATCTGAATTTGTATCAACGATAGCAAATACAGGGATACCCAGACGGTTAGCTTCACGAACTGCAATGTTTTCTTTCAACACATCGATAACGAACAGTGCTGACGGCAAACGAGTCAAATCAGCGATAGAGCCTAAGTTCTTCTCCAATTTAGCACGCTGACGAGAGATTTGCAGAACTTCTCTCTTAGAAAGGTTTGAATAAGTACCATCGTTGGTCAACTTATCGATAGTAGCCATTTTCTTCACAGCCTTACGGATAGTCGGGAAGTTAGTCAACATACCACCCGGCCAACGCTCGATTACATAAGGCATATTTACAGAAGCAGCTTTCTCAGCTACTACTTGTTTAGCTTGTTTCTTAGTAGCAACAAACAGGACTTTCTTACCTGATTTTGCGATTTGTTTCAGTGCATCAGCAGCTTCATCTACTTTAGCAACTGTTTTATGGAGGTCAATGATATGGATACCATTGCGTTCCATGAAAATATAAGGAGCCATTGAGGGATTCCACTTTCTCTTAAGGTGTCCGAAGTGGCAACCGGCTTCCAATAATGTATCGAAATTAGTTCTAGACATTTTGTTATTCTTTAAATCGTTTACTTTCTTTTTTGTTTATCTCAACCAACCATCGGGTAGTCCGCTACCAAGTAGAGTCCCGCTGGTTTAGATACTAAACGCTTCTTAACCAGTTCCAAGTAAAACCGGATATTAACGTTTACTGAACTGGAATCTACGACGTGCTTTGGGCTGACCCGGTTTCTTACGTTCTACAGAACGAGAATCACGTGTCATGAAGCCTTCTGAACGAAGAGCTGTTTTATCTTCAGGGTTGATTTTAACCAGCGCACGGGCGATAGCCAGACGCAAAGCCTGTGACTGACCTGTAAAACCACCACCGTAAAGATTTACTTTGATATCATATTTTTCAGCAGCCTCCAGCTTGTTCAAAGGCTGTTTTACTACATACTGAAGAATAGTTGATGGAAAGTACTGTGCAAGGTCTCTCTTGTTAATAGTAATCTTTCCTGTACCTTCGCTTACGAACACGCGTGCTACGGCGCGTTTACGTCTGCCTAATGCATTTACTACTTCCATTCTTTATTATTTAAGTGAGTTTATATCAATTGATTTCGGAGTCTGAGCTTCATGTTTATGTTCACTACCAGCGTAAACATACAAATTGCCCAGCAACTGTGCTCCCAGACGATTTTTAGGAAGCATACCCTTTACTACTCTCTTCAACAGTTTTTCTTCACCGTTAGGTTTCTTCATCAACTGGGCAGGAGTCATTTCTCTCTGACCACCGGGATAACCTGTATAGCGCAAGTAAACCTTGTCGTTCCACTTGTTTCCGGTAAATTTCACTTTGTCTGCATTAATGATAATAACATTATCACCGCAGTCAGCATGAGGGGTAAGTCTGGTTTGTACTTTCCTCTCAACAGTTTCGCAACTTTCGAACCGAGACGGCCTACGACCTGATCGGTTGCATCGACAACAACCCATTCTTTATGAGCTGTTTCTTTGTTTGCAGAAATGGTCTTGTAACTTAAAGTATCCACTCTTAAATTCTTTTTTAAATGTTAACTACTAAAAACAATTCTTCCCAGCGTTTCTAACCGTTCCCGGACAAAGAACTATTAACACGCTAAGAATTAACTCTTTATAAACTTTTGATAATAATCGGCTTGCAAAGGTACGGCTTTTCTTTGAACTGACAAACAAATTAAGATATTTTTTCCTCCTGCTTTTTGCATACAAAAGGCTGATACAACCACATCTAGGCTTTGAATAACGGAGTAAAAACATAGGGAAGAAATTTTGATTCTTCCCTATACATATACAGTTATTCATATATTTTCAACGATTCCAGCCACTCTCCATCTCAGAGCAAGTACAAACAGCCACAGATGCCGCATTGTTTCCACCGGACTGACGAAGCTTTAAAAGTTCAGTTGCTGAGATCCGAACTACTTTTCCATCGGGACGACCATAACACAGTGTCCCTTCGCGCCGTGCAGTTTCCTCTATCAACCGCTGTTCCGCTAATTCTAAACCATAACGCAACTTCGCACTTAATTCCTTATATTCTTCTTCAGTTGACATAACTTCTGATTTTAGTAAAAAGTTCTTGATTATAGATATGGACCTCATCTCCCAAACGGAAGCGTCCGCCACAATAACACGCGGTGTGCAGCTATTGTCCGCAAGCATCCAATAATCCACGCAAGGCATATAAATACGGAAAAAGTTTTCCAACCCCGAACGATAACGACGACGGATAATGGGAGCAGGTACATCATGCCCTCCGTTGGCAACACGCTGTTTCACTCGCTCTATAGCCAGTTCAGGCGAATTCAGCCAAAAATAAATAAGGCTGACACTATATCCTTGATTTTGTGCCTGCTGGATAAGATTGATATAAGAACGGGTAGACAATGTAGTTTCAACAGAAAAACTGACTCCGGCTGACAACAGTTCTCCGATGCGTTTCAGCATCAGTCGTCCCGCTTCGATTGCTACACTTGAGGGGTTAAAAGGAGAAAGTCCCTTGGCGATTTCATCGGCATTGACAAATTCACGGCACTCTAAAATTTCGGGTAATACCGTATACGAAGCAGTCGTTTTACCAGCTCCGTTACACCCCGCTATTATATAAAGTTTAGACATTAATCTCCTTTTCTATTTCTGTTATTGGCGACAAAGTTAACGATTATTTCCAATTTTTGTTCTCGAAAAGGCATAAAAGTGATGAAGAATAGCACATTTTTTGAAATTCTGTGCAAATTAAGAAGAGATTACAGGAATTTTACCGTATATTTAAGCAACCTGCAAACAGGTAACAGTTACTCACTACATCATTTTATTGGAAACAATTAATACATAGACACCTTTCATTTAAGTATCCAAACAAGTAATCATATAAACAAGACACATATCCCACCATATAGATAGGGACCACGCTTTCAAAAAATGAAAGAGCAGCCCTCCCCAATGACTATCCTTTGTTTATAAACAAAGATTCAAACTTATCTGACCAAATCCTTGGGATAAACAGGAGGCATTTTCACCCGTTTCCAAGTTTCATAATACCAAGAATTGATTTCATTTCCATCCTTATCCGTTTTCACAAAAAACTTCAGTACCATGACATCGCCCCCCTTCATCTCAAATTCCAAAATATTATCCACACCTACCAATTGTGGAAGATGCAGATTTTTCTCCACATGCTCTGTATAAGCATTAGGAGCAGTCTGCCGATAGGTACCGGAACCAATAATAATAGCTCCATGATTAGGAATCATGGTCATATTGGTAAACTTGCCGTCATCAGACAAAATTTTAAAAGAATTACTTGGTTTCAACTCACCCGGCACCTGAGGAGTACCTGATACATAAAAGCACATCTGCCAAATCCCTTTCAAGTTGACAGGGGCTGCATCTGATTTTTCCTGTCCCACTACACGCGAAGTACCGATTAGCAAGAATGCTATCATCAGTAGGAATAATTTTTTCCGTTTCATAGCTGTATATATTTAGTTAACAAATTGCGTTATGTGGATACAACAAAATTAGAAAAATTTTTTCAAACTTCTGCTTTTCAAATAACTTTTTTACAGTTAAACACAAAAATCCTGCTCTATGTTATAGGGCAGGATTTTTGAATTATTATTCCTACAATTAGAATTCAGCATTGCGCGGAGTACGTGGGAAAGGTATCACATCACGAATATTGGTCATACCGGTAACAAACAGCAACAACCGTTCAAAACCAAGTCCAAAACCAGAATGAGGACATGAACCAAACTTGCGGGTATCCAGATACCACCACATATCCTTCATCGGAATTCCCAGTTCCTGAATGCGGGTCATCAATTTGTCATAATCAGCCTCACGTTCAGACCCACCTATTATTTCGCCAATCTTCGGGAATAATACATCCATTGCACGCACCGTCTTTCCATCCTCATTCTGCTTCATATAGAATGCTTTGATTTCTTTCGGATAGTCTGTCAGGATTACAGGACGTTTAAAGTGCTCTTCCACCAAATAACGTTCATGTTCAGAGGCTAAGTCTACTCCCCAATATACCGGGAATTCAAATTTATGACCTTTTACTACAGCTTCCTCCAGTATCTTGATACCTTCCGTATAAGGCAGACGGACAAATTCTTCCTTCAGCACGCCCTGCAAACGTTCTATCAATCCTTTATCGAACATATCGTTCAAGAACTTCACATCATCATAGCAGTTGTCAAGCGCCCACTGTACACAATATTTAATAAAGTCTTCGGCCAAATCCATATTATCAGTAATATCATTGAACGCAACCTCAGGTTCAATCATCCAAAACTCGGCCAAGTGACGCGGCGTATTGGAGTTCTCCGCACGGAATGTAGGTCCAAATGTATAAATAGCCCCCAAAGCAGTAGCAGCCAATTCACCTTCCAACTGTCCGGAAACCGTCAAACTGGCTTGTTTCCAAAGAAATCATCATCATAAATAATCGCTCCGTTTTCATCTTTCTTCAAATCATAAAGATTCTTGGTAGTAACCTGGAACATCTGTCCCGCACCTTCACAATCGGATGCTGTGATAATAGGTGTATGAAAATAGAAGAAACCACGTTCATGGAAGAACTTATGGATAGCGATAGCCATGTTGTGGCGGATGCGGAATACAGCTCCAAATGTATTGGTACGGGGACGCAAATGAGCGATCTCACGAAGAAACTCCATCGTATGACCTTTCTTCTGTAACGGATAAGTATTATCACAAGTACCTAATACTTCGATTCCACGCGCTTGAACTTCGGCAGCCTGACCAGAGCCAATGGATTCGGTCAACTCACCGTTCACACTGATACATGCACCGGTGGTGATCTGCTTCAACATTTCTTCGTCAAAGTTTGCCAAATCAACAACAATCTGCACATTATTTATTGTAGAACCGTCATTCAGGGCGATAAAATTTACCTGTTTGCTACCGCGGCGGGTACGAACCCAACCTTTTACATTGACCATCGCACCAAAATCACGGCGCTTCAGCAAGTCAACAATCTTTGTTCTACTAATTTTTTCCATTGTTTTGTCTCTTTATTGTTTATTATTCAAATGAGCCCATGCGGAGCATGTTCACTTCTTGTTCCGTCAGGTAACGCCAGTCACCGCGACGCAAACCTTTTTTAGTCAGGCCAGCAAAATAAACGCGGTCCAGCTTGATTACCTTATATCCCAAGGATTCAAAAATACGACGCACAATACGGTTCTTTCCGGAATGGATTTCAATACCGACTTGTGATTTGTCTGTTTCCGATGCATAGCTGATGGCATCTGCATGGATCTCTCCATCATCCAATGTCACACCTGCTGCAATCTGGTCAAGATCTGCCTTGGTTACATTCTTATCACAATATACATGATAAATCTTCTTCTTCAAATACTTAGGATGAGTCAGCTTGGAAGCCAAATCACCATCGTTAGTTAACAGTAATACACCGGTAGTATTACGATCCAACGCCCAACTGGATAAATACGCTCCTTACAAGCACCTTTCACAAAATCCATTACAGTCTTACGTTCCTGAGGATCATCAGAAGTAGTCACACAATCCTTCGGTTTATTCAACAAAATATAAGTTTTACGTTCAATACTTACCGGTTCGTCATGGAACTTCACTTCGTCAGTACGCTTGATCTTAGTACCTAATTCGGTTACCACTTCACCATTTACACTGACTACACCTGCTGTAATAAACTCATCAGCCTCACGACGGGAACATATACCTGCATTAGCCAAGAACTTGTTCAGACGAATCGGCTCATTTGGATCGGTCAATATATCTTTATATTCAATCTGTTTCTTCAGACTATACTTTGCATTCGGGTTATAATCAGCCGTACGGGGGCGATAGGGACGATTGTATCCACCACCTTGATAACCACCGGTACGAGGACGATAAGGACGGTCGCCGCCTTGATTATAACCGCCGGTACGAGGACGCGGAGTGTAAGAACGCTGTTCACCACCTTCACCGCTGTTAAAACGGGGACGCGGAGTATATGGACGCTGCTCACCACCTTCGCGATTATATCCTCCGGTGCGGGGACGCGGAGTATAAGGACGCTGCTCACCACCTTCGCGATTATAGTTTGTACGGGGACGGTATTGACGTTCACCACCTTCCTCACCATTATTGAAACGAGGGCGCGGAGTATATGGACGCTGCTCACCACCTTCACGATTATAATTTGTACGAGGACGGTATGAACGTTGTTCTCCTCCATCCTCACTGTTAGGATTAAAGCGGGGACGTTGCGGACGGTCACCATTATTATTATAGCGATTATAGGAAGGACGGTCACCGTTGTTATAAGAAGAACGGTAAGGACGGTCGCCACCTTCGCGATTATAGCTGTTCGTACGAGGACGGTAAGGACGCTGTTCGCCGTCGTTGTTGTATCTGTTGTAATTACTGTCTCTGTTATAAGACTTATAACCACCATCACGGCTTACATTCTGGTTTTCTTCGTTTGCAGCACCTTCTTGTCTGCTTTCATTTTCTGTACTCATGGTTTTCCTTTTGTTTATTAATTAATGTATAACGCCCTCTCGGCTTTTTTGATTAAAATCCAACTAACTATTTTTTAAATACCTGTATAATTATGCGGTGTAATCACTCGCAGTTCCTTTTTAATATCTTCGCTTACATTTAGTGTTTCTATGAATTCTTTAATAGCCCCTTCTGTGATAGCTTGGTTTGTACGGGTCAAAGCTTTCAATGCTCATACGGATGAGGATAGGCTTCGCGGCGCAAAATAGTCTGGATAGCTTCCGCCACCACACTCCAACAATTATCCAAGTCGGCATAGATTGCTTTCTCATTCAGCAACAGTTTACGCAGACCTTTCAACGAACTTTGGATAGCAATCACAATGTGACCGAAAGGTACACCGACGTTACGCAACACAGTAGAGTCTGTCAAGTCACGTTGCAAGCGGGAAACAGGCAACTTAGAAGAAAGATGCTCCAGAATAGCATTTGCCATCCCCAGGTTACCCTCTGCATTTTCGAAGTCGATGGGGTTTACTTTGTGCGGCATAGCGCTGGAACCGACTTCGCCCGCTTTAATCTTCTGTTTGAAGTACTCCATAGAGATGTACTGCCAAAAGTCGCGGTTCATGTCAATCATAATGGTATTGATGCGCTTCATGGCATCAAAGATGGCTCCCAGATTATCATAATTAGAAATCTGAGTAGTATATTCCTCACGTTCCAACCCCAGCTTCTCTGCCACGAACTGATTTCCGAATGCTTTCCAGTCATATTCGGGATAAGCTACATGATGTGCATTGTAATTACCCGTCGCACCACCGAATTTAGCCGTGACAGGACAAGCTTTCAATACAGCCAGCTGACGATTCAGACGATAAACGAAAACCATGATTCTTTACCCAGGCGAGTAGGAGAAGCAGGCTGCCCATGTGTTTTTGCCAACATAGGGATATTTGCCCATTCTTCAGCGTATGTAGTCAACTGAGCAATCAGCTCTTCAATTTGCGGATAGTACACTTGTTCCAATGCCTCCTTTATAGACAAAGGTACAGAAGTATTGTTTATGTCCTGTGATGTCAATCCGAAATGAATGAATTCCTTGTATTCCTCCATTCCGCCCAACTTATCGAATTCTTCTTTGATGAAATATTCTACAGCCTTTACATCGTGGTTTGTTACACTTTCTATCTCTTTAATACGCTGTGCATCAGCTTCTGAAAAATTCTTATAAATAGCGCGCAATGCATCAAAACGTGCATGATCAAAGCTTTTCAGCTGTGGCAACGGTAGTTCACACAGAGTGATAAAGTATTCAATTTCTACCTGCACACGGTACTTGATGAGTGCAAATTCAGAAAAATAAGAGGCCAAAGCTCCCGCTTTTCCTCTGTATCGACCGTCAATAGGTGATATTGCCGTGAGTAAATCGAGCTCCATATTATATTCTTTGATAATTATCAGACTGCAAAATTAATTCTTTTTCTTGAGTTTAACGGCCTGAAGATGCATAAAGTTTGCGAAAATGAAGATTTATTTCACAAATCCCTTTTTAGTCCATTTCAGACTGTTCCAACGCTGTACAAAGATAATACCACGAAGATTTTCATCCAGCACAAACGCACACCACATACCTACCAATCCCCATCCCCAATGAATGCCGAACAAGAAACCACAACCTACGGCAACACTCCACTGAACAACAAATCCTACATAAAACGGATAATTTACATCACCCGTTGCACGTAAAGCATTCGTCGCATAAATATTAATAGCCCGTCCCACTTCCAAAATCACATCAATAAACAGGATAATAGTACCCAGACGGATAATTTCCGGATTATCTGTCAACCAGCTAAACAAGGTATGCCCCATCAAAGCCCAGATACAGGATAAAACCAAAGAAACCAAAATAGAAATACGCATCACATATTTGCCTAACAGATAGGCTGCATGAATTTTCCTTTCACCTACCAGATGTCCGATACAGATGGCTCCGCCTTGTGCCATGGCAATAGCAAACAAATAAACGAACATCACTATATTCACCACATAGGTACGGGTAGCCAGCGCTTCATTCCCCAACATATTAATAAAATAGGTCAATACTACCTGAGAGAAACTGTAGGACATATTTTCTCCGGCCGAGGGGACTCCGATTTTCAACAGGTTTTTCAGCTCGACAAACGGGAAGGGGCAAAAATAGGATAACGGAAATCTGGGAATATGCTTGCGGAAAAGAATTACAAAAAGTATCACCATAGATACCCCTCGGGCAAATGCTGTAGAGATAGCCGCACCTTCCACTCCCAAAGCCGGCATGCCGAACTTACCGAAAATCAGCGAATAGTTACCGATGATATTCAGAATATTCACAACTACCGTTACCATCATGGGATAAACCGCTTTGTTAGCACTACGCAAAGAGGCAGAAATAGTCAGAGATATGGCTTGAAAAAAAGCGAATGCCCCTACTATCTTCATGTAACTCACTCCATATTCCATCAGTTCGGGACGAAGTCCATCATAGATAGCAGAGAAGTGGCTCCGTAATGCAGAATAGCACTGACAAACAGGCCGAACACCAAATTGAGTATCAATGATACTCCCACCACCTGCACCATATTCTTGTGCATTCTTGCTCCCAAATATTGCGAACAGAGTACGGAAGTTCCTATATTAATCACCTCGAATATCAGGAAAGCAAACATGATGAGCTGGTTGACCACCCCGACGGCAGCCACACTATTGTCTGAATACTGACTCAGCATCACGGTATCTACCGCGCCCAGCATCATAATCAGCAATGTTTCAATGAAAATAGGAACCGCCAGTCTGGCAAGGTTCTTTCGTACACTTCTCGGTTCTTGAATTACGTCCACTTGTTACCCTTGATTTTCGGGGTGCAAAGGTACAGACTTTTCACGATGTAACGGTTTGATTTATATCAAGAAATACGAACTTAAGATTTTTACAAGGAGATAAACAGGAATCTGATCTTTTCTTTTTATCTTTAGAACCGAATCTTAAATCAACATATTAACATGAAAAAAGGACTCCTCTTGTTATCTGCAATTCTTGCATTGGGCTCCCTGTCTTCATCCGCCCAAAGAAGAACGGCTACCATGACTGATGAAGAAATGTACCTTGATGCCATGCATCGTAACATCACTACCGAAAAGATTTTCGGTTATGTAAAGCAACTTTCAGACCCGGCCTTGGAGGACGACTCGCAGGTTCGCCCGGAATGGCTAAAGCTGTAGATATCGTAAAAGGATATTTTAAAGAGTGGAAACTAATACCTCGTGGTGAGAATGGTTCCTACATACAGCTATTCCCCCACTTGTGTAGAGATACAACCGGGAAGCACTATGGATATCCTATTTCCTGTCACCCAAGACAAGAAAAAAACTGTATGGATCTCCAAGACATACCCTTGGGCAGATGGTTGGTTTGCCGGAGGAATGACCAGTAACGGAGAAGTGACAGCCGATGTGGTATATGCCGGATTTGGCGTTACAGCACCCGAATTAGGATATGATGATTACAAAGACATAGATGTAAAAGGCAAGATTGTGCTGGTAGAGGGAGAAACACCCAATATAAGCCGTAACCCCGATTCACTGGCCATGTGGTACAAACATACTTTGCACCAAACCAAGCTGAACAACGCTGCAGCCCATGGTGCGGCAGGCTTGTTATACAAATGGGTTCCCGGTCCGAATGCCCCCTATAATCCGGGATTTGTCTATTGTCATGTTACAGACACTGTGGTCAATGATATTTTCAGGGGAACAGGCAAGACCTATAAAGAAACCATCCGGCAGATTTATAAGACTCAGAAGCCTGCCTCTTTCCATACCGGAAAGAGAGCCCACATCAAAATGAATGCTACCTATAATCCCAATGCTACTGGAAAAAATATTTTGGGCATGATCAAAGGCAGTGATCCTATACTATGCAATGAATATGTAATCATTTCCGCCCATCTGGACCACTTAGGAATGATTCCTTTCCTAATTGAAGGAGCGAATGACAACAATTCTTCCTCCGCTGCCATGCTGGGAGTAGCCGAAGCACTGGCAAAATCAAAGATAAAACCGAAACGCAGCATCATCTTTATGAGTGTGGACGGCGAGGAGGCCGGACTCACCGGAAGTACCTACTACACCAACCATTCCCTTGTGCCCCAAAACAAAGTGGTAGCAATCCTGAATCTGGAACAAGTGGGTGTAGGTGAGATGCTAGGAGCGAATTATCACTATAAATACCCCGAACTGGCTGAGCTATCAGAGAAAGCCAATGATAGGTATGTACATCGACGTCTGTTCACTAGTGAGACTCATTTCCTGACCCGCCCTCGCACAGACGGTGCAGTCTTTATGAAAGCCGGCTATCCATGTATAGACTTATGGGCCTTGGGAGGCGGTTATTACCATCATCCCAAAGATAACACCCAATCTATCAATCCCGATATCCTCCGAGCTGCAACCGAATGGTTATACTGGACTACAATTTTTATAGCAGACAAGTAACCGGATATAAGAAATCCCGGCGAGTCATCGCTCTGCCGGGATTTCTTTATCTAACCGATGTTGTGTATGTGTTGTCGTAGATGTGCTTGGTGTTGTGTCATTGTTGAGTCAGATATTCCTTATACATTTTTTCTATCTCCTTCATGGGAATATCCAATGTCTTCACTTGTCTGAAAAACTCAGGCAGGTCTTCATGCAGGAATGTATTTTTCCGTAAAGCAATAATCCGGTCTTTAGCCCCTGCCGATACAAAATAACCAATGCCGCGTTTATTGTGAATGATCTCTTGTCCCTGAAGGTAATCATACGTGCGGACCACCGTATTTGCATTCACCTCCACTGTGGCGGCGTATTCTCTGACCGATGGAATACGCTCTTCTTCCGTATATTGTCCTTGCAGGATTTCATCACATATCCGGTCAGCTATCTGCAAGTAAATGGATTTACTTTCTTTAAATTTCATAGCAAACGGAATTTGGGTTTAATAACTTGTGAACGGGTAAAGAGCCGGTAACTCAGCCACCAGTTGAACATGGTGAATGCACTGAAGAACGCCACCCCTAAGGAAAGTAACTTGTTTAATGTCACCCACTGGAAATTAGCTTCCAGCCATTCGGCGAAACTACGCATACCGTCATTGCCTACCCATGATATGATATGTACTGACAAGACCGAACACAGAATAGAAATAAGCATCAATGTACCCAATGTCTTGAAAAAAGGTTTCTTGTACCAATAACTCCCCCCTAGAATATAAAGTGAATGTGACCACACCAAGAAAGCCCATCCGCACAGCTCACCCAGCCAGTTCTGGTAGGACATATTCAAAGCGGATCCCGATCCCCTAAATACCTGTTCTCCATCTATAGCAGCCATAGAAAGAAGATGGTACAACACTGATTGATGGAATGCCTCGGGCAAATTAAACAAAGGAAGTACAAGATAACGCGTAATCTCTGCCAATGAAGCGGCAACTATAATGGCTGCGGCCATCCCTACCGTAACAATTAAAAATCGTGCTACAAATTTCTCTATCATAGTCGCCGGAAGCATCAGAAAAGCGATACGTTTTTCTTTTGTAATCATGTTTTCCATAATGTTGGCAGCATAAGCAATACTGGCAATACCAATGATAAAAACAAAGGTCCCCATTATATTAGAACAATAAGTAGTAAACGATATCTGAGAAGACCTACCAGAACTCATTGTCCACATATGAAGTATCATTACCAAGGCGAATGCAGCATAAATTCCTATCAAACGATAAAGATTCGTTTTCCAATTTTCCATAATCTCGCGTTTCATTACCATTGCAATACGCGAAAAGCTAAAGAAGTTATTCGTATCCATAATGTTTGTGTGTGTTACTTGTTAAACATGGTTTGCATTTTTTCTCTCTCTGCCAGCATAGCGTTGAATAATACTTCCAGATTCAAATTCGTTTCCTCATTCTCAGTGTTCGGGAAGATGACACTGTTTCCCTGGACGGACGGCTGGACATAGAGTGCTGTGTCCGTCGGTTCATTCATGCCTTGCTCTGCAAAATAGACTTTGTCACAGATGGTCTTTACCGATGCATTCAACAATACGCGGGTACCGTCAATAATAACCACATGATCCAGCAGGCTGTCAATATCTCTCACCTGGTGCGTAGAGATGATGACTGATTTTTCATCGGTCATGCCCGAAGCGATTACTTTACGAAACTGACTTTTAGAAGGAATATCCAATCCGTTGCTGGGCTCGTCCATTACCAACAAAGAGGTATTGGTAGCTAATGCAAAGCACATAAATGCTTTCTTCTTCTGTCCCATCGAAAGCTCGCCCAAATGAATATCTTCATTCATATCAAAATCACGAAGGCAAGTGCTCAAGAGTTCATTGCTGAAATTCGGATAAAACGGAGTATTCAGCTTCAAGTATTGTTTCAAACTGACTGATGGCAAAGCAAATTCTTCAGGCACTAGAAACATGTCCTGCAAAGTCAGGGGATAGCGCATGGAAACATCCACCCCTTTGTAAAGCACCCGTCCGGCCTGAGGACGAAGCAAACCTGTCATTAAATAAAGCAAAGTAGATTTACCTGTACCGTTCTTCCCTAAAAGGCCGTAAACTGAACCTTTGTCCAATGCTAGCGAGAAGTCATCAAAGACTTCTGTTTTCTCTTTCCATAACTGAAAGACAAGTTCTTTACTTCAATCATCATTGTGTTTATGGTTTTATTAGTTATTTAGTGTATTAGTTGATTAGTTACACTGTAAATGTATATAGTTTATTTGAATAAACAAGAAGAATGACTCATCTTTAATATTCATTAACCGTTAAACGAATTAAGCGGGCGGCAACCAAGTACTGTCCGCTCAACTCAAATGATAAATGAAAAAAGAAGGACTATTTAATTCCTCCTAGTGCTTTAGTAGCAGTTTCGTTTCCAGGATCAATTTCCAATATCTTATTCCAATACAGTTTTGACTGGTTATAATCTTCTTTTACAAAATAATAATATCCCAAATAGCTGTTACATTCCACCAACACTGATTTAGTAGCATCAGGCTTCTGTTCCAGAATACTCAGTGCAGCCTCATAATAAGGCTTTGCCAATCCCTGAGTTGTTTCAGGATCACGCAAAGAATTAACACGGGCACGCCAGAAGTTTCCTAAATAGTTATCGGGAACTTTAGCAGCCACTTGTGCAAAAATAGTATCGGCTTCAGCTAGATAAAGTGGTTGCTTATCCTGATAAGCAGAATCAGTAGCCGCATAATAGTTCAAACGTCCATATAAAAACAGGTCACTAATATCCGGATCACCTTTCATTCCGCCCAAATAATTTTTATAAGCCTCTATGGCCTTCGGAAAATCACGTTCCTTTTCGTATACATCAGAGATATCTTTATAGATTTCCGTATGCGATTTGTCCATAGCCAGTGCTTTGTCGAACTGTGCCACCGCTTCATCATACTGCTTGTCAGCTTCCAGCAAACGGGCGAAATAAACGTAATCCAAATATACATAATCCGGATTACCGGGATTAGAAAAGAAAGTGGCGGCTGCTTCCAGTCCTTCTTTGTAATCCTTTAACTCCAGATTATCATACATCGCCAGACGTTTCAGCACATGATTTTCCGGAGCAAGTTCCAGACCTTTCTTTACCATATCCGAAGACTGCGCATAATCCTTATTCAGATATAGCAACATGGCATAGCGGGTATAGTCCTGTTCGGTAGGCGTACCTACTTTCAGATAACTTTCATAAGCTTCTTTTGCTTTGCCATACTGCCCCATCGTATAATATACATCGGCCAATTCCTTACTGATACGGTTATCGTCCGGAGCCTTAGTCTGCAAACGCATCAACATATCCAGTGACAGTGAGGGTCTACACCTTTATATACCTGTGCATATTTAAAATAAGCTTCGCTGCAATTTTCATCCAGATAAATAGCCTGGTTATAATCACTGCTGGCTTTGTTCACATCATTTAGTTTCAATGCCACATCACCACTCAGCAGATAGGCTACAGCACATTTACTGTTCACATCTTTAGCGCGCTGTGCATATTCGGCAGCTTCTGCTGTTTTTCCCTGGTCCAGATAAGCCCGGCCTATCTCTACCAACAAGGAAGTATTCTTCTTATTTTTACCTTTCATCAGTTCATCAAAAGCCTCGGAGGCTTTTGCCGGATTCTCCTTTATCATCGTGGCAGCCTGTTTCACTTGGGGTGACCATTCGCTGCCTGCTGGTGTCTGTCCCCACATAGTTACGGCCAGGCACAGGCTCATCACGGTTAATACTAATTTTTTCATGGTTCTTCTTTTTTGTTCATTTATTATTCCTCTTTTACATCTACAATCCTCACAGCAGCCGTAGCAGGTACCAGTCCTGATTTCAAGATGATACGCTGTCCCCGGAAATCTGTCAGGAAAGAAGTCAGACCACTGGGCAGACACTTTTAGGATCATTGAGTAAAATGTACACATTGCGAGTGAGCGGATACTGGTTCAAAGCAGATAAGCTTGATAAGGCTTGAAACTATTTCCCACTGTAGCCGAATCCGCACGGCTGACAGCCATTATCCGAATGGCGTCATTGAAAGAGAGTCGCGTACTATCCGCAGGATTTCCTATCCAGTTGACACCGATAACCCTAAAGCTGCGGGATTCTTAGCCACATACGAAATCACCTCCGGATTTGTTTTCTGCGCCTTCAGGTCCTTCGACAAAGGCATACCGCCGCAGATCGAATCAAGTACATAATGTACGGTGCTCGAATTGGGATTATCAAATACCAGTTGGAGCTCACCCAAACGGGAAGCAGGATTCAACTGTTTCCAGTCAGTAACTTTCCCCGTCAGTATTTCTTTAAACTGGTCAACCGTAATTAATGAATCCGTATTTTGCTTGTTCACTATCAAGGCCAAACCATCTGTCGCCATCTTTACCGATACAGGAAAGAATTTCTTGTCATTAAGATAGGCTGTTTCCTGCCTGGTGAGTTGCCGGGTGGTTATAGCCAGACGTACACTATCCGCCAGCAAAAGTTTCATGGCTTCCACTTCGCTGCAATAAATGGGATGCACGGTGGCATCCGGTGTCAATGCATAAAACACCTGTAACTCCTCTTCTATAATGGGACGGAAAGTTTCGTCCACCGCTATCGTTATAGTGCCAGAGGTCAACGTATCGTCTTCCCCCGGTTTGGGTTTGTTGCCGCAGCCCGAAAGCAGCAGCAACGAAGCAGCCAATAATGCAATATACAGCTTCATCATCATATATAGATATTATTGTAGCTTAAAAGTTATAGGAACGGTATAGTACACGGGAACATTACGTCCGTTCTGTCTTCCCGGAATCCACTTCGGCAATGACTGGATCACCCTGATGGCTTCCTTGTCGCAATACGGGTCCAGAGAACGCATCACCTTCACATCCTTTACGTCACCTGTAGCCGAAACCACAAAGCGGACAAACACTTTACCCTGTATTCCTTTTTCCTGCGCAATGGTAGGATAATGCAAATTCTTTGCTATAAAAGACAGCAATTCTCTATCACCACCCGGGAACTGAGGCATCTGTTCTACCATAGTATATGTTTTTTCTTCTGCTTCGGGGGCTTTGGTTATCACTTCTTTCAGTTCAGCAATATCTTTACCGTTCAACTCATCATTACCTTTCACATCGGCAATAGAGATAGCCACTTTGGTCTGAGTCAATTCTTCCTGACTCTTTATCTCTTCATCATCACGCACTTCTTCATCTTTTTTGATGACAGGAGCTGTAAATTTGATAGAGCTTTTCAGAGCAGGAGGCGGAGCCACCGGTTCCACTTTCTTGAACTCTTCCTGTTTCACTTCGGGTTCTTCCAGTTGTGACAAGGTAGTCACCTCTGTCATCACCTCTTTCTGCTTCGGGGTTGCCAGTTTTACCAATGTCGGTATACTGAAACCTATGGCAGCAATGATCACTACAATTACCATTGCCCACGTGTGGCGTTTAGGTGAATTGGCACGCATCTTATAGGCACCGTATGCCTTGTTCTTACCTTGGAATATCAGTTCACACCATTCAGGTGAGGTCAAATCTATTTTTGCCATTTTCTTTTCCTCCTTTTAAATGTGTGTTACTATTCCGCAATGTCTTTACTCAGATCGCCCTTCGTATCATAGTTCTTGATCAAGAACTGATCTGCATCTGCGATGTCTGTAATTACATACTTACCTATATTGCATATTTGCATTTCATCTAGAGCATCAATCAGATTCTTGTATGAAGAGTCATCCGTTGCTTTAATAATAACAGTCGGGGTATCCTTTCCGCTTTTTATTTCAGCCAGTTTTTTCGTATACTCCTCCTCTGATATCTTTAGATCAGCTTTCTGTTTTTTCAGATCGTTTACTTCACGAACTGCCGCCGAGTTCTTTTTAAGAAGAATGGAACGCAGACCATCTGCATTATAGGAAGTTTCCTTCAGCGATGTATAGTCTTTATAATTAGGTTCTCCTTCATAATAATACAATTTATCTCCTCCGGCCAGTAACAGGGTAATTGCTTGTGAAGCCTTCACCTTGCTCTGCTGCTCTTCAGTGATGTTCTTGTCATTGCTCGGCATACTTATTTCCATCGTCTGAGGTTTGCTCAGCGTGGTACACAGCATAAAGAAAGTAATCAGCAACATGTTCATATCCACCATAGGCGTAAAGTCTACGCGGACAGTCATCTTTTTTTTGCTTCGAACCCTTTCCTTTTTTGCTGCTTTCTTGTACTTCAGCACTCATAATTATTCGGTTTTATTTATCAGAAGTAGTCTTCAGAGAAGTAATCAGATTGTACCGGTTCTCTCTGAGGTCCTGAAGTGAGTTCATTACGTTTTTAATCACAGCGTAGGGAGTTGACGCATCAGCTTTGATAGCAATACGTAAATCAGGATTCACCTGACGAGCACTGCGTACCCATGATTTAAACTGATTATCTGTACTGTCACAGGGGATACCTTCATTTTTCAACAGTTTATCCTGCTGGTCGGAAGGCAGATCCAGATATTTCTGCATGCTTCTCATCGGGACACCAAATGTAGAAGCTGTCACAAATTTCTTCTCCTGCTCAGGAGTAAAATCAACTCCGTACTCCTCACCCATTTTCTCCAATACGGCCTTCATGTCGGGCTGTTTGTCGAGGCTCATAAATATTTTCCTTGCGGGTCCACCAGAATCTGAAGGATATTCGTTTCCGGAATCTTGATTTCAGAAACGGAGGCTGGAGTAAACACCTGTACCGGCTCCTTCTTTACGAATGTTGAAGTCAACATAAAGAAAGTAAGCAGCAACACAGTGACGTCACTCATGGCCGTCATATCTATGAACGTACTTTTCTTTTTAATCTTTGCTCTACCCATAGCAGTTTATTTTAAAGGTTGGCACGATTATTTATGAGAAGCCGCAAAGGTCTGTACAATAGAGAAACCTACTTCATCGAGGCTGTAAGTCAATTTATCAATCTTATTAGTGTAGTAGTTATAAGAAATAACCGCCAATGCACCTGTCAAGATACCGAATGCCGTATTGATCAACGCCTCGGAAATACCTTGTGACAAAGCCATGGAGTCCGTACCACCACCGGCAGACAAAGCTGCAAATGAACGGATCATACCAATTACCGTACCGAGTAGTCCCATCAAGGTACCCAATGTGGTGATTGTACCGATAACAGGCAGATTCTGCTCCATCATAGGGAGCTCCAGTGCAGTTGCTTCTTCCAATTCTTTTTGAATGGCCAGTACTTTCTGGTCCTTGGAAAGTGTCGCATCGTTTTCCACGTCGGCATACTTTCTTAAAGTCGAAGTAACTACATTGGCTACAGAACCGCCTTGTTTATCACATAGCTCTTGTGCCTTCTTCATATCACCAGCGGCCAGGGTAGATTTAATATTAGCGACGAATTTCACCAGCGAACCTCTGCCAAAAGCAGACCGGATGGCTAAATAACGCTCAACGCTCAACGCTATGACGGTGAGCAACAGGGTCTGGATAATGGGCACCACTACACCACCTTTGTAAATTGTTCCCAGGAACTGCCCGGCAACGGATGGTTATTAGGGTCATTATTCATAAAGTTAGATGGATTCCCCAATATGAAGTGATAGATACAAACTGCAATGATAAAGCAGCATATAATTACCCAACCCGCATTTTTAATACCTACAATCTTATTAGTAGTTTTATTTTGAATAGTTTCCATGATATATGTTTTAATTAATCGTTATAGTTAAATGACAATTCTATACCAACCCGACACTCTGCAGGGCGCCGGAGAAGGTGAAACAACTAAATTTATAACGATTAATTAAATCAAAATGCGTCTCAGCGTGAACACGAAATAATGACATGCCGGAGACACACAATGAATGGGATTAGACGGAAAGATCTTAGCGCGGTCAGTTGCCAGTATTTCTTCCCGTAGTGAAAAACGACCTATGAGAATTTTTAAGAAGTTCTGTTGAAGTTCCTCTGCTCTGCGGATACGGAGATCGTCGGGCATTAGTTTCGCTAATACCTGCTGTTGCCCTGTGAGTAAAGAGTGGGTGAAAGACATGGTATCCAATGTACCATGATCAGATGCCATATTATCTTGATGTTCTGTAGTAGTAGCATATCTGTCAATAGCGGAAGAAACAACATCTGCATCGACTCCCTGATAATTAAACATTAAAAGCAGGACTATTAATCCTATTTTGACGATAAGCTTCATTTTGGCTACTAGTTTCGAAAGATTCTCGGTTTATATTATTGAAACAATTCTATTGTTTTTTTGTTCACGCAGACCTAAAAATTATTCAAGTTCAAGTGGTAAATATATTCGATAATCATAAAGAAATTATGAAATACAATCTTTTTAACCCCTTTTCTAATTCTAAATAAAAACCTGCCCCTTCCGGACAGTTCCGTGGGAAAGGTACCCACACCCACGGGGAAAAAACGGTAGAGGCCACATTTCATGCGTGCGGATACAAAAAAAGCCTCCGGAACTTCTTCAAGTCCGAAGGCTTCAATCAAAACGGCGGCTACCTACTCTCCCACTGTGACGCAGTACCATCGGCGTGACAAGGCTTAACTTCTCTGTTCGGAATGGGAAGAGGTGGAACCCTTGTGCTATAGCCACCTGAATAAGGTTGACATATTGTTGAGCTGTTATCGTAATTTCATTCTGTAGTAAAAACCAAAGGTATACACCATCCGACATATAAGGAAAGTGGACGGGCAATTAGTAATGCTCGGCTTTGATGTCTCCATCTTTACACCTGCATCCTATCAACGTCGTAGTCTACAACGACCCTGAGAAATCTAATCTTGTGGCCGGCTTCGTACTTAGATGCTTTCAGCACTTATCCGATCCAGACTTAGATACCCGGCAATGCAC
>ENA-OQAS01000315-OQAS01000315.1-human-gut-metagenome-genome-assembly--contig:-NODE-315-length-25635-cov-1.955661_pt1 | contig 25635 bp, 41 predicted proteins | sample MGYA00242733_ERZ504523 | MGnify/ENA primary metagenome ERZ504523 (study PRJEB26092, sample SAMD00036239) | human gut metagenome | host: Homo sapiens | study: EMG produced TPA metagenomics assembly of...
AATTTTTGCAATTTACATGTTTTATCCGAAGAAAGTGAAGGGTGTGGGCATTGGTGTTCTGGTATTAACTCTGCTGGCAAGTATCATTGAAGCAGCAGCATTTCTGGATATGATACCGATTTATTTATATAACGGAACCAGAGGAAAACAGATGAAATATTTCTTTTATATATTCTATCCGGCACACCTGTTTCTTCTTGCTATGATCGCACGGGCAATGGGACTTGGGCTTAATATTTTAAGAAGATGTTACGATTCTTATGAAATTCTTATCTTTTCAGATACAGCTTGCGTTCCTGAAAAAGCGGGAGTACAATGCAGACGAAATGAAAGACAGATAGGAATGGAGGTCTTGAATGATGAGACAAAAATCTTGGAATCAGTTTAAAAAACAATGGCTGCCTCGACACTGGCAGGAGCGATCGCTTTTACAGGGTGTGCGGTGATGCCTTCGGTTAGAGCTTTTGCAGATACAACGGAACAGGCCGGTCAGGTATCGTATGATAATGAAGTGATGCCGATCCATACGGACGTGCAGACGGAGGAAAAGCCGTTGATGAAGGGTACGTCATGTACGGTTTCAGATGGAAAGAACCTGTATTATGCGTTTGAAATGATGGGTGTGCGTATGGGCATTATGAAATACAACACCAAAACAGGCAAAAAGAGTGAGGTATATTCCTACAAGATAGGGAAAAACAAAAAGGGAAGCAATGGTTTTTCCCAGTTATCTGTGGATAAGAAATATATTTATGCAACCTGGGACCGTTACTATGGAACCGATGCAACAAAAGAATATGTTTACCGGATCGCAAAAGACGGGAAATCCGCAAAGAAGCTTGCACTTGGACGTGACCCACAGCTGATAGATGGACGGATTTATTATCTGGCACTGAAAAGTAAAAGTGAAGATGGCATGAATTATTCGGAAGATACCGGAACCGTAATGAGCATGAAGACGGATGGAACGGATAAAAAGAAAGTAGCACAGATTGCAAACAGCGGAGATGCTTATCGGTATTCCCTGTTTCAGAGTGGGGGAAAGATTTACTATACCAAAGAAAACGAGAACAGGACATTTTATGATCTGGAGGGAAACAGTTATCAGAGAGGTTCCTTTGCTGTTAAGGATGAAAATTATCTGAGTGTTTCGCTGGAAGCCGTCAATGATGGAACGTATACCTATAGTACGACAGGAAAGGATCGGTACATGCAGACGAAACTCTACCGGACAGATAACAGGACGGGAAAGAAAAACCTTGTGGCATCCTTTAAACTTGGCATTGAAAAATACTCGGTTTGTGGAAATTATGTATTCGTGGAAGCAAATGTTCCGTACAAGGGAGCTGATGTGACTGAGAAACTTGCGGTTTACTGCTATAAGGCAGATGGCAGCAGCAAAGTAAAGCTTGCTTCCTGGTTTCCGGCAGAATAAAATCCGGGTAACAATCGAAAAATAAAAGAAGCACCGCGACTTGCGGTGCTTCTTTTATTCTGGGGATTTATTTATCCAGATCTTTTTTTATCTACATTCTGCAGCATCATTGCACGAACTTTCAGAGGAAGTCCGAACAGTGTGATGAATCCGTCTGCATCGTGATGATCGTACTGATCACCGGTTGTGAAACTTGCCAGAGACTCACTGTAGAGAGAGTATGGAGAAGTCGTGCCGGCTTTGATGATGTTTCCTTTGTAGAGCTTGAATTTTACTTCACCGGTGACATACTTCTGGGTAGAAGTAACAATGCCTGGATTGCTTCGCGAAGAGGAGTGAACCATTTTCCTTCGTATACAACATTGGCAAGACGGTTGCCCATCTCTTTCTTTGCAGATAAGGTATCGCGGTCGAGAACCAGTTCTTCCAGCTGGTCATGTGCTTCCATAAGGATCGTTCCGCCAGGAGTCTCATATACACCACGGGATTTCATACCAACAACACGGTTTCTACGATATCGATGATGCCGACACCGTGCTTTCCACCGAGACGGTTTAATTCACGGATGATATCGGAAACTTTCATTTCTTTTCCGTTTACCGTCTTTGGAACACCCTTTTCAAATGTCATGGTTACATATTCGCCTTCGTCCGGAGCTTTCTCAGGGGAAACACCAAGAACCAGAAGGTGATCATAATTCGGCTCATTTGCCGGGTTCTCCAGTTCCAGTCCCTCGTGACTGATATGCCATAAGTTACGGTCACGGCTGTAACTTTGGTCTGTGCCGAATGGAAGATCAATTCCGTGTGCTTTGCAGTATGCGATCTCTGCCTCACGGGAATCCATCTGCCACTTGTCATCACGCCAAGGAGCAATGATTTTGATATCCGGAGCAAGTGCTTTGATACCAAGCTCGAAACGGATCTGGTCATTTCCTTTTCCGGTAGCACCGTGGCAGATTGCAACAGCGTTTTCTTTTCTGGCGATCTCTACCAGTTTCTTTGCGATACCAGGACGTGCCATGGCAGTACCTAATAAGTATTTGTGCTCATATACAGCACCAGCCTGTACACAAGGTACGATGTAATCGTCACAGAACTCATCTGTGATATCTTCGATATATAATTTAGAAGCGCCGGATAATTTGGCTCTTTCTTCCAGTCCGTCTAATTCTTCGCCCTGTCCGCAGTTGATACAGCAGCAGACAACCTCATAACCATAAGTCTCCTTTAACCAAGGGATAATAGCGGTAGTATCGAGTCCGCCGGAGTAAGCTAAAACAACTTTTTCTTTCATAAGATTGTATCCTTTCTTTCTATATGGAATTGTACGCTCTCGTACGACTAACCCTACTATACATCAATCCAAATGAAATGACAAGTGAAAAAATATACATAAAATTGCATAAATATACATAAATTTGTGAATATTTGCTATTTACGGATGGAAAAAGATGGACTATTATAGGATAGAATCATATTTTTAAAAGAAAGAAAAGGTAAGAAACATGGTAAAGGTAGGAATTATCGGAGCGACCGGTTATGCAGGAGCAGAACTGGTACGTATTTTATTAAATCATAAAGAGGCACAGATCGAGTGGTTTGGATCAAGAAGCTATATTGATGAAAATTATGCAGATATTTACAGAAAACTTTTTTGAGCTTGTCGATGCAGACTGTCTGGGTGATAACATGGATGAGCTTGCTTCCCGCGTGGATGTGATTTTCACGGCAACACCACAGGGATTTCTGGCAGGTGTGCTGAATGAGGATATTTTAAATAAGGTAAAGATCATTGATCTGAGTGCGGATTTTCGAATCAAAGATGTTGCTACCTATGAAAAATGGTATAAGATTGAGCATAAAAGCCACAGTTTATTAAGGAAGCCGTTTACGGACTCTGTGAGATTAACCGTGATAAGGTGACCACCCAGACCCGTCTGATTGCAAATCCGGGATGTTATACGACCTGTTCCATTCTGACAGCATATCCGCTGGTAAAAGAGGGACTGATTGATCCGGATACATTGATTATTGATGCAAAATCCGGTACTTCCGGAGCGGGACGTGGGGCAAAGACACCGAACCTGTTCTGCGAAGTGAACGAGAGCATGAAAGCATACGGTGTGACAGCACACAGACATACACCGGAGATTGAGGAGCAGCTCGGCTATGCGGCAGGAAAAGAGATTACCGTGAATTTTACACCGCATCTGGTTCCGATGAACCGCGGAATTCTTGCGACAGAGTATGCAACCCTGATCAAAAAGCCGGATGGTACCTATCCTTCTTATGAGGAACTGAAGGCTGCTTACGATAAATATTATGCAAAGGAACGTTTCGTGCGTGTATTAAAGAAAGCTGTCTGCCCGGAGACCAAGTGGGTAGAGGGCAGCAATTACGTGGACGTAAACTTTGTCATTGACGAGCGTACCGGCAGAGTTGTGATGATGGGTGCACTGGACAATCTGGTCAAGGGTGCAGCCGGACAGGCCGTACAGAACATGAATCTGCTGTTCGGATTTGATGAGGCAGAAGGACTTTCCATGGTTCCGATGTTTCCATAATGAAATGCATCTGTTTGATGCATTTCCTACGCTCATTGTTTCCGCGTAAGCGGAACTCTCATACAATGAGCTCTATAATGAGGTGAATAATGAGTAAAGAATATACAATCCGTGTGATGACACTGGAAGATTATGATGAGGTGTATGCGTTGTGGATGGGCATCCATGGTTTTGGAATCCGTTCCATCGATGATTCCAAAGAAGGAGTGGAGCGGTTTTTAAAAAGAAATCCGACCACGAGTATGGTAGCGGTAGCAGATGGAAAGATCGTGGGAGCCATTCTCTGCGGACATGACGGGAGACGCGGATGTCTGTATCATGTCTGTGTGCACGAAGATTACCGGAAGAACGGAATCGGAAAAGCCATGGCAGTCGCATGTATGCGCGCCTGCAGGAAGAAAAAATCAACAAGGTCAGCCTGATCGCATTTAAGAGCAATGAGCTGGGAAATCATTTCTGGAAAGATGCCGGCTGGTGTTTCAGGGAAGACTTAAAATTATTACGATTTTACATTGAACGAAGCAAATATTACGAAATTTAATCAGTAAGGAGAATGTTATGAGTGAGAATTTAAACGCATTGGAAAAAGCACAGGTGCTGATTGAGGCATTGCCTTATATCCAGCGTTTTAACCGCAAGATTATCGTTGTAAAATACGGTGGATCAGCATGGTAGATGAGAAACTGAAAAAACAGGTCATCCAGGATGTCACCCTGTTAAAACTGGTTGGATTCAAACCGATCATTGTGCATGGCGGTGGCAAGGAGATCAGCAAATGGGTTGCCAAAGCAGGAATGGAACCGGAATTTATCAATGGACTGCGTAAGACGGATGCGCCTACCATGGAGATTGCAGAGATGGTGTTAAACCGTGTCAACAAATCACTGGTATCCATGGTGCAGGAACTTGGGGTGCAGGCGGTCGGCATCAGTGGAAAAGACGGTGGTCTCTTAAAGGTAGAAAAGAAATTGTCGGATGGTCAGGACATCGGATATGTAGGAGAAGTAAAGGAAGTAAATCCAAAGATTCTGTATGATCTGCTGGAGAAAGATTTCCTTCCGATTATCTGTCCGATCGGTCTGGATGACAATTATGATACATATAATATCAATGCGGATGATGCGGCATGTGCGATTGCCCGTGCAGTTTCCGCAGAGAAACTGGCATTCTTAACCGATATCGAGGGAGTATACAAAGATCCGGAAGATCCGTCCACCCTGATTTCCGAACTTACGGTTTCCGATGCAGAAAAACTGATTACAGACGGATATATCGGCGGCGGTATGCTTCCAAAGCTGAATAACTGCATCGATGCCATTGAAAACGGAGTATCCCGTGTGCATATTCTCGATGGAAGAATCGCACATTGTCTGCTTTTGGAAATCTTCACCAATCGCGGAATCGGTACTGCAATTTTGGGTGATGAAGAACATCATTTTTACAATGAATAAGAGATAAGAGGTGTGGATAAACAATGAATAAACAGGAATATATTGATACCGCGGAGCAGGAACTGCTGCATACCTACAATCGTTTTTCACTTGTACTTGATCATGGTGAGGGCGTATACCTTTACGATACAGACAAAAAAGCGTATTTGGATTTCGCAGCCGGAATCGCCGTATGTGCGCTGGGCTATAGCAATGAGGCGTATAAAAATGCGCTGAAGGATCAGGTGGATAAACTGCTGCATACGTCAAATCTTTATTACAATGTCCCGACCATTGAGGCGGCAAAGAAAGCACTAAAAGCCAGCGGAATGGATCGTATTTTCTTTACAAACAGCGGTACGGAGGCCATTGAGGGAGCCATCAAAGCTGCAAAAAAATATGCATATACCAGAGACGGACATGCCGGCCATGAAATCATTGCCATGAAACATTCTTTCCACGGAAGAAGTATCGGAGCACTTTCCGTAACCGGAAATGCCCATTATCAGGAACCGTTTGCTCCGCTCATGCCGGGTGTGAAATTTGCAGAGTATAACAATTTAGAAAGTGTAAAAGAACTGGTAACGGACAAGACCTGTGCGGTTATTATGGAGACGGTACAGGGAGAAGGCGGAATTTATCCGGCCGATCCTGCATTTATCGAGGGCGTGCGCAGGCTCTGTGATGAAAAGGATATTCTGTTAATCTTAGATGAGATCCAGTGTGGCATGGGACGTACCGGCGAGATGTTCGCATGGCAGAATTACGGAGTAAACCGGATATCATGACCTGTGCAAAAGCACTCGGATGTGGAGTGCCGGTCGGAGCATTTTTCCTGACACAGCGTGTGGCAGACAAATCGCTGGCACCGGGAGACCACGGAACGACCTATGGTGGAAACCCATTTGTCGGAGCAGCCGTTTCGGCAGTATTTGATCAGTTTAAAGCCTGTGACATTTTAGGTCATGTAAAGGAAGTAGCGCCTTATCTGGAACAGAAACTGGATGAGCTGGTAGAAAAATATGACTTCCTTGTAACACGCAGAGGCAAAGGTCTGATGCAGGGTGTGGTTTGCAAGCTTCCAGTTGGAAAGTGGCAGCCGCAGCACTTGAGCAGGGACTGATCGTGATCACAGCGGGAGCGGATGTCCTTCGTTTTGTTCCACCGCTTGTCATCGAAAAACAGCATGTGGATGAAATGATTGAAAAGCTGGAAAAAGCATACTTCTGTGCAGGAATAACTTACACTTGTAAAAGTAACAAAAAATCGTTAAAATAGAAATGCATTGAGACTCGTTTTGCCCCGGAAAGGGAGAAATGAGATGAAAAAACATTGGATAAAAAAAGTGCTGTATGATTCTGACATGCCTGTATCTGACGGGATGTGGCAGGGAGGAAGTGCCATATCTGGATACCACTCAGACACAGGAGCAGACGGTGGAAACGGAACGAACGGAACAAAAAGAAACATTAAAATCCGACCAGACCATACAGGTATATGTATGCGGGGAGGTAGCAGCTCCCGGTGTCTATCAGCTGAAAGACGGTATGCGTATCTGCGATGCGGTGGAGGCGGCAGGAGGACTGACCAAAGCTGCCAGCCGCGAATACTGGAATCTTGCCGAGAAGCTTTCGGATGGACAGATGATTTATTTTCCCACAGAGGAAGAGGCAAGGGAGCGGAAAGCATCGGCAGAGGCAGCCGGTGCCACTGTGGAAGAATCGGACGGGCGGATTGATATCAATACGGCGGATGCCGCGCAGCTTGTGACCATTCCGGGAATCGGAGAGACACGGGCGGCGGCAATTCTTGCATACCGGGAGAAAAACGGGCCGTTTGCGAAAGTCGAAAGATATCATGCAGGTATCCGGAATCAAAAGCGCACTTTTTGAGAAAATGAAAGATTATATAACGATTCGTTGAGGTGTAATATGGCAAAGAAAAGTTCTCGTAGTAGATGATGAGAAATTAATCGTAAAAGGAATCCGGTTCAGTCTTGAACAGGACGGGATGGAAGTGGATTGTGCATACGATGGAGAAGAAGCGCTGAATATGGCGAAAGCAAATGAGTATGATATGATCCTTTTGGACATCATGCTTCCGAAGATGGACGGATTCGAAGTATGTCAGGCGATTCGTGAATTTTCTGATATGCCGATTGTTATGCTGACAGCGAAGGGCGACGATATGGATAAGATTCTGGGACTCGATTATGGTGCCGATGACTATATCACAAAGCCGTTTAATATTCTTGAGGTGAAAGCGCGTATCAAAGCGATCATGCGTCGTACCGCAGGACCGAGAGAAAAGAAAGAAGTTTCTTCGATTGTGGAGAAAGGGGATCTGCGTCTGGACTGTGACAGCAGACGGCTGTTTATTTCAGGCAGGGAAGTAAACCTTACCGCAAAAGAATTTGATCTGCTGGAACTTCTTGTGAAAATGAAAATAAAGTATACAGCAGGGAAAATCTGCTCGGACTGGTCTGGGGAAAAGATTATCCGGGAGACGTGCGTACAGTGGATGTGCATGTACGTCGTCTGCGTGAAAGATCGAAACCAACCCAAGTGAACCGAAATATGTGCACACAAAATGGGGTGTGGGATATTATTATTACCAGAAATAGACGAGAAGGCAGAAAGGTTTTTCCATGCAGAAGAGTAAACAGTTTCTTCAGTTCTTAAAAAGTTTAAAATTTCGGCTGATTCTTTTGATCGTTGTGATTGCGGTCGTACCGAGTCTGATTCTTTCGGCAGCAGTTTTAAAATATTACGAAAAGCGTGCCGTTTCTATCCGGGAAAGTGAAATCTTAAGCCAGGCAAAAATTCTGGCAAATCAGATAGCGACAAGTGAATATATGAAGCTGGGGGCGGATGTATCGTCCAGCAATATTCAGACACAGATTGATATGCTCACGACCATCTATGATGGTCGTGTCATTGTTGTGGATGACAACTGCAAAGTTTATTATGACACGTATAATCTCGATGACCATAAGCTGATCATTGCAGAGGAGGTCATGCGCAGTTTCAAGGGCGAGGATATTGTGCATTATGATTCGGAGAACCATTACATTGAGATGACGATCCCGATCAGCGATCCTGATGATAAAAGTGAAACGGTGATCGGAGTTATGCTGATCAGTGTTTCTACGGACAATATTGTGATCAACCAGTCATATATGCGACAGGTGGCGGTGATCGTTATGGTCATGGTCGGAATTGCAATTGTGTTTTTTGCAATCCTTCTGCTTTTGTATTTTCTGAAGCCGTTGCAGAAGATTGAAGAGGGAATCGCTGCAATCAAAAACGGATACGGAGAGTACAATCTTCAGGTCAATGATTACACGGAGACGGCGGGAATCTGTGAGAAGATCAATCAGATGCTTGGCCGGATCAAAGTCATGGATGATTCCCGGCAGGAGTTTGTATCGAATGTGTCACATGAGTTAAAGACACCGCTGACATCCATGAAGGTGCTGGCGGATTCGATCAATAGCATGCCGGATGCGCCGAAGGAACTGTATCAGGAATTTATGGAAGATATCACCAACGAGATTGAGCGTGAGACAAAGATCATCAACGATCTGCTTTCTCTGGTGAAGATGGATAAGTCTGCAGCAGGCTGAATGTATCTTCCGTCAATATCAATGAACTTTTAGAGCAGATTTTAAAACGTCTGCAGCCGATTGCGGATAAGCAGAAAGTGGAACTTGTCCTTGAGAGTTTCCGCCCGGTTACCGCAGAAGTGGATGAGGTAAAAATCACGCTTGCGATCACAAATCTTGTGGAGAATGCAATCAAATATAACCGGAATGACGGAGAGGGCTGGGTACACGTATCGCTGAATGCGGATCACCAGTATTTCTACCTGAAAGTAGAAGATTCCGGAATCGGTATTCCGGAGGAGTCTCTGGATCATATTTACGAACGATTTTACCGGGTGGATAAATCCCATTCCCGTGAGATCGGAGGAACCGGACTGGGACTTGCGATTACAAGAAATTCCATACTGATGCATCGCGGCGCAATTAAAGTACATTCTGTGATGGGCGAGGGAACAACCTTTGATGTTCGTATTCCGCTCAACTATATTGCATAGGAGGAAAAAGATGAGAAAAAAATAATTTCAATCCTACTCCTTGTGGCAATGGTACTCACAATGGCTGCCGGATGTGGAAAAAAGAAGATAAAAAAGACTATTTTGTATTTTATGTAAACAATGAGCTGACAAAGGTTGTTGCGAAAAAGATTACCCTGCAGCATACTTCATCCGGCAAAGCACAGGTGAAGGAACTGCTCAAAGATCTGCAGACACAGCCGGAGGATGCAACGCTTCGAAGAACTATTCCACGCAAAGTAAAAATCCAGAATATAGATCTGATCTCTTATCAGATTACGGTGGATTTCAGCAAGGAATATTACGATATGAAACCGACGGAAGAGATTCTGACCAGGGCTGCAATTGCAAAGACACTGTTGCAGCTGAGCCAGTATGTGACCTTTACGGTGGATGGAAAACCACTTGTGGATGCCTCGGGAGCAAATGTAGGTGCCATGAATCTGGACAGTTTTGTGGAAAATCCGGGAGAACAGATCAATTCCAGCCAGAAAGCAACACTGAAACTTATTTTTCAAATAAGGCGGGTACCAGACTGGTTCCGGAAACCAGAGAGGTACATTACAGTTCCAACATTTCACTGGAAAACTGGTGATGGAACAGCTGATTGAGGGACCAAGAAAAAGTGGACTCTTGGCAACGATTCCTTCGGAGACGAAACTGATTACGATCACAGTGGTGGATGGGGTCTGCTATGTCAATCTGGATGAAATGTTTTTGAATCAGAATCAGGAAATCTCAGAACCTGTTGTTTATACTCTATCGTGGATTCCCTGACGGAACTGACGGAAATCGATAAAGTACAGATTTCCATCAACGGAGATACCAGTGGCAAATGCCGTTACACGTATAAACTATCAAAGATGTACAAGGCAGATGACCGTCTGGTCACAAAAGAAAGCGATGAGAAAGTAGAATCTACGGAATAGGAAAAGAAAGCGTGAGGAAAAGACCATTTCTTTTGCTTGCCACAGAGTTTCTGCTGGGGATTGTGTGTGTCAGAGAGCAGCTGCCGGCATGGGGTGTGCTGGCAGTTCTGTTACTGGTATATACCACTCCATGGAAGGAACGGGGGATGCGGAAAGTTCTGTTTGCGGCAGGACTTCCCGGTATGTTTCTTTTGGGGATGCTGCAGATGCAGCGACAGATCGATTTCAGGCAGCAGTACCTGCAGAAACTCACAGATGGCCAGGAGGTTCGCCTGGCGGGAAAGATTGATCGGATAGAACCGAAAACCAGATGCGTTTATTACTATTTAAAAGATTGCACGGTGGAAGCAGAATCGCAGACACTGCCATGCAATGATGTAATCGCATATGTTTCTTCTGCCAGCCATTCGGCTGGACAAATCCTGAATATTGAGGGTACAATTTCATTATTTACAGAAGCATCCAATGAAGGGATGTTTGATGCCCGGCAGTTTTACCAGAGTCAGAAAATTGATTTCGGCATATGGGTCACAAAGATCAGCCGGGTCTATGGAAACGGATCGTTACCGGTGCGCACTACAGAATATGAAAAAGCGTGCAAATGACGTGATCCGGCATTCTATCCGGGACGATGGCGTGCTTTCTGCGATGCTGTTAGGGGAAAAGGGGGCTCTGGATGCAGAGATAAAATCTTTGTATCAGAGAGCGGGGATCGCCCATGTGCTTGCTATTTCCGGACTTCATATTTCCCTTCTGGGGATGGGACTGTACCGCCTGCTGCGGAAACGACTGCATACCCGGTATGTGACAGCAGCGCTGGCAACGACCGTTTTTTGATTTCCTATGCGGTTTTAAGCGGAAACGGGGTATCTACACAGCGGGCGGTTGGCATGTGTCTGATTTATTTGTTTGCGGATGTGACAGGATATGCCTATGACATGTTAAATGCGCTTGGAATTGTTGTGCTCGTACTTTTGTGGGAAAATCCGTTTCTGCTATCGTATTCCGGATTTGTGTTTTCCGTGATGGCGGTGATTGCCATCGGAGTGGGAGCCAATGTACTGCTGGAATGGGAACATTCATGGAAACGCAGACAGCAGGCCGGAGAGGAAACCATCAAAAAAACATTTTTCTCAAGACAAAAAGAAGGAATTCTGGTAAGTTTTGCAATCCAGTTGTTTACCATCCCGCTGGTCGCATATTCTTATTATGAAATTCCCGTGTACGCGATGCTGATAAACCTGTTTGTACTTGCGGTGGTCAACGGATTACTGGGGCTTACTGTGCTTGGGGTGAGTTGTGGGGATGCGTTTTTGCCTGCGGGACGTGTTCTGTTTGCGCCCTGTGGCTGGATGCTCGACAGTTACCGGTTTCTGTGTGAGGTTTCCTTAAAGATTCCGGGTGCGCAGAGGATCACAGGAAACCTGCGCATATGCGGATCTTTTGGTATTACCTGGGGCTTGGAGTGTTTCTTCTGGCGATCTATGCCTGTGCACGCAGAAATGAAAAGCATAAAGACTGCAGGGAAACGGCAGATCTGTGTGTAAGCCGAAGAAAGAAACGTCTGCAGGGCATAGTTTTTTCCTGTTTTATTGCGTTTCTTCTGCTTTTTCTTCTTTTTCCACAGAAGAAATCGTTTGAGATTGATTTCCTTGATGTGGGACAGGGAGACGGTATTTATCTGTGCACGGGCGGCGGGACTTCCATGTTTATCGATGGTGGGAGCACCGATGTGAAACAGGTGGGAAAGTACCGGATTCTGCCGTTTTTAAAGGCAAAAGGAGTGTCAGAGATTTCTTACTGGTTTGTCAGTCATACGGATACCGATCATGTGTCCGGTCTTAAGGAGGTTCTTGTGTCCGGATACCGTGTGGAGTATCTGGTGTTTGCAAAAGCAGTGGAAAAAGAAGCAAAGACAAAAGAGCTGGCAGAACTGGCCGCAGCATGGAACGAAGTGCTTTATATGCAGGCGGGGGATACGGTAAGAAGCAAACGTGCAGCCATGCGCTGTCTGTATCCCAAAGCTTCGGATAAAGCGGAGGATGTCAATGATCTGTGTCTGGTACTGCAATTTGAAGAGGGGGATATCCGCGCCCTGTTTGGTGGAGATATCTCTACAGATGTGGAAGAGCAGCTGAGCCGCCGCGAAAAATGGGATAAGGTTTGATTTTTAAGGCGGATCATCATGGATCGCGCTATGCGAACGCAGAAGCGTTATTGAAGTGTATCCGGCCGGAAATTACGGTTGCTTCAGCCGGAAGGATAATCGTTACGGACATCCGAGCCTGGATGCCGTACAAAGGATCAAAGAGAGCGGCAGCAGATTTTTTTGCACCATCGAAGGTGGACGGATACGGGTGCGCGTCATCGAAAATAAGCTGGTGTGCGAAACTTATGTGAAATAGAGAAAATTATTTTCCGGCACTGTACTGTACCAGAAACAGTTCAACGGCCATCTGGTCATTCATGTGTCCGGTTTTTACTGCAGTTTCGTATTCCACACCATGCGGATCGCCTGTTTGAGCTGATCCATGGAAAAAGCACGGCTCTGCGACTGGTATTTGCGGACTGCCCACTCCGGGCAGCCGGCTTTTAAAGCAATTTCTTTGTTGCCAAATCCCTGATTGGTCATGGATTTGACAATCATCAGACGCTGAAACTGGCTGGAAAGCAGAAAAAGAATACGCATCGGAGCTTCTTTGAGAGCAAGAAGATCATAATAAAGATCCAGTGCCTTTTTCTGCTGGTGCAGTGCCACTGCATCAATCATGTCAAAGATTTTATTCTCGGTCTGTTCGGTGGTGATGGCTTCCACATCGGAGATATCAATATAGTCTTTTTCCAGTGTGTAGCAGAGAAGTTTTTCCAGCTCTTTGTCGATATTTTCCATGTCATCACCGGTTTTACGGATAAAGAGCGCATAGGCATCTCTTGTAATATTTTTTCCGTTTCTGCGGATTCTTCCCTCGATCCAGCGGGAGAGAGTCGTCTCATTCTGACGCGGAAATTCCACGATGCTTCCGTTTTTTTCACCTGCTTGTACATCTTTGTTTTCTTGTCTATTTCTTTTTCCGCAAAGACAAAATAAGTGGTTTCCGGAATGGAAGACATGTAATCGGCAAGTTCTTCGGCGCTTTTTTTAAACAGACCGCTGTCTTCGATCAGAATGAGTCTGCGGTCGGCAAAAAAGGCAGTGTCTCTGCCAGATCGATGATCTCTTTCTGGTTGATGTCGCTGCCGGAGAAAGCAGAAAAGTTCATGGTATCATCATCCGCTGCCAGTGCATGCTTTAATTTGTCCCGGTACTGGCGGATCAGATACTGTTCTTCTCCGTATAACAGATAAATCTGTTTGAATTGTCCTGTTTTGATGTCGTTATCAATCGTTTTCATGTCTACATTATATACATATTGGCAGACTTTTACAACTTTTTTTCAATTACATCTTGACAGAAGGGACAGCTTGACATATTATATTCTAGTATGTTTGCGATGAAGCGTCCGTGTCTGTTTCACCGCAGGAAACAAATTACAGTTTGATATGGAGGTGTACAGATTGGCTAACATTAAATCTGCTAAGAAGAGAATTTTAGTTACAGAGACAAAGACTGCAAGAAATAAAGCAATCCGTTCTGAAGTTAAGACTTCAATCAAGAAGGTAGAGGCTGCTGTTGCTGCAAAGGATAAGGCTGCTGCAGAGGCTGCATATAAGGATGCTTCTTCAGTTATCGAGAGTGCCTGCTCTAAGGTGTATATCACAAGAACAACGCAGCTCGTAAAGTTTCCCGTTTAGCAAAATTAGTAAACGGAATCGCTTAAGATCTGAATATTATAAAAGGAGAAGGACTGCCAGTACCGTCATGCTGGCAGTCTTTTTGTTTACAAATACGTGGGAGAATGATACAATAAACAGAGGAACTGATACAGCGGAGGAAAAAAATGTCTGGATTATTGTTGGAGCTGCGCAGACAGATTGCGCACAATCGTCGGAAAGCTGCATATGAAGAACGGATGCGTGCATCTGCTCAGGAAAAACCGCAGGAGGTTTTTTCACAGAAGACAAAAGAGACAAAGCCGGACACGGAAATACAGCCCGAAGTACAGGAAAGGAAAGTTAATGTTGTGAGCAGGGAAGATTTCTTACTTAGTCAGATTGATGAATTCAGAGAACGCGCCAAGCAGTTACAGTCATTGCTTGATTCCAGAGAGACGGAGGCACAGGAACTGCAGACGTTAGTGGATGAACGTCAGGAGAAAGCAGATGCTCTGGGGCAGATTCTCGAGGAGCGTCAGAAAAAAGCAGATGGATCACTGCGGAAGTGGAAAAGCAGATTGATCGTCTGATCGGCAAAGTGTCTGCCAAGATGGAAGAAATCGAAGTTTCCATGAAGGAAGATGTGGCAGACGGCAAACGCTTAAATGAAGAAAAAGCAAAGGAACTGAAAGATTCTCTTGCGCAGATCGAAGAACAGCTGACCACGGCAAAAACAGAAATCTCCGAGAAAGTACATACAGAAAATGTAAAATGCTACCGAAATATTTCGGATCTGTTCCGCAGCATGGATGAACGTCTGGACAAGCTTACCGTTATGGAAAGCAGAATGCATCCGGTCCGTATTTTTCCCTGACAGGAATGATACTTGGAATCGTGAATCTGGTGGTGTTACTTTTGGTCCTGCTGGTTAGTGTGGGCGTGATTGCGTTTTAGAATAAGGATATGCAATTCTCAAAAGAATGAGGATTGCATTTTTTGTCTCAAAAAAGATAGAACAATTCGAAAAGAGAAATGTGAATAGGAGAATCTGATATGGCAAAAAAGAAAGTTTGGGTTGTAGGACATAAGCATCCGGATACAGACTCCATATGTGCAGCTATTTCTTATGCAAACCTGAAAAATGAAATAGAAAAAAAGAATCCCAAAACAGCTACGGGAATGACCTATATTGCAAAGAGAGCCGGATCTGTAAATGCGGAGACGGCGTATGTTCTGGAAAGGTTTCATGCAGAGGCCCCGGCAATGATTTCGGATGTCGGAACACAGATCAAGGATATTCAGATACGCCGTACAGAGGGAGTAAACAGTCATATCTCTATGAAAAAGGCATGGGAGATGATGAAGATCCTCGGGGTTGTTACGCTTCCGGTGGTGCGGGAAAATAAGCTGGAAGGACTGATTGTAACAGGAGATATTGCAAAATCCTACATGGATGTATATGATAATACCATCCTTTCTACCGCACGTACCCAGTACAAGAATATTGTAGAGACGCTGGACGGACAGCTGCTGACAGGAAATGAACATGCGTATTTTGTTCACGGCAAGGTGGTAATCGGAATCGGTACACCGGAAGGAGTGACTTCTGCCATAGACAAGGATGACCTGGTTATGATCGGGGACGGGGAAGAGTCGCAGATGCTTTCCATTGCATCAAACTGCAGCTGCATGATTGTCACTAACGGATATGAAATCAGTCAGGAAGTGATCGAGGCGGCAAAGGAACGCGAAGTCGTTCTGATCAGTACACCGTACGATACGTTTACCGCGGCTCGTCTGATCAACCAGAGTATGCCGATCAAGCATTTTATGACAAAAAAAGGAATCATTCATTTTGATCTGGATGATTACGTGGATGAGGTAAGAGAGACCGTAGCCAATATACGGCATCGGGATTTCCCGGTTCTCGATGAAAACCAGAACTATGTGGGTATGTTTTCCCGCAGAAATTTGATGAAAGCAGAGAAAAAGAAACTGATCCTTGTGGACCACAATGAAAAATCACAGGCAGTATCCAATATCGATGAGGCGGAAATTTTAGAGATTATCGATCATCACCGGCTGGGCAGCCTTGAGACCATGTCTCCAGTGTATTTCCGCAATCAGCCGCTTGATGTACATCCACCATCATTATCAGATGTATCTGGAAAGGGAATTACGATCACCTCGCAGATGGCAGGACTGATGTGTGCAGCCATTTTATCTGACACGCTGATGTTCCGCTCACCGACCTGTACACAGATAGACAGGGAAGCAGCACTCCGGCTGGCAGAGATTGCAGAGGTTAAGGTCGAGGAGCTTGCCTCAGCAATGTTTCAGGCGGGAAGCAATTTTGATAATAAAACAGAAGAAGAAATTTTAAATCAGGATTTTAAAATTTTCCATGCCGAGGATGTGAGTTTTGGCGTGGCGCAGATCAGCGCGATGGGACGCACCGAACTGGATAAGGTACAGGAACGTATCGAGCCGAAACTGGAACAGATGATGGGAGAAAAACAGATCCAGATGATTTTTGTCATGCTGACGGATATCTTAAATGAGTCTACTTATCTGATTTATCGCGGTGCGGATGCATCGCAGCTGGTTGCGGCAGCTTATAATTGCGAGCCTTCCGATCAGGGGATTATGCTGGAAAATGTGGTATCCAGAAAGAAACAGCTGATTCCTGCGCTGATCAACACACTTGCAGAGCGCAAAATGTAACAGGCAGACAGATCAATTGCGCTGTTCTCTGGGAGAACAGCCAAAATGTTTGCGGTATGCCCGGGAAAAGGTGGAATAATTGTGAAAACCACAGGCATAACAGGCGGTGGTGATGGATTCCCCCTGGGCGATCTGATCTCTTGCCAGCAAAAGGCGCTTCGTGGTCAGATAGTTTCCGATCGTATAACCGGTTTCTTCCTTGAAGGCATGCATGAGATGATACCGGCTCAGATAGAAATGTTCGGCAAGAAAGTCGATGGTGATGTCATCTGTTAAATGTGCATTTAAATAATCTATCACATTGATCATTTTATGATTTGAGGCTGTGGTAGAAAGATATTCAATGCGGTTGGAGAGAGCTGCACGGTTTAACTGCACCATCAGCTCCAGAAAAAGAAGTTTATGATAAAGTTCGTTTGCGTATTCTCTGGAATCCAGAGATTGTTCCAGATCGTGGATAATTCTTGCAATCTGTGTTGTCTGCAGTGCCGGAATACGCAGTACATGCGATTTTTTCTGATGCGCTTCTTTTAAGCAGAGTGAGAGATCGTCGGAATCATGACAGGCATCCAGGTAGTGTCTGGAAATATAGATGATGATGCGCTCATAAATTTCAGAACTGTGCAGAACCGGACGGTGGACCGTACCTGCGGGAACGAATACGATATCCCCCGGTATCAGATCATAGGTACGTCCTTCCACATTGTAAGAAATATTTCCTTTGCGAAAGATCAGAATTTTATGAAAATCGTGGTAATGAAAGTCAATCGGGCGCATAGAGGTATCTTTTAAGTGAAAAATCTTAAAATCGTCATGAAGATATCCTGTTTTTTCATAATGTGAGAGTTCTGACATTGCATAAATCTCCTGTAAATATTAATTAGATTCAGTGTACTATGTTTCCACACAATTTGCAATATAAAAAGCACTGTAGCTGTTTTAGAAGACGGATCGTGCGGGGTATACTTAGAATAGAAGCTCTGAATCGACAGGATGGAAAAGAAAAAAGGAGTGTAGAAATATGAAGTTTACAAAAATGCATGGGTGCGGAAATGATTATGTATATGTCAATTTGTTTGAGGAAAAGATAGCAGATCCTGCAAAGGTATCAATTGCAGTGAGTGACCGCCATTTTGGAATCGGATCGGATGGTCTGATCACTATTGGTCCATCGGATATCGCGGATTTCAGGATGCGGATTTACAATGCGGATGGCTCGGAGGCGGAGATGTGTGGAAACGGAATCCGCTGTGTCGCAAAATATGTATATGATCATAAAATGACGGATAAGAAAGAGATTACGATTGAAACCGGAGCCGGGGTAAAACGTTGCAGCTGACGGTTGCGGATGGCAAGGTTTCGCTGGTTCGTGTGGATATGGGAGAACCGATATTAAAACCGGATTTAATTCCTGTAGATGCATCGGGAGAACAGGTGGTAGATGAGCCGATTGAAGTAGAGGGCAGAGAGTGGAAGATGACCTGCGTGTCGATGGGAAATCCACATGCGGTAATTTTTGTGGAGGACACCGAACATTTTGAACTGGAAAATACGGTCCGGAGTTTGAACATCATCCACGGTTTCCAAAACGGACCAACACAGAGTTCGTACACGTTATTTCTCCGACGGAAGCATCCATGCGGGTGTGGGAACGCGGATCTGCGGAGACGCTTGCCTGTGGTACCGGAACCTGTGCCACGGTTATGGCATGTATCTTAAATCATAAGACAGAAAATAAAGTTCTGGTGCATCTGCGGGGCGGAGATCTGACCATCGAGTATGATCCGGATAACAATCATATTTATATGACCGGACCAGCGACAGAAGTGTTTCATGGAATATGGGAGGAAAATTAAATGATAATTAAAGAACTTATCAACGAAATGGAATATGAGATACTGGCGGGAAGCGAGGAGACAGAGATTACGACTCTGGTATATGATTCCCGCAAGGTTGAAAAAGGTTCTGTGTTTGTGTGCATCAGCGGAAGTGTGCGTGATGCACATGAGTTTATTCCGGATGTGGCAGCAAAGGGAGCAGCGGCCATTGTCGTAGAAAAGGATGTAACGCCGATCGATGGAATTACATATATCAAGGTAGAGGACAGCCGTCTGGCACTTGCCTGCATGTCTGCGGCATATTTTGGGCATCCGGCAAAAAAATTAAAGACGATCGGTATTACCGGAACAAAAGGAAAAACAACGACAACCTATATGGTTCGTTCGATTCTAGAGTCTGCGGGGATCAAAACCGGACTGATCGGCACGATCGAATCGATTGTTGGTTCTGAGCGTATTCCTTCTGCAAATACGACACCGGAATCTTACCGGGTACAGGAGCTTTTGCAAAATGTAGATGCGGGACTCGATGCTGTTGTGATGGAAGTCTCTTCCCAGGCGCTGATGCTTCACCGCGTATCCGGATTTGTGTTTGATATCGGCGTGTTTACCAATCTTGAACCGGATCATATCGGAGAAAATGAGCACAAGGATTTTGCAGATTATATGCACTGCAAGAGTCTTTTGTTCCAGCAGTGCAGGCATGGAATTTTTAATGGGGACAGCGAGCATCTGCAGGGCATTTTACAGGGACATACCTGTACGGTTGAGACGTTTGGGTATGGAGCAGAAAATGATCTGATTGCGCAGAAGGTAGAGTTAAAAAGGAGCATGGGGCACTTGGTGTAAAATATCATGTGGGAGGTTCCATGGATTTTGATGTGGAAGTCAATGTGCCGGGAAAATTTTCGGTGTATAATTCCCTGACCGCCATTGCAATCTGTCATCATTTTGGTGTCAGTGTTGAAGAAATCAAAAAGGCGATGCTTCATGTAAGTGTCAAGGGAAGAATTGAGATTGTACCGGTAACAAAGAGATATACGCTGATGATTGACTATGCACACAATGCCATGGCACTGGAGAGTCTGTTAACGACCTTGAAAGAGTATGAGCCGGGCAGACTGGTCTGCCTGTTCGGATGCGGAGGAAACCGTGCAAAATCCCGCCGTTATGAGATGGGAGAGGTATCTTCAAAACTGGCAGATCTGACGGTTGTCACATCGGATAATCCAAGAAATGAAGAACCAATGGATATCATCAACGATATTCTGGTCGGGGTACACAAAGCCGATGGCGCATATGTGACGATACCGGACCGGAAAGAAGCCATCAGGTATTGCATGGAACATGCCGAGGATGGCGATATCATCGTCCTTGCAGGAAAAGGGCACGAAGATTACCAGGAGATCAAGGGTGTGAAGCATCATATGGATGAGCGTGAACTGATCGCGGATATTATCCGGGAAAATACGGATCTGAAATTATAACAGGATTATAAATAACAGGAACAGGCAAAAGGAGTGGAAAAATGGGAAAACAGAGTTGGAAAGCGGGAAATATGTTAAATCCGGTGCCGGCTGTGATGGTCAGTGTGGCGGATCAGAATCATCGGCCAAACATTATTACCGTGGCATGGGCAGGAACCGTCTGCACCAATCCACCGATGGTTTCCATTTCCGTCCGCCCATCCCGTTATTCTTATGAGATCATAGAGAAAACCGGAGAATTTGTGATTAATCTGACCAACGAAAAACTGGCAAAGCCTGTGATTACTGCGGCGTGGTCAGCGGAAGAGATGTGGATAAATTTAAAAAACAGGACTTACACCGGTTCCGGTGGAGCATGTGAAAGCTCCGGCAATTGCGGAAAGTCCTGTAAATATTGCCTGCAGGTGGGTGGAGAGCCATCCGCTTGGCAGTCATACGATGTTTGTGGCGGAAGTACTTGGCGTAACGGTGATGATGCGTATCTGGATGAAACAGGAAAATTTGACATCAACGGAACCGGGCTTATCATGTATTCCCACGGAGAATATTTTGCTCTGGGGAAAAAACTCGGCAAATTTGGATACAGCGTACAGAAAAAGAAAAAATGACACGCGGCTTATTGTAGCAGCGTGTCCATCAGTACAGCATATACATCTTCACTTTTCTTTTTCCAGTTATTGCAGATGCTTCTGCCTGTTCTTTTGTAGTTACGCAAAGCGTCAGGTCGATCAGAGGATTGCCGTCAGACCGTACCTGACAGCGTACTGCGTATTTCTGATTGGTTGTCTTATAGTAATCTGCCAGAATGGAATTTTCTTGTCGGAATTCTAATTTATTCTTTTCAAAAAATCCCTGAACATCATTTTCAATTCCATCATTTAATTTATCTTTGAAAAATCCAAGTGTTTCTTTTCCCGCAGAAGTCAGAGAGTACTGTGTGTTGCTGTGCGTGGACTCTGCATGGATTAAATTGGCATCGACAGATCCCCGATTACTTCCTGTACACGGAAATAGTCTGTGTATTCCTGTTCCAGAAAGAAATTGGAAATCTGGGTGTTGGAAAGCGGAAACCCTGCTTTGCTCAGCATATATAAGATCGTAAGTTTATAGATTGTAAATGGTTCAGCCATAAAAATGTTCTCCTTGTCTGGTATTGCGTTCTTTGAGACGGCGATGAATGGTGTTTAAAATGCGTTTTTTGTCTGTGCTCCAGGATGGGGCGAGTAATAGACTGCGGGGACATCTCCCGTCAGACGGTGAACGACCATGTCCGGGGGAAGAAGTTCCAGGCAGTCGATCACAAAATCGCTGTATTCATCAAGTTCCATCATGGGAAACGGATGAAGCTGATACTGTTCTGCCAGTGCAGTGCCACGCAGGACATGCAGAAGCTGCAGCTTGATTCCCGAAACCGGAAGTGCGGCGACATGCCGGACAGTATCTTTCATCATTCTTTTGTTTCACCGGGAAATCCTAAAATAACATGTGCGATCACGGAGATTCCAAGGGCATGAAGTTTGGATACAGCGGCATCAAACTGTGCAACCGTGGTATGCGTGTTCATGGCAGACAGCGTCTTTGCATGGATGCTCTGCAGACCAAGCTCTATCCATATGGGTTTTTCCTGATTGAGATCGGAGAGGAGTTCTAAGGTTTCCGGAGGAAGGCAGTCACTTCTGGTTCCTATGGAAAGTGCAACGATTTCTTCCGGTGCCATTGCCTCGGAATAGAGCTGACGCAAAACGTCAACGGGGGCATAGGTGTTGGTAAATGACTGGAAATACGCAATGAATTTCTGGCAGTGTGTTTTGGCGGCGATTTTCTGTCTGGCCTGTATGAACTGCTCAGAAACCGGCAGAAATGCATCCGCGGCAAAATCACCGGAGCTCCGGCACTGCAGAATGCACATCCTCCGTAAGAGAGTGTTCCGTCGCGGTTGGGACACGTCATCCCACCGCTTAGACTGAGACGGTACACTTTTTCCCCGAAGACCTCTTTACAGTAATCGTTCAGAGAATAGTAGCGATTAGCGGACATGAGACTTGACTGCTTCACTTACAACTTCTGCCACACGTGGATCAAATGCTTCCGGCATAATGAAATCTTCATTTAATTCCTCGTCAGAAACCAGGGCTGCAAGTGCTTCTGCTGCTGCAAGTTTCATTTCTTCTGTGATCTGGGTGGCATGTGCCTCCAATGCACCGCGGAAAATACCAGGGAAAGCGATCACGTTGTTTACCTGATTTGGGAAATCGCTCCGTCCGGTTCCGACAACTTTTGCTCCGGCAGCTTTGGCCACATCCGGCATGATCTCCGGCACCGGATTTGCATGGCAAAGAGGATGGCATCCTTATTCATGGAAGAAACCATTTCCGGAGTGACAATGTTTGGCGCAGAGACACCGACAAAGATATCCGCACCGCGCAGTGCGTCTGCCAGCGTTCCGGAGGCATTTTCGAGATTGGTAACCTCTGTCATTTTTTCTGCATCCAGTTTAAGTTCGGATAATCTTTTCCGATGATTCCTTCACGGTCACACATGGTCACGTGTTTGAAACCGTAAGTCAGAAGAAGTTTGGTGATTGCCACACCGGCAGATCCTGCACCGTTTACCACAACGCGGCAGTCTTCTTTTTTTCTTGCCGGTCACACGCAGACCATTGATGATACCGGCCAAAACAACGATGGCGGTTCCGTGCTGGTCATCATGAAATACCGGGATATCAAGCATTTCTTTCAGACGTTCCTCGATTTCGAAACAACGCGGAGCGGAGATGTCTTCCAGATTGATACCGCCGAATCCGGGAGCTATATTTTTCACAGCCTGAATGATCTCTTCGGTGTCCTGAGTGTCCAGACAGATCGGTACAGCATTCACATTTCCAAATTCTTTGAATAATACACATTTCCTTCCATGACCGGCATAGCGGCATAAGGACCGATATTGCCAAGACCGAGAACGGCGCTTCCGTCGGAAACAACGGCAACCGTGTTGGCTTTCCATGTATAAGTGTAGGCAGCAGTTTTATCTTCCGCAATTACTTTGCAGGGTTCTGCAACACCCGGGGTGTATGCAATCGCGAGATCTTCGCGGGTTTTTACTTTTTGATTTTGCAACGGTTTCGAGTTTTCCATTCCATTCTTTGTGGCATAAAAGTGCCTTTTCTTTATTATCCATAGTAATTTTCTCCTTTACATACTCATACTTATTCACAATACCATTCTTGCGCATGAAAAAAAGACTTCCTATTTTACCGGAAATAGTGTATAATAGCTGCATTAGATAATATTTGAAATGATTCATAGTCGTTTCTGACTGATATCCCATGCAAATAAGTGTAATTTATGAAATGATTTACGGTACGAAACAAGTCTATATTTTTTAAGAAGGAGCAGATGGAATGAGGGAAAAATATGAGAGCCTTTCTTTGGTTGTGTTAAAAGACCTGGCAAAGGCACGCGGGCTCAAAGGAATCTCAACAATGAAAAAAGGAGAGCTGATTGATCGGATGCTGCAGGAAGATGAGCGGGAGAAAGAGACAGCACCGAAGGCAAAGACGGTATATACCGCGCGGACAGCTTCCGGACAGGAAGGAAGAAAACATACGCCAAAACAGCGAAGGGAAGAGCATCCGTCCCATACGGAGGAACACAACAGCCCGGAGCATGGAGAGAACGTGCATGCATCGCAGGAGCAGACCTATAAGGTGCAGGAGGATAATGACAGTGCTGCGATCAAAGAAGATATCGTCAGCCTCGACAGTGGAAATACAGCGAGCGGTATTCTGGAGGTTATGGCAGACGGATTCGGTTTTATCCGCTGTGAAAACTATCTGCCGGGAGAACATGATGTTTATGTGGCACCGTCCCAGATCCGCAGATTTAATCTAAAGACAGGGGATATTGTCTGTGGAAATACCAAAGTGAAATCCGAGCGGGAGAAATTTTCCGCCCTGCTGTATGTGACTTCGGTAAACGGATATCATCCTTCGGAAGCACAGAAGCGGACAAACTTTGAGGATCTGACCCCGATTTTTCCGAATGTGCGTCTGCGCATGGAACGTCCCGGCGGTTCGGTTGCAATGCGTGTGATGGATATTGTTTCCCCGATCGGTAAAGGGCAGCGTGGCATGATTGTATCCCCGCCGAAAGCAGGTAAGACAACGCTTTTAAAGGAAGTTGCCAAGTCGGTAAAGGAAAACAACCCGGAGATGCATCTGATCATTCTGTTGATTGATGAGCGGCCGGAGGAAGTAACCGATATTAAAGAGGCAATTGAGGGAGAAAATGTAGAGGTCATTTATTCCACTTTCGATGAGACCGCAGAACACCATAAGCGGGTATCGGAATGGTAATCGAGCGTGCAAAAACGTCTGGTGGAACATAAAAAGGATGTGATGATTCTCCTCGACAGTATCACACGTCTGGCACGTGCTACAACCTGACCTGTACGCCGAGCGGCCGTACACTTTCCGGTGGTCTTGATCCGGCGGCACTGCACATGCCGAAACGATTTTTTGGTGCAGCCCGGAATATGAGAGAAGGCGGAAGCCTGACCATTCTTGCCACGGCACTGGTCGATACCGGAAGCAAGATGGATGACGTGGTATTTGAGGAATTTAAGGGAACCGGTAACATGGAACTTGTTCTTGACCGGAAACTTTCCGAAAAGAGAATTTTCCCGGCGGTGGATATTGTAAGTCCGCACGCGAAGAGACGATCTGCTGCTTGATCCGCAGGAGCGTGAGGGCGTGGAGAATATGCGCCGGGCATTAAACGGCATGCGGTCGGATGAGGCTGTGGAGAATATTTTAAATATGTTTGCACACACGCGTACAAATGCTGATTTTATCAATCTTGTAAGAAAAAACAGAATTCTTTAAATTCCTATTGCATTTGCATGGACGCTATGTTACAATAATTAAGCTGTTTATCGGGATGTAAACGGACGAAAGTGTCGCTCTTGTAATAAGTATCATATGCGGATCGGGCATACGGGTATAAAGAGTGTGACAGGAACCAGAGTCAGCCGGAAGACTGATTACAGAAAACGATAAGAATATAAAGAGGTGAAAATCATGAGAGAAGGAATCCATCCAGATTATTATCAGGCAACTGTTACATGTAACTGTGGTAACACATTCGTTACAGGATCTACAAAGCCGGAGATCCACGTAGAAATCTGTTCTAAGTGTCATCCATTCTATACTGGACAGCAGAAGGCTAACCAGGCTCGTGGACGTATCGAACAGTTCAACAAGAAGTATGGCATGAAATAGATTGATAAGTCACGTAAAAAGGTTGAGGCTGTGTATTGCCTCAACCTTTTTCTCTTACAGGGGGAAATATGAAATATTC
>ENA-OQAS01000316-OQAS01000316.1-human-gut-metagenome-genome-assembly--contig:-NODE-316-length-25570-cov-2.540502_pt1 | contig 25570 bp, 27 predicted proteins | sample MGYA00242733_ERZ504523 | MGnify/ENA primary metagenome ERZ504523 (study PRJEB26092, sample SAMD00036239) | human gut metagenome | host: Homo sapiens | study: EMG produced TPA metagenomics assembly of...
TTTTTGAAGTCGTACAATTACAAACAGTATTAAAATGAAAGTTTATTCAGCTTTCATTTCTTTCTCAAGGCTTTTGGCATACAGATTGTCAATGATACCATCAGACAGTCCAATGACCGGAACATAAATATATTCTGCATGCACTACTTCTGCAATTTTCAGAAAAATTTCCGCAGCAGGCACAATTACATCGGCACGGTCTTGCTTTAGACTGAATGCCTCTACCCTTTCCTCCGGAGTCAGCGGTTTCAACACATCATAGACTGTTTGCAACGAACTGACCGGCAAACGTTGCAACTTCTTATCCTTCTTATCTGCCAGGCGGAACAACTTATTAATATTCCCACCCGATCCGATGATATTGATCGCGGCAACACCTTCCGTCACTTTCATAAGCTCTTCTTCCATTTGCTGCCAAGTTCCTTCTTTAACAGCATTACTTAGCATACGCACCGTACCGATGTTGTAAGACACCGACCATACCAACTCACCGTTAGTCAACAGATTAATCTCTGTACTGCCACCACCCACATCCACATACATATAATTACCCAGACGGTCTTCCATACACTCTATATGATTATTATAAATCATTCGAGCCTCTTCCTGACCATCAATTATCTCAATGCGGATACCTGTATCCTTTTCGATTTTCTTGATTATCGTCCTCCCGTTACGCGCGTCCCGCATAGCCGAAGTAGCACATGCCCTGTAATCATCCACATCATAAATTTTCATCAACTGACGGAAAGCCTTCATCAAACGTCTCAGCTTATCCGCTTTCTTCTCGGACAATTCACCTATGGAGAAAACATCGAACCCTAGTCGTAGGGGTACGCGAAGCATCATCACTTTTTTAATTTTTTTCTCCTGCACAGCCTCCCTGTCAATGCTTTTTATCAAAAGACGCACAGCGTTAGAACCAATATCAATAGCAGCATAATTCACTTTTCCCATCTTAATCCTTTATTCTGTTTTCATTTAAATAATATTTGTATAATTCCTCCTGCGAACGGAAAGCTGTCTTATCTTCCGATATCCAAGGACGATTCTCTCCTGTTCCGTCCACCACCCGTCCTTGCAGAGTATCTTTCAAACCATATTCCACTACCCGCTTCAAGTCTGCCTTTATTTCCGGATCGTAAACGGGAGCAATCACTTCCACCCTGTTATCCAAATTGCGCGGCATCCAGTCAGCCGAACCAATGAACATTTTCTCATCACCACCATTGGCAAAAATAAAAATACGCGAATGTTCCAGATAACGGTCTATGATGCCATTGATACGAATTGTATCACTCACTCCCGGCACTCCCGTAATCAGTGAACAATTACCACGAACCAGCAAGTCTATCCGAACACCATGCGAAGATGCTTCATACAGTTTCTTCACCATTACCGGATCAGTAATATGATTAATCTTTATCAAAATGTAAGCAGGTTTTCCGGCCTGCTTGTTCTTAATTTCTTCATTAATAAGACGGCTAAATTTTTGCTTCATCTCATTAGGAGATACCAACAGTTCTTTGAAGCGAACGGGAGAATAAGGGCGTTCTATAAAATCAAAGACCAAACTCACGTCACGCGTCACATTCTTAGCAGCCGTCATCAACATATAATCAGTGTACATACGGGCGTTACCTTCATGAAAGTTTCCTGTACTGATACAAGCTATATCCGCACCTGTTTTCATGGATATATAGGTAATCTTAGAGTGTACCTTCAGTCCCTCCACCCCAAATATCACACGGATACCGGCATCCTGCATTTTCTTTGACCAATCTATATTGGAAGCCTCGTCAAAACGTGCCAGCAATTCAATAACTACTGTTACTTTCTTTCCATTGCGTGCCGCATTAATCAATGCTTTTACCACTTTCGAATCTTTAGCCAAACGATAGAGGGTTGTCTTGATACTTTTTACTTCTTTATTAATCGCCGCTTCCTGCAATATACGGATATAAGAATCGAAACTATGATAAGGCACATGAATAAAACGATCTTTCCTACGGATCAGCTCCAACATGCCAACGTTACCCGAAAGCTCATTTTTCAAAACAGGAGTCCATTCAGGGTATTTCAAATCTTTCCGGTCACAGTCTGGAAACGCATCAGGTCCTTATGGTTATGATATTTTCCACCGCCCAATACTGTATCCAACTTATCCAGATTCAACTTGTTCATGACACGTTTAAAAGATCTTAGGCATACTGGCATCATAAATAACCCGTAAAGGCTCACCTCGTTTGCGACTCTTTACTCCTTAGAAATTTTCTGCATCATTCCGTTACGCAGATCATTGTCTATCTCCATCTCCGCATCTTTGGTAAACTTGAAAGCATACGCTTCAAAATGTTTATAGTTCATACCATGAAATATCAATGGTAAACAATAGCGTACCACATCATCCAAATACATCAGGTAATTTTTACCATCCTTATCCGGCAGACGGATAAAACGCCCTGCCTGTGCTACAGGCAGCTCTATAATTGCATATTCTCCAACTTTATGTCCTTCTTTCCTCATCTTTACAGCCAAAAAGATATTTTCATCCGCTTCGTTACCCAGTTGTTTTACTGATTTCAGCCAGACAGGACTAATAAACCCATTCAGCCGTTGTTGATAAAAAGAATCGACAAATAACTGTTGTTCCTCATCCAGTTGTACATGATTGACTAAACAAATATTTTCTTTCTCCAATTCTGCCGTTACCTGCTTGATCGCACCTTCATATTCTTTAGAGTACCTGTTGTTCAGTTTATTTATCTGTCTAATCAGTTTCAATGCTTCTTCCCGTTCAGAATGCGCCGCTTTATCTTCGCACTCGGCCACCCGGCTTTGAGTAGCTACACGTACTCTGAAAAATTCATCCAAATTATTAGAGTAAATTCCTAAAAAGCTCAACCGTTCCAGTATAGGAACACGTTCTTTCATGGCTTCCTGCAAAATGCGACGATTAAAATACATCCAACTGATATCTCTCGGCAGATAATATTTATCTTCCTTTTTCTTCTTCTCCATACGGTTTTAATATTTTTAGCAAAAATACGTCATACACATTACAATAACATGTCAATATAACTACAAATCAATAACAATAAAAAGTCACAGCCGACGCATACAGCCATGACTTAAAGAGAGTTTTTATAAGAAAATCAAATAAACTCTTCAACCAAATACATCTCATTAAATAAAACTTGTTGATAATTGGAAGAATCACTCTCTAACAAATTCAACAAAGTATATTCAGCTCCACGTACCCAATACACAAAATCACGATTGGGTGGTAATCTTTCGCAAATTCCAGCAACTGTTGCAAATTAAAATCTGAGGAAATGATACCCGCACCGCTTTTTTTGGCATCATATGCATTACAGTCCTGTTCTATATGGGCAGGAACCATCAGAATAGGCTTGCCTAAATACATGGCCTCGCACACCGATTCAAATCCGGCAGTACTGGCATAAGCCTTGCATCCCGCCATCTGCCTCAAAAATTCCACATCATCCAGTTGATAAAAGCTCAATGTATTATCCACTCTCTTCACCGGTTCCTCCTCCCACTTGTCCCAAAAGAAACGAAGCGGTATCCTAGGATGTTGCCTATGCCATTTCATTACATTTTCACTGAAACCCGCATTAACCATATAGCCATGTATATAGTCACCGGAATAAGGTTCATGTAAAGTCACTTCCTTACGCAACAAGGGAGGAATCACACGGATATTATTCTGAGGATCATCCTTCATGTAACGAAAAGAAAGAGCCAAACGTTCCTTCGCCCCCAAGCTGGTCAGTACGGTAAAAAACTTCAAAAGAGCCAAGCTTACTTTATCAGCCTTCGGAAATTCAAAACTTTTATGCAAGAACAGATATTGATGTCCTATGCAGATTTGCGGAACAGAGGGACGGAACAGGAAATAAGTCAGTCCGGTCAGCAATTCATAGAAATTGATAACCCTGTCCGCACCACTGGCCTCGATACGCTGACGAATGTAGTTAATGCTATTGATATACACAGGAAGTTTCACTAGATTATACGCTACGCTCCGCATCAAACTCACCCGTTTGTTGGCTGGTGTAGGCAGAAAATTAGGACTGACAAAACGTTTTACGGGAGCATGGATGTTACGATTGAAAAATCCCGGCAAGCGGCGCGAACTACTTTTACCTACCAGTACTTCCACTACTTCGTGACCGTTCCGGCGCAATATTTCCTCCAACGTAATGGCTTGAGTAAGATGTCCTCTCCCCTCACCCTGTACTATAAATAAAAATTTCATGAGGCTGTATGTATTAGGGTAAACTCTTTATTATCTTCATTCTCATCAGCTAGTACATGATGGTATTCCATGATATTCCAATTCCCGTCCGCATCCTCAGTCAGTGCCGAAAGGCTTTCTACCCAATCGCCCGAATTCAGATAATGAATACCATCATAATAGGTATTAGCCGGATGATGGATATGACCACAAATCACTCCGTCACATTTACGTACACGTGCAAACTCCACCAACACTTTCTCAAAGTCCGATATATAGGAAACAGCCGACTTTACTTTTTGTTTGACGGCCTGTGACAGAGAATAATACGGTTTCCCCCACTGGGTACGATATTGGTTATAAAAGCGGTTCGCCCATAAGAGGAATGTATAACCTGCATCGCCCAACCGGGCTAACCATTTCATCTGTGTGGTAACCCGGTCGAATAGATCGCCATGTGTCACATAATAACGCTTTCCATGTGTTTCAAGGATGTATTCTTTGACGATTTTTACGTTATAGAATGTCATAGGGACCAAGCTGTCCAAAAAATCATCGTGGTTGCCGCGCACATAAATAACTTCAGTACCGAAGTTCTCCATCATCTTCATGATAACCTTAAAGAAATCAGTATGTTTTGCTTGCCACCTCTTAGTACCTGCCTTGCGCAAATGCCAACCATCTATAATATCTCCGTTCAATATCAGACGGTCACAATTGACAGATTTCAAAAAGTTACTGACCTCTATTGTTTTAGAATGAGAGGTTCCCAGATGGATATCCGATAAAACCACTGTAGGATAATACGTTCTCAGATGCATATCTTTATTATTAAAACTATGCAAATATCCATGTTATCTGTTACAAGATCGTGTCGGCAAAATTACTATGCTATTAAAATTAATGAAAAGACAGGCCGTTTCTTCATGGAACAAGAAACGGCCTGCAAAGCTTCAGTTTATTTCACATAAACCATACTTCAATCTATAACTAACAATTAATTGTCAATATCAATCACATTGAACTGCATATCAAACTTTATCTCCCAACCATTAGAAAGTTTCACTTCATAGTCATGCTTGTCCCTCTCGATCTTGAGCATCTTGGCATCGGGGTAATTCGTAGCAACGTACTTTTTTATTGCTTCAGGAACCACAGCGACAGGTACAGCGCTGTATTTGCAATTCACTTCTGTCCAAATACCTTTTTTATCGAATTCCAGTTTGTCTCCATTAGTAAAAATCACATCATAGCTTTTATCAAACCAGTCTGTTTCCATTTTAGCCATCGCCACCTTATTATCGGGGAAATGAGTTTTGATAAAAGTCTGTGCAGTCTGAGGCAATTGGTTTACTTGAATAGGTTTGTCATCATCCGCCCATACCACTGTTTGCAACGTAAATAAGCACACTAACAATAATAATACCTTTTCATAATCGTCATTTTTTTTATTTGGTTCTACATTCTGTTTTCTGATGCAAATATGAAGGGAGATTCTGAAAAGAATTTGAAATTCTAAAAAAAACACGATTTTTTATTGATTATGAGTGGATGCATAAAGTGTAAAACAATGCTCCCCGCTCTTATATTCATAGCAAAGCCTGAGAGCCTGCATTTTACATATCGTATCTGCTATTGCCAAGCCTAGACCGGTTGAGCCTTCTTTTTTCTTTCCTTGATAAAAACGCTCAAAAATACGCCGGGCATCCAGTGGTTGCGCCGCCCCTGTATTGCAGAACATCACACTGTGGGAGTAATGACAATCCGGATGCGTCCACCGTCCATATTGTGTACAAAAGCATTCTTCAACAATTGGTAAGCAACACCACTGCCAATGTTTCATTTATCGTAAGATAGAAAATACCTTCTTCCTCTACACTTGTTATGATCTCACGATATTGATACACTTCTTTATAGTCCTTCAAATATTGCCTCAATAATTTATTCACTTCTACTTGGGCAGTATCCGTAAATTGACCGTTCTCTATCTTCGAAAGCAATAACAAAGACTTGTTCAGCTTCGTTATATGCTCCAAAGTCTGGTGGGTTTTCATCAACTCCTCCAATTGGCTTTCTGAAAGATTTTCATCCTCCATCAGCATCTCCAACCGATTACGACAAATAGCCAGTGGTGTCTGCATCTCATGAGATGCATTACCAATAAATTGTTTTTGCTGTTCGAACATCTGCTCACTGCGCTCTGCATAACGAACAGCCGCTTCATTTAATTTTCTGAATTCTGAAACCCGGGTATTATTTTGTAAAGGCTCGTTTACCTTACCGATACGATATTTATCCAACCAATGAAGCAATACATAAAGAGGACGCATATTCCGATAAAACACCCACACATTAATAACAATTATAGTCAATAATAAAGCGATATAAAGAAAAATAATCCAACCTGCCATAGCATCTTTCAAATCTTCTTTTTCTATAGAAGGAGTCGCTACCGTCAATTCAAAAAACTTTTCGCCATCATCCTTAAAAATGGTCGTAAGGATTCGTGCAGGTTCAGTTTCATCTTTTTCAGGAATATAAACCATAGAATCTTTATAAATGATATCATCACAAGATCCTGCATATTCCTTCGTCACTTCACGCAGGAAATACTGATTGTTGGAAGCTGTATTTTTAGAAGGAAGCTCCTCTCCCGCCAATGCACGTATGATGATAATTTCCGAATAATCCTCCAATGAGTCATCCACTTCATCATTCACCTCATCCATTACAGCAAAATAGAAAAGGATGGCCCAGCCAGTCAATAAAACCGACAACACCAACGATATACGGATAATGATATAATAAATCAGTTTCATTTATTCCACTACCATTTTATATCCAAAACCATAAACAGCCTTCAGTTCAGGAGTAGCTCCAGCCTCTTTCAATCTCTTTCGTAAATTCTTGATTTGGGCATAGATAAAATCAAAATTATCGACTTGATCTATATGGTCGCCCCATACGGATTCGGCAAGTGTGCTTTTATTAACCAATCTGCCGGGACGTTCATAAAATAAACCAGAATATCATATTCCTTACGGCTCAGTTCAAGCTTCTTTCCAGCTACGGTCACCCCATATTTATCGGGAAAAATTTCTATATTTCCGTATTTGATACTATTTTCCCCACCTTGCTGATGACGGCGTATCACACTTTTGATACGTGCATTCAGTTCCACCAAATGAAAAGGTTTAGGCAGATAATCATCGGCTCCGAGCTCCAATCCTAGCACTTTGTCTTCTATAGAGTCTTTGGCTGAAAGAATGATCACATTTTCCCGTTTATGCATTTCTTTCAACTTTTCCAACAAATCCAAGCCACTGCCATCCGGCAACATAATATCCAGCAAAATGCAGTCATAATCATAATCCTCTATCTTTTGTAATGCGGTGCGGTAATCGGCAGCAATTTCCACCACATAACGCTCCTTTTCCAATGAGCGCTGAGTCACTTCACGCAAATTAGCATCGTCTTCTACTAATAGTATTTTCATAAGTCCTACTTTTGGTTCTTAAAGACAAAGAACAAGATAATTCTGAAAAAACACTGAAATAAGAAAAAAAACGAAGAAACCATACACTTTTTTCCATCACCCAACTAATAAACAACAAATATCAAACTAAAAACCGTTATCAACTATACAATCAGCCCCCTGCATCTACCACAACAAGACGCAAGGGGCCACACACAACTCTCTCTAATCAAACCCTAATTATTTGATTTCCATTTGAGAAAAATCCATTTGGCTCAAGCCTACTGGTGACGGTGTTTCTTTTAAATCAAAAGAGACTTCCTTTTCACCATTTTTAGCCGAGTTTATTTTTACCTTTATACCCTTTGTTTCCGATGTTATTTTCAAAGATTTCAAATTAAAAGATACCGCACCGTTTCTCCAATAACCAGTAGTATCAGCATACGTATTGTAACGATACTCTAAATGAATATACCATCCTGGACAGGCGTAATTGTAGTGTTCTTTACCAAACTAACCAAATGTTTCATTTTAGAAGGCATGTTCTGATTAAAGATAATATTTAAATAACCACCACTAATCCACATATTACCTTCAAATATATCTACAGGATCATTTCCAAACTCTTCTTCATTCTCTGCTGTCAGCTCCTCTATAGGTTTAGTTAGAATTTCCTTTATACTCAACACTTTGACTGAGCAATCATATCCTTCCGGATAATTATCATACAAAGGATTGAAATAAAGAATAACCCGTTGTCCATCTATCGGGGAATACCAAAAATAATCAGTCGTTGCAGGCAGATTTGTCCCCATCTGTCACCTGTAAAGTCATAAACATGGGCACCTTTCACATTTACAGTAGCCCAATCCACTGCCACATCACCAAGAGAGTAACCATCATCATCATCACATGATTGGAAAGTGACTCCCATAACTGCCAGGAATGCTAATAATAAAAGGTTCAACTTTTTCATAACTATAATGTATTAATCTCTTTCTACTCTTAAAAGTAAAAAAGAGATCAAATACTGCATTTCATCCATTAATATTAACTTATTTTCAGTAAAAGGCTTGTAGAAAAACCAGATTCATTAAGAAAAAAAATAAAAACTTCCCGATTCGTCACGAACCGGGGAAGCTTAAAACTGAGTTATATACAGATTTTCCCATTCAGGGGGAACATGGCTTTTCAGCCTTGTTTTGTTAAGGCAAATGGTTATATATTTTAAAGTTTAGTTTTTAGTGTATTACATTAATTTACATAACAAAAAATATGCCATGGGCACATCGGCATCCAATACTCTAAAAATCAACAAAATAACCATTATTTCATTTTTCACATTATGTAGAAATACCACAATTTCATTCCACAATTTTGTAGAATTAATCCCCGTTTTTAAAATATATCTTTATCTTTGTAGAATCGATTACTCACTAAACAATATAATTACTATGAAAAAAGACATTACGGAATGCTTTCATTGGCACTTACTTCATGCTTGGCTGTTCATGCGGAAAACAAAAATCAAAATACAGACAAGCCCAATGTTATCTTCATCTATGCTGATGATTTAGGATATGGTGACTTGGAGTGTTATGGAGCAAAAAACGTACAAACTCCAAATGTCAACCGTCTGGCATCCGAAGGGATACGATTTATCAACGCACACGCCACCGCCGCTACCAGTACCCCATCCAGATATTCCATGCTGACCGGAGAATATGCATGGCGTAAACCCGGAACAGATGTAGCTGCCGGCAATGCAGGAATGATTATACGTCCCGAGCAATATACTATGGCAGATATGTTTAAAAGCTCCGGCTATGCCACAGGAGCATTTGGCAAATGGCATTTAGGATTAGGTGATAAAACTGCACAACAAGACTGGAATGCTCCTCTCTCTGCTTCTCTAGGTGATTTGGGGTTTGACTATTCTTATATCATGGCAGCCACAGCCGACCGGGTTCCCTGTGTATTTATCGAGAATGGCCAAGTAGCCAATTATGATCCTTCAGCTCCGATAGAAGTAAGCTATATAAAAAATTTCCCCGGTGAACCTACCGGAAAAGACAACCCTGAACTTTTATATAATCTGAAACCGAGTCACGGTCATGATATGTCTATCGTGAACGGTATCAGCCGAATCGGTTATATGAAAGGAGGTGGCAAAGCATTATGGAAAGATGAAAATATAGCCGATTCCATTACCGCACATGCAGTTGATTTTATCAAACAACATAAAGACGAGCCTTTCTTTATGTATTTCGCCACTAATGATGTGCACGTTCCCCGTTTTCCACACAATCGTTTCCGTGGTAAAAACAAGATGGGACTGCGCGGTGATGCTATCGCACAATTTGACTGGAGTGTAGGTCAGTTACTCGAAGCTCTCGATAAAATGGGATTAACCCAGAACACATTAATTATTCTTTCCAGCGACAATGGACCGGTAGTAGACGACGGATATGATGACAAGGCAGAAGAGTTACTGAACGGGCACGAACCTGCCGGCAACCTGAGAGGTGGAAAATACAGTGCATTTGAAGGGGGTACCCGTGTTCCTGTAATTGTACACTGGCCTAAAGCCATCAACAAGCCGGAAGTCAGCGATGTGCTTATTTCGCAAATAGACTGGCTGGCATCACTAGCTTCTCTGGTAGATGCCCGTATTCCGAAAGGAAGTGCTCCCGACAGCTACAACCGGTTAGCAAATCTATTAGGACAAGACAAAACAGACCGCCCATGGGTTATTGAACAGGCATCCAATCACACTCTATCCGTGCGTACTAAAGATTGGAAATTTATTGAAGGCAGCGATGGTCCTAAAATGATTCCCTGGGGTCCGAAAATTGAAACTGGTTATTTAGGTATTCCCCAGTTATATGATATGAAACAAGCAGGTGAAAAGGTGAATTTAGCGACTGAACATCCCGAAAAAGTATTCGAATTACAACAAATATTGAGAAAAGTACGAAATAAAAGTATCCAGATGAAGTAACATGCTGAATACACACCAACCCAATGTTGTCTCCAAAAGGGTGAATCAAGACAAAAAATCAAATAAAGGGTCTTGAATTCACCCTCTTTTTTAATCAAGAAAATTTCAATATGGTCCTCATTTCAAAAGAACAAATCCTTATAGACAAAGATCCTTTTCTTTAAAGTCAAAGTATTTATAACAAAACACCTTGAACACTTTCACAAGAATGGGTTACACACAAAAACTCTTAAAGATACAAGATACGTTTTTCCACTTTACCCATAAAAAAGAAATCTCAATTTATTTCTTTATTTTCCCTTCATTCACCAGTTCAGACAGCGCCCTGGCCAATGACGGACGAGTAACTCCCAGCTTCTGCGCCACCTCCTGCTGATTATGAATAACAGAATGTGTTTCTAGATATTTCAACAAACGAGTCTTTAAATTCAACAAAGCAAACTCATTCAATTTCCTGCTTAAAAAGACACTCCTGTCCGAAATATCCTTCAAAAAATTCTGCATCATCAATGGATGCAAACGCATAAATTCTAAAAATCGTTCTTTACCTATTACAAAAACCTCACAAGGTCCTATTGCCTCTACATTAACGGGAAAACGATTTTCAGTGGCAAAAATAAAAGCCGAAGCCAGCAAGTTAGGAGCTCCAATTTCTTCTACCGTCAGTTCTTTCCCTTCATCATTTATCATTCCCGCCCGTACACTTCCCGATGCAAGAATGTACAGCCCTTTACATAAGTCACCTTGCCGGGCAATGATATCACCCGGTTCAAAGTGCTTCAAACTATTCGGAAGGCCGAACAGGAAAGCAACCAATTCTTCCTCTTTCATTCCCTGGAAAGGAGCCATCTGCAATAATCCTGTCAGTTCCATCCTACTTTCTTTTAACTGTTATTTGTATCCGCTGTAACATATGGTACAACTTAAAAGACGAAAACCATCTACTTTTGCACAAAAGTAATAGAAATCATTAAAATGAAAAAAAATATGGAGAATAACATGTTTTGTTTCCAATGTCAGGAAACAGCCAAAGGTTTCGGTTGCACCTTAAAAGGTGTTTGTGGAAAAAATGCAACTACAGCACGTACCATGGATTTATTGCTCTTTGTAGTACGAGGAATTTCTGTTGTGGCGGATCAATTGCGCCAGCATTCCCTCCCTGTTGAAAAAGAAGTGGACAATTTCATTGTAGACGCCTTATTCTGTACCATTACCAATGCCAATTTCGATGACGAAAGCATTACAAAACGCATTGACAAAGGATTAGCAATACGTGATGACCTTAAGCATCAAGCCTCTGCCAAGGACATTCCTCTGCCGGAAGCCGATGAGTTAAATTGGAAAGGCAGCCACGATGAATATGATGCAAAAGCCGCAACAGTCGGCGTATTACGTGAACAAAACGAGGATCTACGCTCTTTAAAAGAACTGATTATGTATGGTCTGAAAGGAATGGCTGCTTATCTGGAACATGCCATGAGGTTAGGACATAATGACGAAAGTATTCATCGTTTCATGCAGAACACCATCGCACAAATTACAACAAAATCTTTATCGGCTGATGAACTGACTGTATTAGCACTGAAAACAGGTGAAATAGGCGTTCGAACAATGGCTCTGCTCGACAAGGCAAATACTTCCAGGTATGGTAATCCGGAAATTACCCATGTAAATATAGGAACAGGTACCCGCCCCGGTATTCTGATAAGCGGACATGACCTGCATGATCTGGAAGAATTGTTGGAACAAACCAAAGACAGTGGCGTGGACGTATATACTCACGGTGAAATGCTTCCTGCACATTACTATCCGGCATTTAAAAAATATACACATTTTGCAGGAAACTATGGAAATGCCTGGTGGAAACAACGGGAGGAGTTTACCTCGTTCAATGGTCCTATCCTGTTCACAACCAACTGCATCGTTCCCCCTCTGCCCAATGCCACTTATAAAGAACGCATGTTTACCACTAATTCTACCGGATATCCCGGCTGCAAGCATATTACAGCAGACGAGAAAGGACATAAGGACTATACTGAAATTATAGAAACAGCCAAACAATGTGCCGCACCGACAGAAATAGAACATGGAGAAATCGTTGGTGGTTTTGCCCATAATCAGGTATTACAACTAGCAGACAAGGTAGTAGAAGCGGTAAAGAGCGGAGCTATCCGTAAGTTCATCGTCATGGCTGGTTGTGACGGACGTATGCGCAGTCGCGATTACTACACCGCTTTTGCCGAGATGCTCCCCAAAGACACAGTCATTTTAACAGCCGGATGTGCTAAATATCGTTATAACAAACTGGGGTTAGGTGAGATTAATGGCATTCCACGTGTTTTGGACGCAGGACAATGTAACGATAGCTATTCATTGGCAGTCATCGCCCTCAAACTGAAGGAAGTATTCGGGCTACATGACATCAATGAACTGCCCATTGTTTACAATATCGCCTGGTATGAACAGAAAGCGGTAATCGTATTGCTGGCATTACTCAGTTTGGGCATAAAAGAGATTCATCTCGGTCCCACCTTACCCGCATTCCTCTCGCCCAACGTGACGAAAGTACTGGTCGAAAACTTTGGAGTAAGCGGTATCGGTACAGTAGAAAGTGATATGAGAAAATGGGGATTAACGAACGGATAAACGGAATAATTATGAAACAGAAAAATTACCATTCATGTACAGTCGGACAAATTGTAGCCGGCAACTTTGATACAACCAAAGTATTCTCCCGTTACCATATTGATTTTTGCTGCCATGGCAATACTCCGTTTGCAGAAGCCTGCCGGAACCGTGGTATTGATCCCGAAGCAGTAACACGTGAATTAAATGAATTACAAGAGAATACGGTTAGTAATGCTCCTGACTTTGCCGGATGGCCCATCGATTTATTAATAGACTACGTATTGAAAATACACCATCGGGGAATCCGTGCCAAAGGTCCGCAAATAGAAGCATTATTAACCAAAGTAACCGAAGCGCATTCAAAGAATCATCCAGAAGTTACTGCAAGTCCAGGCACTGTTCCGCGACTCGCTTCTTGATTTGGAAAATCATTTATCAAAAGAAGAGAATGTACTATTTCCTTATGTTTATGAAATGTTCCAAGCCAAAGAGGAAGGCTTGAAAATAGCTGAATTTCATTGCGGCACCATTCTGTATCCCATCGAAGTGATGGAAGATGAACATAACCACGAAGGAGAACGTTTTGAAAAAATCTCTTCATTAACCAACGGATTCACCGCCCCTGAAGATGCTTGTGCCAGCTTCCGCTTGGTTTTACAACAATTGAAACAATTTGAAGAGGCATTACATGAACATATCCACCTGGAAAACAATATCATTTTTCCCAGAGCATTAGAATTGGAAAAGAAGGAAGCCATCTGATAACTACACCATGACACTTCCATTCACAAAAGTGCCCAAAGTGAAATAATGCACAAATCACTTTGGGCATCTTCATGTATTATAACCCACGCTCCACTATATAATCTTGTCCCTGTTCTGTCATCAAGTCATATTCATACACCTTATACAAAGCAGGATATTGCGGGTTTATCTCCTTGGTAACCAAAGGCTCTTTGATCTCTGCCTGCATATAATATTCATTCGGATTCTTACCTTTTGCCTCTTTTAATCCAACCCCACGCAAAGGAACATACGAACGTAAACGCAAATTACCTCCCAAACGGGAATGAATCTTCGCTTTATCCAGCTGCACGCCATTCCAGTTCATATCCACCACAAACCCTCCACGGGCAACCAGTCCTTGCACACTTCCTGTGGCCCAGGCATCCGGAAGAGCCGGAAGCAAATGTACAGCTCCGTCATGGCTCTGCAACAACATTTCAGCCACACCGGCAGTATAGCCAAAGTTGCCGTCAATCTGGAAAGGCGGATGAGCATCAAACAGATTAGGATAAGTCCGTCCTTGCGGATAAGCCTCTTTCACTTCATCTCCAGGCAGCAGCTTCAACATATTATTAATAATCCGGAACGCATGATTACCGTCCAGCAAACGGGCCCACAGATTAACTTTCCAGCCAATGGACCAACCGGTAGCTTCGTCGCCACGCTGTAACAACGTGTTTTTAGCTGCCTGGAAAAGCAAAGGATGGGTGTAAGGAGATATCTGATTACTAGGGAACAATCCATATACATGAGAAATATGGCGATGCTTGTCATTCGGATTATCCAAGTCTTCCAGCCATTCCTGTAGCTGATTGTATTTCCCGATCTGCATCGGGGCCAGACGATTTAACATAGACCGCAAAGAATCCTGATAAGAAGCGGACATTTTCAGAATTCTTGACGCATGCAATGCATTGCTAAGCACATCGAAAATTATCTGATTATCCATCGTACAACCTGCCACAATCGTTGAAGCTTTTTTAGTATCCTCTCCCGAAGGTCCATGTTCCGGAGACATGGACGGAGCAGTCACCATCCAACCGTATTCAGGATGTTCAGTCAAATAATCAAGATAAAAATCAGCAGCTCCTTTCAATGCCGGATAGGCTTCGGAAAGAAACAGCTTGTCCCCACTATATAAATAATGCTGCCACAAGTGGGTAGTCAACCAAGCACCTCCCATGGGCCATGTACCATAAAACGCCTTATCCACCGGACCGGTGGCACGCCATATATCTGTATTGTGATGAGCCACCCATCCGTTGCATCCATACATAGCCCGTGCCGTTTCCCTGCCGGTAACTGATAATTCTTTCACCATTTCGAACAAGGGCTGGTGCGTTTCACTCAGATTGGTCACTTCAGCCGGCCAGTAATTCATTTCCGTATTAATATTGATGGTATATTTTCCATCCCATGGAGCAGCCAGTTTATTATTCCATATACCTTGCAAATTGGCAGGCTGACCTCCCGGCTGGGAGGAAGAAATAAGCAAATAACGTCCATACTGAAAAAGCAACACCGCCAAAGAAACATCCTTACCCTCATTGAACAGTTCGATGCGTTTGACAGTTTCCAGCTTAGCCCGCTCACTGGTTCCCAAATCCAATCTTACACGGTCAAACTGCTCTTTATAAAGAGCTATATGCTCCTGTAAAACCTGACTATAAGGGCGTCCCAATGCCAGAGACAGATATCCGGACGCTTTTTTACTCTCATTGCCACTTATATCGTGATAATTAATAAAATTCGTACCCGATGAAACATACAGAGTAACACTGTCCGCTCCTTCCACTGTAATGTTTTGGTCATCAATTTTCACCTTACCCCCATCCACATCAGCCTGTGTCTGTGTTTCCATACGAATCAATCCTTTCACTCCCTCATGATCCCTACCCCTTCCGGTCAGAACCAATTTCTTTCCTTTCCTGCTGACTTTATGCTCCAATGGCGACACATATCCGACCTTAAAATTCAGTTTTCCCGGCCGGTCTGCTGTCAAACGGACCACTACCACCTTATCAGGAAATGATGCAAAAACTTCACGTTGAAAAGTCACGCCATCCACTTTGTAACGGGTAGTAGCCACCGCACGTTCCAAATCCAGATCACGATAATAATCGGTAACCTTTCATGTCCGGGGGTTTCTATAATCAAACTGCCGATTGTCTGATAGGGCATACCATGCTTCCCGGCATAAAAGTTTTCTTGAATCAAGTCCTGAGCCTCCATGTTTTTTCCGGCGAAAATCAGTTCACGCACTTGAGGCAGACTTTCCAATGCTTCCGGCTTGTCATTCCGGTAGGGACTGCTCCCCACATGGTTTCATCGTTTAGTTGAAGTTCTTCACGGGCCGTTCCGCCATATACCATCGCTCCCATCCGGGAATTGCCGACCGGAAGCGCTTCCACCCACGTCCCGGCAGGTTGCTTATACCACAATTTCAGATCACCTGCCTGAACAGATAACGAAAAAGACAATAAAATGCCTGCTAATAATGAATAAGTTTTCATGTTAATAGATATTGTATAATGTACAAATATAATTCTATTAACCATACAAACGAAAAGACAGAAGCATTTTATTGTCTAAAAAACAATTATGATAAAGAAAAGACCAAATATTACACCTCCTCCCTATCTGATAACCGGAATCACATAATCGTATTTTCTCAATATTTCCGTTACAGGAGACAGTGGAAGCAAGTCAGGGCGGGGAGATATAAAAGACTTGCTGCCGATAGCCGAGCAATGCCGGGAAGTGGGATTCACGGAAGAACTGACAAGACTGCTTGCCTACTTCCAGCCCGTAGTTCAGGGGAAAACTGCATTCACGGGAACACCGGGAGAAGTTCGGAACGGCATATTCAACGGCAACAGTAAGAGGAATCCGCAGAAGAAAGGAAAGTTCCGGTTGTGCATTGACGGAATGCCTATACTTGAATGGTTCAAGATGAAATTTAAAGAGCTTAAGGAAAAGCTAGGTGTAGGCCACACTCCAAAAGAGAAAAACAGGCCCCAAAGAGAGTTGAGAATATAATTCTTTGGTAGAAAATAAAAATGTAATTCTAATTGTTAATGAATTGCACTTTGAGTATTTTTGTAAATACTTTGTTTCACTGATAAATAAACCAAGATGAAAACTATATTTTTATGTTTCTTCTGTCTTTTCACTATCGGATGTACGCATCAGTCCAGTCAAGAAAACTGTGTAGAAATCGGCAGTGCGGATAGTATTTGTTTGCAAAAAGAACTATATACTTTACATAAGTATGTGGATAGCATTATTAAAATTGACACCATTTTGCAACAACGCTTTCATTGTTTTGGAGCTGGACTAACCAAAGACAAAGTATCTATTGACTTCCAAGATATACCGGAAGATTCTTTTGAGTCTTTTCAATCGGCATTCAAGAAAGAAATTGTTGACTCTCCATTATTGGAGTTCAACATAATGACAGATATCACAATGGATATTGAAATCATTCCGACAACAGAAACTAAGCAACCGTCGCACACAACATCTTTTGTGTTACAGCCTACCCTCCGCAATATTCCAACCGGAGAAGCCATCAGTCAGCTTTGCTTTCCATGAAAACTGAATATGATTATTACCCATTATCGACAACGGAGGTGAAAATGATTGTCACCAATTATTCCCAACAAGAATATACATGCGGCAACGGCTACAGCCTTGCTTACTACAATGATAACAAGCAACAATGGGAAACATTGCCGACCGACCCCGTTATTGAAGATGTAGGTTGGATATTGCAGCCTGAACACCCCTCGAATGAACAGACTATCAAGCTCTATACTTCTGAAGTTCCTAATCGTGCAGGTAAATATCGTATTTACAAAGCATTTAACAGAGATACAAAAATAGCTTATGCAGAGTTTGAACTTATCTCATCAGAACAACATCAAAAATTGCTTGATAAAATAATGCAATATCATGCGAATCATGCGAAAGCACGAGTTATGGTGAATCTGAACTCTTGGGGATTTAGTGAGAACGATACCTTGTATATGGATTGGATGGTTAATTCTGCGGAGTTGAGGGATGAGTTCAGGCAAAAAGTGCTGAACTATTCCGCCATAATAATAAATGATGGAAAAACGGACGTGCCGACCTATTTTAACGAACCTATGCATATGGATACTTTCGGTATTAGGATGTACACGGAGAAAGCGATGTATCCGGTAAATACAGAGTCTGTATCGGTAAGAATCGTGAACCGGAGTGGGCGGAGAATTTCAATGGGGTCTTCGTACTTAGTACTTCGGAAGGAGGGTGAAAAATGGTTGTCTCTTCCTGGAGCAACGGTTTGGACACTCGAACTACATTGGGTACCATCCAATAAAATCTACCCCTTCCCTATCAGCCTTTATCCGTCACTCAATGCCATTACGCCTGGCGTATATCGTGTAGTGAAAAAGATAGACATCGGGAATAACTGTCACAACTGGTATTTTACCGCAGAATTCCGGATTGGAAACGGTACAGAAGAACAGGATATTTTGAATAAGGAGCCTTCCTCAAAGCCATTGTCTGAAGTGGAAGAAGAAACGGACATGGATATTGCTTATGAAGTAGTGGAAGAAATGCCGGAATATCCTGGAGGCATGTCGGCTTTATTAGATTTTATACAAAACAATTTGCAACATGACAAAGCAAATTCCCCCAAACGTGTTATTGTACAATTCATCATTGATGAAAGAGGTAATATTTCCAAACCTATTATATTGAGGAGCATAAATCCGGAACTGGATAAAGAAGCCTTGCGGATAGTCAGCCTGATGCCCCAATGGAAGCCGGGCAGGCAGAACGGGAAAGCAGAAAGAGTAAGATATACCCTACCTATCATATTCAATCCTTCTATTAAAGAGTCTGATATGATTGAATAAAAACACCCACTTTTACATCCTTTAATGTAAGTGGGTGTTTTATTCAAATCATTGATAATCAATGTTTAACGCAACACATACGGAACTAACGGATTTTGAAAATACTTATGATATTCAGTAAATTATAACGTTTCTCCGAAAAAAGCACCCAATTTTGCATCTACATAGCTTCTATGTTTTTCTGTAAGGAATTTGCCTTGTTCCAACGGTGTAAAAATACTAATTTTTAATGAAGTATGATGTGTACCAGGGGCTTTTTATATGGCCTCAAAAAAAGACCCTAAATTTGCACCTGACATACTTCGTAGAAACGCTATATTCTGCTTCACCTCAAACAAATAAAAAGCCCTAATTCCGTTGGGAATCAGAGCTTTTCCTAATTTTGCTTTCTTGAGAAGCGGTGCGTACGGGACTCGAACCCGTGACCCCATGCGTGACAGGCATGTATTCTAACCAACTGAACTAACGCACCAAATTTCATTTTTCTTATACTGCATCTCTCTCGATTGCGGTTGCAAAGGTACGCAAAATTTCGATATCTGCAAGCATTTTACGAATATTTTCTTGAACTTTTTTACATCAACTCTGATAATAAGCCATTTAAGATACAAGAAAAATAAAATACAAAAAAAAGAGAGCACTTCATGTATTTTTAAATATAATATGTATATTAGTAGTGTAAATAAAAGGAAACGCAACTATGGATATGCATGTTTTCAAGTAGAATCAAATAAAGTACTTCCACAACAGGGAAGCATCCTTATATCCTCCCCTTTCATGAACGACTACCACTTTACAAGAGCAGTCGTGCTTCTTATCGAGCATAATGACGAGGGAAGTATGGGTATTATCATGAATAAAGATTTCCGTTACCACATTCTGCTCAATGACCTCATCCCCGAATTGGAATTCGCACAGCGGGTCCCGGTGTATAAAGGCGGGCCGGTGAGCCGGGAGACAATTTTTTTTCCTGCATACGCTAAAAGATCTGGAAGCGCACTGCCTCTGGGAAACGGGCTTTATCTGAATGGTGATTTCAATGCCGTGCAACAATATATACTGGACGGGAAGCCCATTGAAGGAGTGATCCGTTTCTTTGCCGGTTATGCAGGATGGGATCATGGACAACTTGCCAAAGAAATAAAAGAGAACTCATGGCTCATAGGAAAAGCCGGGAAAGAAACATTGCTCAACCAGCACTTCCGCGACTTATGGCATACCAGTTTAAACGAAATGGGAGCAAATACGCCATTTGGGCCCGCTATCCCCAATACCCCTCCCTCAACTGAGATTCAGCTTCTGGACAACCAGCACATCCGTATAGCCACCGCCAAACGTATGCGCCCACTCTTTCAATACCGCACTCTCTTTGTACCCGCACGCCGCAAAGAGTCTGCGGGAAGGAAGGTTTTCCACAGCGATATAGGCAAACAACTGATGAATTCCCAGATAACGGAAACAGTGTTCTTCCAGCAAAGCCAGGGCATTACGCCCTATCCCCTGCCTGCGACAGGATTTATCCACCATAATCCCCACCTCGGCCCGGTTGTGCAAAGGATCAAAAGAACATAGATCCACAATCCCCACCACCTGCCGGTTCCCGTTTTCTATCATCAGGCGCAACTGGCGGTCGGCAAACAAATCATTCTGGGTCTGCTCTATGTACTGCTTCAACTGAAAACGCGAATACGGGCCTGTGGTATTGCTCATCTCCCACACATCCGTAGCGTTCTCAAAGCGGAACATGACTTCCAAGTCTTCCGGCTCCGGTGCACGGAGCCTTATCCCGTTCCCTTGAAAATGCCGGTCACTCATCATAAAGCAGGCTCCTCATTCTCCTCTTTTACCAAATCCAGCTCATCCAGCATCCGCTTGCGGGTAGGGACACAGAACAGGGAAGCGATCAGCGCCATCATGGCACACAATACGCCCGTGTTGTTCAGAGTCAGATAATAAAATGACAAGTTCACCAATACGGGAACCACCAGCATCCCCGTCCTTATCTCACTCCAGCGGCGATAACTTTTCAAGGCTTCCGGCAATGAACGCTGCTTCACATTCTTCACCAAGGAAAGGCTGAACAGCCGGAGCGATAAAGGAATCAGCCCCACCGCCAATAAAATCCCTACCGTCTGCAAGACATAATCCATACGGACATCGCCCGCGTAAGCCCCCTCGGTCATCACCCCTGTTTCATAAAGAGCCACCAGGAGCAAAGGCAACACCCATACCGCCACATATTCTATCTGCAAGTATCGCAGCAATTGTCTTATCTTCTTTTCCATCTCTGTCTGTTTTTCCCAGTTTATGCCGTTCCCGTAAACAAAGTACGATTTATGATGGACGTCCCAACGTCACTTCATCCGTATATTCCAGCTCATCCCCGATAGAGATACCACGCGCTATCACACTCAGCTTCACGTCCATGCCGTCCAGCTTGCGCGAGATATAGAAATTCGTCGTGTCCCCCTCCATCGTCGAGCTCAAGGCAAGGATCACTTCCTTCACCTCACCGCCTTTCACCCGTTCCACCAGACTTTCTATCTGCAGATCGGAAGGGCCTATGCCATCCATGGGCGAGATGACTCCCCCCAGGACATGGTACAGCCCCCTGTACTGCTGCGTGGCTTCCACCGCCATCACATCACGGATACTCTCCACCACACAGATCGTGGAAGCGTCCCGTGCCGGATTGGAACAGATACGGCAAGTTTCCGTGTCCGATATATTATGGCACACTTTACAATATTTCACTTCATGTTTCAAGGTAATCATCGCATTACCAAACGCCTCTACCACAGCCGTATCCTGTCTGAGCAGATGCAATACCAGCCGCATGGCGGTCTTGCGTCCCACACCCGGCAACTTGGCAAACTCTCCTACCGCTTTTTCCAGCAGCATGGACGGATATTGTTGGTTCATCAGTTATTTTGTATTATAATGGATGCAAACTTACGCAATTTCAACGATTTGAGTACATTTGCACTCAAAAAATAACATGAACGGAATTTATATTCTGCTGACCATACTGCTCTATTTCGGAATACTGCTGCTTGTAGCCCGCCTTACCGGCCGTCATTCCGATAATGACGCGTTCTTCCGCGGCAACCGCCGTTCTCCCTGGTATATTGTTTCTTTCGGAATGATCGGAGCCTCCCTTTCGGGAGTTACCTTCGTTTCCGTTCCGGGTATGGTACGCGGCATCGACATGACTATATGCAGACCTGTTTCGGCTTCTTCATAGGCTATCTCATCATCGCCCACGTTCTGCTGCCGCTTTATTACAGGTTGAACCTGACCTCCATCTACACGTATCTGGGAGACCGGATCGGAAGGCACGCTTATAAGACGGGAGCCTCCTTTTTCCTTCTGTCCAAGATCATCGGAGCCGCAGCGCGCCTTTATCTGGTATGCCTTATCCTCCAGCATTATGTATTCGACGCCTTTCATATTCCTTTCGCCGCCACGGTGATAGGGATTGTCTTACTGATCTGGCTGTACACCCGCCGCAGCGGCATACGCACGATTGTGTGGACGGACAGCTTGCAGACACTCTGCCTGCTGCTGGCGCTGGGATTAATACTTTATGAGGTTTCCGGCCAGCTGGATCTGGATTTTCCGGGACTGGTACATGCCATCCGGGAAAATGAGCACAGCCGTATCTTTGTTTTTGACGACTGGCACAGCAAACAGAACTTCTTCAAGCAGTTTTTCAGCGGCATCTTCATCACGATTGTCATGACAGGGCTGGATCAGGATATGATGCAGAAGAACCTGTCGTGCAAGAACCTGCGTGAAGCCCAAAAGAACATGTATTGCTACGGCATCTCATTCGTTCCGGTCAATTTCCTGTTCCTGTCACTCGGAATCCTGCTGTTATTGTTCGCCTCGCAACTGAACATCCCCCTGCCGGCAGCCGGGGATGAGATACTGCCTTGTTTGCGGCGGAAGGCCATCTGGGATTCGCCGTACTGATATTCTTTACCATCGGCATCATTGCAGCCGCCTTTTCCAGCGCCGATTCGGCATTGACCGCCCTCACCACCAGCTTCTGTATAGACATAGCGGGCATAAGCCATTTGTCCGGCAAGGAAGCGGAAAGACGGAGGAAGCTCGTGCACTTCTGCATATCAGTCCTCTTTATCGGATTCATCCTGCTGTTCAAGGCAGTAAACAACAAGAGTGTCATCGACGCTATCTATACCATCGCCTCGTACACTTACGGCCCGTTGTTGGGGCTGTTTGCATTCGGGCTGTTCACCCCAATGCGGCCGCGCGACCGTTTTGTTCCTTACATAGCCATCGCCTCGCCGCTATTATGTTATGCCATAGACCGGCTGGTGTTCACCTCCACCGGCTATCAGTTTGGCTATGAAATGTTAATGTTTAACGGCTTCCTGACTTTTATGGGGCTGACTTGTTTAAGTATAAAAACAAAGAATTATGGAAATACTCAGTGCAGAATTTGTAGTAAGTAACACAAAAGTAGAGAAATGCCCGCAGGACAACCTGCCCGAATATGCATTTATCGGCCGTTCAAATGTAGGTAAATCGAGTCTGATAAACATGTTGGCCAAACGTCCCAAACTGGCTATGACTTCCTCCACTCCGGGGAAGACTTTGCTGATCAATCACTTTCTGATCAATAAAGAATGGTATCTGGTGGATTTACCGGGATACGGATATGCCTCCCGGGGCAAGAAACAGGTAGAAAAGATACAGCAGATTATCGAGGATTATATCCTGGAACGCGAGCAAATGACCAATCTGTTTGTATTGATAGACTGCGTCTGGAGCCTCAGAAAATAGACTTGGAATTTATGGAATGGCTGGGAGAAAATGGAGTACCCTTCTCTATCATCTTCACCAAAGCCGACAAGCTGACCAATGGCAAGGTTAAGGATAATGTAAACAAATATCTGAAAAAACTGACAGAACAGTGGGAAGAACTCCCTCCTCATTTCGTATCCTCCTCTGAAAAGAAAACAGGCAGACAGGAGATTCTGGATTATATTGACAGCATTAACCGGTCGCTTAAGGCATAGCGTCGAATTACCTAGTGGTGACTACTTAGAACGCAAATGACGCAAATGACACAAATTTATCCCCGTTCCTATTTGTGTCATTTGCGTCATTTGCATTCCGTTCCGGCAAACGCTCAGAGTTTTATGGTCTTCACCTTACCCGGAATCACCGTCAGATGCACCGTACCGTTGCATTCTATATCCACCTTCTGGTATCTGGCCTCCACCACCACTTTTCCGTCCAGAGCCATTATTCCCCATTGGCAGGCGTTTTCCTCGTAAGCGCAATAATAGCCACAGGAGGCAGAATCTTCCTGTATTTGGGAGGCACAATGATACGTTCCCCCAGTTTCAAGCCCCATTTCATCCCCATCCGGAAAGGCAATGCATCCCTGATCTCTTCCAACCTTTTCAGCCTTTTCTGTTCCTCTTCCTGCAATTGTTTCCGTTGAGCTATCCCGGCACGCCGCCCGGCTTCTTCCTTCAGACGTTCCATCACCGTATGGAAATCTTCCTCGCCCGGCCGGGAGTGTTACAGGCTATATACCGCTTTTCCTTCCCTTTCTCCACATGATAATAATTCCCGTTCCCGTCCATCACCACGATGCTCCGGTCCGCCAGACGGCCACAGCACCAATACACTTCCTCCTCATCCCCTGCCAGCACACAGGCGAAAACATCAAACAAGGTAGTCCAGACAGGATCCACCAGTTGGCAGTCCTTCGGAACACGGTAATCCGGTATCTTCAGATAAAAGTCATAAAAGTAGATGCCGTTCTGATCCACCCCTCGCATGGAGACATACGGTTTTCCGGTACGGCTGAAAAAGAACGTTCCCACCTTCAGCAGCTCCACACCGCCGTATGGCAATTCCATACAGCCGAATGACAACACCACGGGTTTCTCCCGATAGGTTCTGTTTACCTTCAGGTCGATGTAAGATTCATTGCCCGCACAGTCTGTCACGGCAAGCAGATCCCCCTTCATGAACTTCATTTTCCGGCAGCGGTCCAGCTGTATTCCGGGCTGTCCGGTTTCATTCACCACACCTGCCCGGTTATTCCCGAATCTCACTGCCGCCCGGTCTCCACAGATATCAAACACTTCCGGATACCGGGGCCTTACCGTCATCCTCTCCCCGCGCCTCAATCCCCAAAGCCCGCTTTGTCTGTCATAATAACTTTTCAAAACGGGCTGTCCGCCTTTTTCCGTTGCGGAATCTTCCCGGCTTGTAAGGAAGTCCATCAGCCGGTCGTGCGTTATCACCACCTCCAGTTCATCCTCCCGCTGTCTTTCATCCTCCCGTTGTCTTTCCTCCTCCGGCAGCAGACCGGATACAGACAGCCTGCCTGTTTCCGCCCGTGCCCGGGACAGCGCGTTGCCAATCATCCGCCCCTCGAACATCGCCGCCCAGTCATGGTTCTGGGCGGGCAGACCGAAGATGCGGTACAGACCCACATTGTCTATCAGCATACAGGACGCCTTGTC
>ENA-OQAS01000317-OQAS01000317.1-human-gut-metagenome-genome-assembly--contig:-NODE-317-length-25503-cov-7.074007_pt1 | contig 25503 bp, 34 predicted proteins | sample MGYA00242733_ERZ504523 | MGnify/ENA primary metagenome ERZ504523 (study PRJEB26092, sample SAMD00036239) | human gut metagenome | host: Homo sapiens | study: EMG produced TPA metagenomics assembly of...
GAGCGACGAGAAGCTCGACCTCGCGCGCGCTACTTTGCCGGCGACACCACGCCCGACGACATGCGCGCCGTGGGTGATCAGTTCATCGACATGATGAGCAAATGATCGGAATGATGATCAGGCTCGCGGTGTTTATCTTCCTGCTGTTTATGTACCTGCTGACCAAGGCCGTGATCGACCACAGCGCCCGTTCGATCAGCTACATGAAGTCTTTGGCTATCGCGATAGCGAGATCTCGCATCTGTACATCCGCTCGATCACGCTGTGCGTGGCGGCGTCGCTCGTGCTGAGCCTGCCGGTGATCATCGGCTCGCTCACGGCCATCTTCCGCTCGATGCTGCTCGCCTACAACGGCAATATCGAGATCTACGTGCCCGCTTGGTCCATGGCGGCGTGCGTGGGCATTGGCTTTGCAACGTACCTGGTCGTGGCGCTGCTACACACGCGCTCTATCAAGCGCGTGAGCCTGGCCGAGGCCCTCAAAGTCCAAGAGTAGTCATCGGGGACATTCTTAAACGACTAGCCATTGGGGACAGTCTTTGCCGGATTATCGGTTCGCCGGTCGGGCTGGCAAGGACTGTCCCAATATGCCGGCCTTCGGGGACGTTCCTTTTCTGCCAGGTGGCGAGGCACTCATTTAAGTCTGTCCCCAATGAGTGCCTGTGCTTGACTTCAACCCCACTTCAACGTACCATCCTCTATGTCTGTAACGCCATATAGACCGAGGGGATAGATCTATGACCGCAACCGCACCCGCAGCACCGGCAAAGGTGTACTTCACCAACCTGCGCACGCATGCTCGCGAGAGCCAGCTCGACAAGCTCAAGCGCCTCATCCGCCGCGCTGGTATCGAGCGGATCGACTTTGAGAACAAGTTTGTCGCCATCAAGATTCACTTTGGTGAGCTGGGCAACCTGAGCTTTTTGCGCCCCAACTACGCCCGAGCCGTCGCGGACGTCGTGAAGGAGCTGGGCGGCAAGCCCTTCCTTACCGACTGCAACACGCTCTATGTGGGTAGCCGCAAAAATGCGCTCGAGCACATCGACACCGCCTACCAGAACGGCTTTACCCCGTACGCCACGGCTGCCAGATCATCATCGCCGACGGCTCAAGGCACCGACGAGGCGCTCGTCCCGGTCGAGGGCGGCGAGTACGTGCGCGAGGCAAAGATCGGCCAGGCACTCATGGATGCCGACATCGTGATTAGCCTCACCCACTTTAAGGGCCATGAGCAGGCCGGCTTTGGCGGTGCCATGAAGAACCTGGGTATGGGCGGCGGTAGCCGTGCCGGCAAGATGGAGCAGCACGCCGCTGGCAAGCCGAGCGTCGATACCACCAACTGCGTTGGCTGCCGTGCCTGCGAGAAGATATGCGCGCACAGCGCCATCACGTTTGACGGTACGCGTGAGCGCGAGCTTGCCAACGGCAGCACTCGCACGGTTCACGTGGCTGCCATCGACCACGATCGCTGCGTGGGCTGCGGACGCTGCATTGCGGCATGCAACCAGGACTGCATCAAGCCCGACTATGATGCCGCGGCCGACGTACTCAACTACAAGATCGCCGAGTACACCAAAGCCGTCGTCGACGCGCCCGAGCTTCCACATCTCGCTTGCCATGGATATCAGCCCCAACTGCGACTGCATCCCGAAAACGACACGCCTATCGTCAACGATATCGGCATGTTCGCGAGCTTCGACCCGGTCGCCATCGATCAGGCCTGTGCCGATGCCGTCCTGGCATCCGAGCCGCTGCCTAACACCGAGCTTACCGACAGCGCGGCCAAGATGGAGCATAATCACGAGCATCTGGAGGGCGAGCAGGCCAAGGATCCCTTCTGCATCACGCATCCCACACCGACTGGCGCGCGTGCATCGCGCATGCCGAGAAGATCGGCCTGGGCACGAGCAAGTACGAGCTCATCGAGGTCAAATAGCACCTAGTTATTGGACATATCAAGCTCATTCGTGGCTTAATTCAAGCAAAATCCGCCCGCGAGCACAGCGCTCGCGGGCGGATTTTCGGAAGTGCTAGGGGTCAGATAGACCAGTAAACCGTACTATTTGCCTAAAAATACTCGTCGAGGAAGTCGTCGACCGTGTTCCAGTAGAGCTCGGGGTTAACTTGCGCACTCTTGGCGTGGGTGGCGCCATGGATGGTGAGCTTTTGCTTGACCTTGCTGGCGCACGCGTCGTAGTTTTGGTCGAGCATGTCGTACGGCACAAAGGTGTCCTGGTCGCCGTGGATAAACAGCATGGGAACCGTCGCGTGTTTGAGTTGCTCCACACTGCTCGCCTTATGAAAGTCGTAGCCCGCGCGCACGTTGCACACCAAGTTTGCTACATCGAGCAAGGGAAAGCTGGGCAGCCCGAACACGTCCTTGAGCTGCAGAGAAAACTCGTCCCAAACACTCGTATAACCACAGTCCTCGATAATGCATTTCACGTTTGCGGGCAGAGATTCCCCCGCGACGTCCATGGCGGTTGCCGCACCATCGACTCGCCAAAGACCAGGATGCGCGCCTCGGGGTCAGCCTGAACGATCCGCCCAATCCATGCAACGACATCGAGCCGCTCGGGCCAACCCATGCCGATATAGTCGCCGCCGGAGCGCTCGTGGGCGCGGGCGGCGGGTGCGAGTACGTTCATGCCGCGGTCGTGGAATCGTTTGACGTATCGGGCCATGCCGATGGGCTCATCGGTGTATCCGTGTAGGCAGATAGCGTAATTGTGCGTGCTCTCTGGGGCGGCAAAATACCAAGCGGCAAGTTCGGTTCCGTCATCTGCGGTGAGGCTGCTGCTCTCGCGGTTCTCTTTAAACCATGCCCGCGCTCGGTTCCCTCGGCATCCGGCTGCTCACTTTCTTTGTCGTCCTTGCCGTCCTGCATCATCTTCATGGTGTATGGCGCGCGGGGATTCAGCGCGAAGTCAAACAGAAAGTTGCCGGCAAATCCGAGCAGCGCAATGACAACCACCAGTGCAACGATGCCGGCTATCTTGAGCTTTCGATGGGAATGTGCGTTTTGAGCCATGCGGTATTCTCCTATAAGATGTTAATGCATCAACATTTAATGCAAGCGCATTATGGACGTTCGCCGTTGATGCGTCAACAGGCAAAGAATGGGTAAACAAAGGGTCACGTATGGTGCAAATTTCGCACGCACCCAGACGCTTTGATATAGTGTTGAGAACTCTTTACGTTGGAGGATGTAACCGGCATGTCCGATTCGAGCGACAGTTCCAAGCCGCGACCCAAGGCCGCGGCCGTTCCGCACTACACGGTGGGCGAGGAGATCATGAACTCCGTCACCCATGGTGTCGGCTGTCTGCTGGGTATCGCGGGCCTGGTGCTCCTGATCGTATTCGCTGCCCTGCGCGGCGGTGGCCCGGCCCACATGGCCGCGGCAATTGTCTATGGCGTCAGCATCATCCTCGAATACCTAGCCTCCACGCTCTACCATGCGATTCAACCCGCGCGCGCCAAGCGCGTGTTTCGCATCATCGACCACAGCTGCATCTACCTGCTCATAGCCGGCAGCTATACGCCGTTTTGCCTCATCACGCTCGCAAACGACGGCGGCGCTGCGCTGTTCTTCGCCGTATGGGCCATCGCCATTATCGGCATCGCCCTCGAGTGCTTTATGCGCGAGCGCAGCCGCACTGGGTAAGCGGCCTGGTCTACCTGCTGATGGGCTGGCTCGTTGTCTTTAAGCTGCCCGAGCTCGTGTCGCTGCTCAACCCGTGGCACTTGCCCTGCTCGCTGTCGGCGGCGTGTGCTATACCGTGGGCGTGCCGTTCTACATCGCCAAAAACGTGCGCTATCTGCATAGTGTGTTTCACCTGTGGGTGCTCGCCGGCAGCATCTTCCAGTTCATGGCGGTGATTCTCTTCGTAATTTAGCGACCACGCCTGCGCGCCCGCGTCCTCGTTTGGGCGCCGGTGCAATTGCCGTATCCGTCATCAACGTTTTGACCTGACGTCCCGAATCTTGGAGGTTCGAGAAACTCCCGATGGACATAACCATCTCCCTTATCACTACCCTCGTTTTGACCCTCATCAACGGCTACTTCTCTATGTCCGAGATGGCGCTCACCACGGCCAAGCGCGCCGTGCTGGAGCATGAGGCCGAGGAAGGCGACAAGCGCGCCGAGCGTGCCATTAAGCTGGCTGCCGACTCCGACCAGCTGCTCGCCACCATCCAGGTCGCCATCACGCTCGTGGGCTTCGCCTCGTCCGCCGTTGCCTCGACGAGCCTGTCCGACCCGCTCGCCACGTGCTCATGAGCTTTGGCATCGCGCCGCTCTCCGCCATCGCGCGCGGCCTGGCGCCGGTCATCATCACCGTCGCCGTCGCCTTTGTGTCCATCGTGATCGGCGAGCTCGTGCCCAAGCGCATCGGCCTTGCTAACGCCGAGGGCGTATCCAAGCAGGTCGTGGGACCGCTCTCCGTATTCCAAAAGATCGCCCGTCCGCTCGTGTGGCTGACTGGCGCTTGCTCCGATGGCCTGGCCCGCATCTTGCGTATCAAGAGTGCCGACGACCGTCAGAACGTCTCTGAAGAAGAGATCAAGTACATGGTCTCGGAGCAGGACGACCTGCTCGACGAGGAAAAGCGTATGATCCACGAGATCTTTGACCTGGGCGACACCGTTGCCCGCGAGGTCATGGTGCCGCGCGTGGACACCACCATGTGCGAGGACGACGAAACGGTCGCCGACGTGCTGTCCGCCATGCGCCAGACCGGCTTTAGCCGCATCCCCGTCTATCACGAGGATCCCGACAACGTCGCCGGCATCGCGCACATCAAGGACCTGATCCAGCCTTCGCTCGACGGCAAGGGCGACCAGCCCATCGCCAGCTATTTGCGCGACGCCACCTTTGTACCCGACACCAAGGACATCCTGCCGCTGCTGTCCGAGATGCAGACCTCGCACGACCAGATCGTGGTCGTCGTGGATGAGTACGGCGGCACGGCCGGCATCATCACCATCGAGGACATCGTCGAGGAGATCGTCGGCGAGATCGAGGACGAGTTCGACCCCGACAACAAGTACCTCACGCGCCTTTCGCGCCGCGAGTGGCTCGTCGATGGGCGTTTTTCGTGCGATGACGCGATTGAGCTTGGTTGGCCGCTCGAGGAAAGCGATGATTATGAGACCATCGCCGGCTGGATTTTGGAGCTTTGCGACTCGGTGCCCGACATCGGAGAGGTGTTTGAGGTCGCGGGGTACAAGTTTAAAGTGCAGTCGATGCGTGGCCAGCGCATCTCGCTCATTCGCGTGATCGCTCCGGCCGAAACCGATAAGAAGGATTCCGAGTCTTCGGTAGACGAGCCGACGGCGTCGGGTGCGGGTTCCGCGAATCCGCACGACGGCGACGAGTAGGACAAGGAAGAGTAGGGAGAGTTATGGCAGGCCTGTTCAACATCCTTAAGGTCACCGTCAGTGAGGACAAGATCTGCGCGCATGTGCTGGTGAACCCCGGCATGCCGCTCATGACCTCGGAGGACATCGAGGCCACGGCGCGCGTGTACTACCTGGTGCCCGCGATTGCCAAGCACCTGTGCCTGGGCGATTCCGGCCGCGAGTTCCAGGACTGCATGGGTCAGACCGAGCTCTGCCACCTGCTGGAGCACGTGACGGTCGAGCTCATGAACGAGACCGGTCTTGCCGGTAGCATCTCGTGCGGCCGCACGCGCGTAAGCGAGCATGACGAGCGTGTCTTTGAGGTCGAGCTTTCGTGCCCCGACGACGCACTGGCCATCGGTGCGCTGTCGTCGGCCACCTTTATGATGGACTGGGCGTACCTGCACGCCGACCAGCCTGCCCCCGACGTGGAAGGCACGGTCGCGGGCCTGCGCAACCTGGTGCTGGGCATGCGCGCCGAGGCCGAGGGCAAGGATCCTCACGAGCCGTCGCTGCTGCGAACGGCGAAGATGCTGCCGAGGACGAGGCGCTGACGAGGGCGATGTGCCGATCGACGCCGAGCCCGTTGCCGATGCGACCGCCGAGCCCGTTCCCACCGAGCCCCAGGGCGTCCCCAACTTTGACGACGAGCCCCAGGTGGCGATTGATACCGAGGGCGCGGTTGCCGAGAACCACGAGGCCTCCGCTGCGTCTTTGGCGGTGCGGCGACGGTTCCGGCAGGACCTGCGCATGAGGGCGGCCTGCCGCTCGTGGACGGCGCCGGCGAGGACCCGTGTGCCACGGTGGCCATGCGGCTATGCCTCAGGAGTAGGCCTACGCGTTTATCACCATCACGCACCTGCACCTTTGCCGTACGCAGATGAGCGGAGCGGCAAGTGATGCGCTGCGGGTATAATGGACAGCATTCAAACGGTGGGCACCGACGTGCCCGCAGGAGAGGAATGATCATGGGTAAGACTTTCAGCTTTGTCTCCGGCGCACTTTTTGGTGCTGCTGCCGGCGCTATTATCGGTGTTGCTCTGGCTCCGCGCTCGGGCGCCGAGACCCGCGCCATGGCTGCCGATATCGCCAACGACGCCTGGGACAATATGCGCGACACCTACGAGCACAGCGCCGAGGAGGCCCGTGCTGCGGTGAATGACTTTGGCCCGATGGTCGACGCCAAGACCGACGACCTGCGCGCCAAGGTCGACCTGGCCCGCGAGCGCATGGACCAGCTGCGCGAGCAGCTCAACGACGCCATTTCGGGTGGCAACGTGACGCCTGCCGCCGACGTCGTGGTCGAGAACGCCGTCGAGGCTGATACCGAGCTGCGGAGCCCTCGACCGAGGCATAATGCGCGCCGGGGATTTTGTCGGCGCCAAGATTTATCGCAAGCCTACCGAGACAAGCGCACCAAAAAGGACGGCACGCCGCGTAGCCCTAAAAAGCTCGGAAAGATTCACTTTCCGGTCTTTACCCCGGGCGGTACGCGCGTGGTCGGCTTTATGGTCCGCCAGTCCGATATCGCGGGCATGATCGAGCGCCCCGACCGATTCGTAGCGCTCGACGCCATTGGTGTCTACGAGGGCGCCATTGCGGTCGATGACGTCAAGGACACGTACGATGCTGCCGCCGCCAAGCGCTCGACATCAACCTGGACGATTGCATCATCTGGGTTGGTATGGACGTGCGCACGGAATCGGGCGATGTCGTGGGCTACTGCTCGGACGTGAGTTCAAGCCACGCTCGGGCATCGTACAGGCATTCTATGTGACCGCCGGTGCCGCTTCGAGCGTGCTGGTGGGCGACACGCAGGTGCCGCCGACGATGCTGCGCGGCTACGAGAACGGCGCGATGGTCGTCTCGGACGAGGTCAAGTCGCTCGGGTATTCGGGCGGTGCGGCTGCCAAGCGCCGAGGCCAGCGTCGTGGTGGGCGATAAGGTCAAAAAGGGCGCCAAGGTGCTCGACGACAAGGGGTCGGTTGCCGTGGACAAGGGCAGTCGCGCACTGGGCAAGCAGCTCGGCAAGACGCGCGGCATGTTCAAGGCCTTTAAGGACGAATACCAAAAGGCGAGCGGAGGCTCGTCAAAAGCTACAAAATAGCGACGTACCAAATGATGGGAGGCAAGCCGGAGACCTGTTGCTCCGGCTTGCTGTGTTTATGGGGGAGGGCATATGCGCCAAAACGGATCCAACTTAAACGGGCGTTCGGGTACGCGTCCGACGGCGCGCCGCGATCTGGGGCAGCTGCCCAGCGGTCAGCGCAAGCGTCACCGTAAGCCCGGCGCGATGTACCTCAACCATAGCCGCGGCTTTAGCGATCGCAGCGCGCGCATCGGCAACAGCCGTACGCCCCGTCGTTCGTCTCGCCTGCCCTATGCGCTCATCGCCGTGGGTTGCGCACTCGTGTTGTTTATCGCTGCCGTCGTGGGCTACGTCAACCGCAGCGTGGACGTGGAACTCAACGGCCAGAAGACCGCGGTGCGCGTGGGCTCTACGCTGCAGAATCTCATCGACGACCAGGAGTTGACTGACACCTACGACGCAGGCGACCTACTGGCCGTCGATGACAGCGTGCTCAAGCGCCATGGGGGCGAAAAGCTGTCGGTGAAGGTCGACGGCAAGCGCGTGAAGCAGGGCAAATGGGATAGCCGCGAACTTGAGGGCGGCGAGAAGGTGACGGTCAAGGATGGCCGTAACACCTACGAGAAGCACGAGATTCAGGCTACGGTTATCGAGCCCAAGCTCAAGGTCGAGGGCACGGGCGCCATAGAGTATGTGCAGACGTGGGGTGTCCAGGGCCGCTCCGAGGTGTGGTTGGTGAGCAGTCGGGCAAGACGCAGGACCGCGGCGAGGTTGTGCCCGCCACCGATTGCGTGGTCGAGTGCGCGAGCGTGGCGCCCAAGGGCAACGAAAAGTACGTGGCGCTGACGTTTGATGAGGGCCCGAGCGGCGCGACCAAGCAGATCTTGCAAGTGCTTAAGGAAAAGGGCGTCACCGCGACGTTCTTCCTGTCGGGCGATGCGGCTGAGGCTTCACCCGCCACGGCCAAGGCGATTGTCGATGCCGGTTGCGAGGTCGGTTCCAACAGCTACCGTGACGAGTCGCTCAAGGGTCAGGACCGCGACGCGGTGCGCGAGCAGGTTTCGAAGGGCACCGAGGCGATCAAGTCCGCGACCGGAACGTCGACGAAGCTTTTGCGTGCTCCCTACGCAGCCTTTGACGAGCAAAACTGGATTGATGCGATGGACTTGGTGTCTGCCGTGGTCTCGTGGAATATCGATTCGGGCGACTGGCTGCTCAACGGTGCCGACGAGCAGGTCTCGACGGTGCTCGATTCGGTGACGCCGGGCAACATTGTGCTGCTGACCGATAACGATGAATGTGCCGAGCAGACGCTCGAGGCGCTGCCGCAGATTATCGACGGGCTTATTGCCGATGGCTACAAAATCGTGGCATTGAGTGATCTGGTCAAGACAGATACATCGCTGAGCAAAAAGCTCACCTCGCTGACGAAGGTCACCATGCCCAAAAACGCCGTGTTCCCCCAGCTCGCCGAAGATGACGACACCACAGACTAGTCATGTAAGAACGTCCCCAATGACTATGTCACGGATGCGTCAGCGTTTGATATGCCTGCGATGTTTGGAGCATAAAATTGGCGCCACGGCGCGATGCTGATGCTATAGTTACTGCGGATAACAAGGGTCAAGAGAAAGGTTGCAGGTGAAATCCAAACCTCGACCATACAGTCGATGACCCCATGCAGGTGCTTCTTGCGCATGTACGGGGTGTGATCGCCGAGCGGCGTGCCGCCCGCGCATGCGTATACATATCTAAAAGTCCACGGACGGCGTGCCGGCATGGCCGCAGTCCGAAGGGATAATGATGGGGAGCACCAGTGAATTATCTGAGTGAGATGCTCAAACTGCCGGTCTTGGACGTCGATGGCGAAAAGCTCGGCGTTGTGAACGATTTTGGCATTGCTACCGGCGAAGTTTTTCCGCACGTGACGTCGCTCGCGTTCCGCGGACCCGGCAAGACGCCGTTTATGATCAGCTGGCGCAAATGGGTCGACCGTATCGACGAGACGGGTGTGCACCTTAAGTCGCCGGCCACCGAAATCCGTTTTTCGTACCTGCAGCCGACCGAACTCTTGCTCGCCCGCGACGTGCTCAACAAACAGATTGTCGACACGCAGGGCATGAAGGTCGTGCGCGTAAACGACATCAAGTTTTCAATGTCGGGCGAAAATCAGCTGCGCCTGCTGGGTGCCGAAGTTGGTGCCCGCGGTCTGCTGCGCGCGATCAGCCCCGCACTCGAACATGTCGTCGAGAGCTTTATGAAGCACCTGGGCAAACCGCTCGGCGAGGACATCATCGCCTGGTCCTACATGGACCTGCTCGATCGTTCGACTAAAAACATCCAGCTTTCGGTGTCGCACAAGACGCTCGGCGAGCTGCATCCTGCTGACATCGCCGACATTATCGAGCAGCTCGACCCGCGCCTGCGTGCACAGGTATTCGCGCAGCTCGACACCGCCCAGGCCGCCGAGGCCATCTCGGAGTTCGATGACGACGAGCTTATGACCGAGATGCTCGAGGGCCTGTCCGATACGGACGCATCGTCGATGCTGGCCATGATGGGCCCGGACGACGCCGCCGACCTGATCGACGAGCTCGATTACGAGAAGGCCGAGAAGCTTTTGCGCCTGATGGGCGTTCAGGAGGAGAAGGCGATTCGTAACCTGCTGGGCTATGAGGACAACACCGCCGGCCGTATCATGACCTCGGAGTTTGTCTCCCTGCCCGCCACGGCGACGGTCGGTGACGCCATCGAGGCGATTCGTAAGCTCGACGAGGATTTCGAAAGCGTCTACTACGTCTACACCGAGGATCCGAGCGGCATGCTCACCGGCGTCCTTTCGCTGCGCACGCTCATCGTGGCCGACCGCGACGCCACGCTGGGCCAGCTGGCCTATCGCGACCTGGTTTATGTGTCGCCCGACGACGACCAGGAAGACGTAACGGACGAGATGACCAAGTACGACCTGGTCGCCATCCCCGTTTGCGACGAGAACCGCCACATCCTGGGCATCGTGACCTTTGACGACGCCATGGACGTTATCGCCGAGGAGCACCAGGAGGACCTGCAGATCGCAGGCGTCGGCTCGGGCGACAGCGCGTCCGACGACTCGACGAATGTGCTCAGCTGGTTTGTGCATCGCCAGTACTGGGTTGTCGTGTGGGGCATTGCTTCGTGCATCATGGCAACAGTGCTGGGGACGGCGCTGGGCTCCGCGCATCTGGTGGTGTTCCCCATGTGCGCCATGCCGCTCGTGCTGCTGGCTGCCTCGCGTATGGTGTCGTTCGTCAAGAACTACTTCCTGGAATACGACGGCCATGACGATGAGCCCAAGCCGTATCTGGGGTTCTTCTTCCAGAGCACGGGCATGGGTCTGATTCTGTCGCTCGTGACCTACCTGTGCGCCCAACTGGTGCGTACCGCTGCGTTCCCCGACGCGCCCATGTTTGAGGAGCAGCTCTTTACCGGCTGCTTTAACATCGCGGCCATCGTCTGTCTGATTGGCAACATGAGCGCCGTGATTTACCTGATGGTGCTGTTCTGGCGTGACGAGCACGACCTCAATACGTCGGGTACCGCCATGAACGTCATTGCCGTCATGATCTCGTGTGTGGCGTACTGCATCGCTGCGGTGCTGCTCGCCATGTCGGTCATGGGTTAGGTGATCGCGTGCAAAACACGAAGCAAAAGGCGAGCACCAAGCAAAAGCTGACCATCGCGGCCATCTTTGGCGCCATGGGCCCGGCCTTCTGGCAGCGCTTTCGGGCAATGACGCCGGCGGCATCGCCACGTATTCCAGCGCCGGTGCTAGCTATGGCTACAAGATGCTGTGGATGCTTCCCGTCATGACCGTGCTGCTCATCGTGACACAGGAGACGGCGGCGCGTTGTGGCTGCGTCACAGGCAAGGGCTTGGCCTCGCTCATCCGCGAGCGCTTTGGCGTGCGCAGGAGCGTGCTGGCCATGGCGGCGCTGCTGATCGCCAACACGGCCGTTACCATCTCGGAGTTTGCGGGTATCGCGAGCGGCCTGGCCCTCTTTGGCGTGCCGTCGAGCATCTCGGTGCCGCTGGTGGCACTGCTTGTTTGGATGCTTACCATGTCGGGCAGCTTCCAGCGCATCGAGAAGATTCTGCTGCTGGTGAGCTGCGTGTTTGTGACCTACATCGTCGCTGCATTTATGGCTGGCCCCAGCTGGGGCGAGGTGGCGGTCGACCTGGTTGTGCCCAACATCCAAAATGACCCCAGCTACGTGTCGCTTGTGGTCGCAACGATCGGTACCACCATCGCACCGTGGATGATCTTCTTGGCGCAGAACAACGTGGTCGATAAGAACGCGGGCGAGGACGATATCGTGCTGCAGCGCATCGACACTGTGAGCGGCTCGATCGCCGCCGATGTCATTGCCGGCTTTATTATCATCACGACCGGTACGGTATTGTTCCCCGCGGGCATTCAGATTAGCGATGCTGCCGACGCCGCTCGCGCGCTGGAGCCATCGCGGGCCAGTGGTCTACGGTGTTGTTTGCCTCGGGCCTGGTCGCGGCGAGCTTCTTGGCCGCCTGTGTACTGCCGGGTGTTACATCCAGCGCTATCTGCGAGGCATTTGGCTGGGAGCGCGGTGCCGATCGCAGCTGGGACGAGGCCCCGGTCTACCGCGGCATCATTACGGCCATCATTGGCATCTCTGCCGTGCTGGTGCTCATGCCCGGCGTCGACCTATTCCAGATTATGATGACCTCGCAGGTCATCAACGGCGTGCTGTTGCCCGTGGTTTTGGTGTTCCAGGTGCTTATTGCCGCCGATCGTCACATTATGGGCTCTAACCGCAACGGCCGCGTGTGGAATGTGCTCACGTGGGCGACTATCGGTGTGATTACGGTGCTGACGGTCGTCATGTTTGTTCTGCAGGCGATGGGTTACAGCGCATAGCGCTTCTTTTGGACTCTAAACAGGCCGCCGCCATGGGCTGCGGCCTGTTTTTTGCCCGCGGCCTCTCGGAATCGGTTCGAAAAGAGCAATCTTGGGGTGTTTGCTGCGGGTGGAAGCAGATTTGGCTGCGCGTTACTTGTCGGTGCCTAGCTTGTGCGGTTTGTAGGCGAGGGCGCTGACGAGTGCATCGGCAGCGGATTTGACAGCCGCCGGCTGCGGATCGTTAACGTGATCCTCGGGATGCACGGGCAGGTCCTTCTTGACGGCATCGTGGATCAAGTGAGGTACTCAGTCACGCCAGCGGTCGATAGGTGCGTGCCATCGCCATCGAACAGGTCGTTGCGGTTGGCGCTGTATCCGTACCAGTCGATAACGCGCACGTTCTTGTAGCGCGTAGCGGCGTTGGCGATGGCCTGGTTGGTAGAGCCAACCCACGGCTGCGGGCTGCGTGTGTTCACAAACACCACAATACGCTTATCTCCTGCATCGGCCATGATGGCGTCGATCTGATCGTCGGTTACCAAGCCGTTGGTGCCCAGCGCAAAGACCACGATCTTGCCGGCAAGGTTCTGTTGGAGATAGCCCTCAAATGTCGCGCGGCCCGCATCAAACTGGCGGCCCTTTTCGGCATCGATATGGCTGTGCGGGAACACGCCGTCAAAGGTGTCCACGGCACGCAGCGACACGGAGTCACCGATCATCAGCAGGTCGTAGGATCCATCGGGGAAGCCGTCGTTGTCCTTGTCGGTGTCGTCGGCCGCCTGCTGGTCGGTGGGCGCGGTGTTCTTGGCTTCCTTGTTGAGGACTTCGGCGCCCTCGCCGCTCAGTGCGGAGGTCTCCGGCACAAAGATCAGGCCGCCCAGTGCAACGACCAACACGACAGCGCAGGTTGCGCAGACAGGGACGTGCGCGCGTGCCCAGTTGGCGGGCGTGGCGGTGCCGTCGCGGAACTCGGATACGGTGCGCTCAAAGGCGCCCTTTCTAAACGGCGTTTCGATAAAGCGATATGAGCATTCGGCACGGTGACCACCAACAGCACCTGCAAAATGTACTGCCACCACGGTGTATCGTTGATGTTGGCGACCGGGTTCATGAGCAACAGCAGGGGATAGTGCACAGGTAGATGCTGTACGAGCGCTTGCCAACCACACGAGCGGCTCGGCGGACAGCGCGCGGGCAACCATTCCCTGGGGCTGCACGCAGGCCGCGATGACCATGAGCGTGAGGACCGAGCACAGCAGCGTGCCGCCGCGATACTGGAACGCGGTGTAGCCGTTGGTGAGCGCGACCATGGCGGCAAGGCCAACCAGACCCACGACGCCCAACACATCGATGGATGTGGGCGAGGACCAAAAGCGCACGAGGGCGCTCGGCTGTGCCGGGGCGGTCTCGGCTGATTCGTCGGCCTTCTCGCTAGGTTTGCCCTCGGCGTTCTTGTCGTGCTTGGCGGCGCCAGCCAGGCGATTGAGCCCAAACGATGAGCGAGACGCACTGGCGCCAGGTCGCGATCGGGGATAAAGGCCATCCAGGCACCCAGCAGTAGCGAGAACACGCGGGTGTCGGTGCCGTAGTACACGCGGCTGGGGTCGGCGGCAGGGTTGTAAAGCACCATCATGGCGAGGGCAGATACCGCGGCAAGGGCCAGAACCAAGCGGCGCGTGTTGGGCTTGCTCACATGCATGGATACCATGGCAAACAGCAGTGGCGGCCAAATCAGGTAGAACTGTTCCTCGATGGCAAGCGACCAAAAGTGCGTGAGCGGCGAGGGGTCGCCCAGAGCATTGAAGTACGAGACGTTTTGGGCAATCTGCCACCAGTTGTTGAAGAACAGCAACGACGGCAGGATGTCGGGGCGCATCTTGGTGAGCATCACGTGGTTAAAGATGGTGCACAGCGCGCAGGTCACGAACACTACCGTTACCACGGCGGGGACCAGGCGACGGATGCGGCGAATCCAGAAGCTCTTGAGGTCGATGCGGCCGGTCTTAGCGACTTCGTTGAGTAGCAGGCGTGTGATCAGATAGCCCGAAAGCACAAAGAAGATCGTGACGCCGAGCAGACCGCCCTGCGCCCACGTGAGGTTGAGGTGATAGAGCACCACCGCGACGACGGCAAGCGTGCGTAGGCCGTCAAGGGCAGGGATGTAGCGGGACTTGGGGCGAGCAGGCGTCTGCTCCGCGGCGGGAGTGTTGGCGCGGCCCGCGTTGTTGGTAGAAGCGCGATGAGGGCTTGCGGTGCGTCGCGGCTCGTCGGTACGGCGTTCGCTCTTCACGCGTTCGTGCGGCGCCGGCTCGTTGCCTGTGCGGCGTCGACCGCGCGAGCCCGATTGCGAGAATTGTTCCATAAAACATCATCCAATGACGAGAATAATCAGCACGTATTTATTGTAGCTGCCTGCTCCTGTGAATGCTTGCTGCTGGCGCAAGCTCAAGCGTGCGTCCACATCAAAGTGAACTAAAGTTATAGGGGGTGCGAGGGCGTACAATCGATGGTCGACGGTGGCATAAGGCCCGCAGATGAGGAGGTTTCCATGGCAGATCGCGACATCATTGCGGTGTTCGGCAGCATGAACATGGACCTTTCGGTGGCGTGCGAGCGCATGCCGCGTGCGGGCGAGACCGTCGGCGGCAGCGGGTTTATCACCAACGCCGGCGGTAAGGGCGCTAACCAGGCCGTTGCCGCCGCGCGCATGGGTGCGCGCACATGCATGATCGGCGCTGTTGGACGTGATACCTTTGGCGATGCGCTTGTGGCGGGGCTCCAGGATGCCGGCGTGAGTGTTGAGTTCGTGGCGCTTCGCGATGACGTGGAGACCGGCACCGCGACTATCATTCGCTGCGAGGGCGACAACCGCATCATACTGTCACCGGGCGCCAACCATGCGCTTGCGGGCGCGGACGTTGCCTGCGCGTTGAGGCGTCTGGTGGCCCATGAGCTCGACGGCGACGCCAGCGAGATTGCCCCGGCTGCCGGAAGCGTCTTTATCGCCCAGGGCGAATGTGACCTTGTGGCGACGGCCGAGGCGCTTGTTTGCGCTCACGAGCTGGGGTTCTATACGGTCTTTAATCCAGCGCCCGCCTGCGAGCTGCCTGCGGAGGTCTGGCCTGCGGTCGACCTGGTCTGCCCCAACGAGACCGAGTGCCAGGTGCTGACGGGCATTCTGCCCACGGATGATGCGAGTTGCGTCGCCGCGCTCAATGCGCTGCTCGACAAGGCGCCGGGGCTGCGGTCATCACGCTAGGCGGTGCCGGCTCAGTTGCATTTGGCGATGACGGTGAGCTGCTGCGCATGCCGGCACTTTCGTGCGCGGTGGTCGATACGACGGCCGCGGGCGATACGTTTATTGGTGCGCTTGCGGCGGCTCGCCTGGAGGGCCTGCCGCTCTTTGAATGCATGGCCGCCGGCGCCCGTGCCTCGGCGGTGACGGTGTCGCGTTTGGGCGCGCAGCAGTCGATTCCCACGCGTGCCGAAGTTGGGCGCATGTTTGGTTTAGACGATTAGTACAAGACGGAGAAGCGGAGTAAAACAATGGCAACCAAGAAGCTGATCCTTGATCTGGATATGGGTGTGGACGATGCGATGGCGCTTGCCTATGCCATCGCGAGCCCCGAGGTGGAGCTCGTGGGCATCACCACATGCTTTGGCAACGTGCGCGTCGAGCAGTCGGCGCACAACTGCCTGGCGGTGCTCGACCTGTTGGGCCGTCCCGAGGTGCCGGTGTACCTGGGTGCCGACCGTCCTCTGCAAGCGACTGAGCCTATACGCCGCCGGCGTCCACCGCGCTCATTCACGGCAAGAACGGCATCGGCGGCGCGAGCGTGCCCGCGTCGCCCTACGAGCCGGTGGGGGCGACCTCGGCCGACGGCAACGCTGCGGTCGATTATCTGATCGATGCCGCGCGCACCTATGGTCCCGATCTGGTCTACGTAGCGACTGGCCCGCTCTCCAACCTAGCGCTCGCCCTGGAGCGCGATGCGGCGGCGATGATGTCCATCGGCCGCGTGGTCGTGATGGGCGGCGCCCTTACCGTGCCCGGTAACGTGAACGCGGCGCCGAGGCCAACATGGCGAGCGACCCCGAGGCAGCGACGCGGTGCTGCGCTCGGGCCGTAAGCTCACCATGGTGGGCCTGGACGTGACGCATCGCGTGGTGCTCACGCGCCGCGACATTGCCGGCTGGACGGGTTCGGGAACCATGGCCGGCTGCGCATTTGCGAGCATGGTCGAGCACTACATTGGTTCGTACGAGATGAACGCGTCCTACCTGGGCGGCTGCGCGCTGCACGATCCGCTGGCGGTTGCCGTGGCGATTGATCCCACGCTCGTGGGTGCGCTCGGCTGTAACCTGCGTGTTGACTTGCTGGGTGAGTATCGCGGCCGCACCATCTGCGATGAGCGCCGCGTGGCAGATCCCGACAAGAGCACACTCGTGGCGCTGACCGTCGATACCCCGCGCTTCCTGTCCGAGTTCAAGGCCCGTATGGCCCGTGTCCTTGGCTAAGTTGTCTTTTTGGGACGGGGCTTTTTTGACTGGTATGATTGGTGCGACCATTCGAACCAGCTAAAAGAGCCGTCCAATTTGACTATCGAGAGGATCTGCCATGGAGCGCATCGCGAGCTTTTCCGTTGACCATCTGCTGCTTGAGCCCGGCGTGTACGTGAGCCGCATCGACCGCGATCCGGCGACCGGCGCCGCCGTCACCACCTTTGACCTACGCCTGACCACGCCCAACAAAGAGCCGGTCATGAACACGGCCGAGTGCCACACCATCGAGCACCTGGGCGCGACGTTCCTCCGCAATCATGCCGAGTGGTCGAGCCGCATTGTCTACTTTGGGCCCATGGGCTGCCGTACGGGCTTTTACCTGGTTGTCTTTGGTGAGCTGACGAGCGAGGAAATCTTGCCGCTCGTGCGCGAACTGTTCGAGTTTGTCGCCGGCTTTGAGGGCGATGTCCCCGGTGCCGCTCCCGAGGAGTGCGGTAACCACCTGGACCAGAACCTTCCCATGCAAACTGGCTCGCGCGCCGCTACCTCGACCGCGATCTGGCCGATATCGATGAGAAGCACCTGCACTATCAGCAGGCATAAGAGCTTATCGCCCAAAACGAGCGCATTGGGCGCCTTCGCTTATGCGGGGGCGCCTTTTTGTTGATTGGTCGGGACGAGCGTTCAAAATCGCTCATGTTTGTTCTAGAATGTTCGTATAGTCACATTTACAAACAGGAGTGAACATGCATATCTACTCTGTCAACGATCCCGAGTTCAAATCCTATGGCAACGTTTGGGATAACGTTCCGTCCGTGCTCACGTCGCCCGTGCTCGAGGCGCTCTCTGCCACGCCCATCCCCGAGGGCAGTAAGTACGTAGCAAGTGCGCCGGAGCTCGAGGGCGTCAAGGATGCCGACAAACTGGGCTTTCTCATGTTTGGCGGCCGCCCCTTCCAGCTCGGCTGGTGCAACGGCCACAACACACGCCTCAACTGCCTGGAGTATCACCGCGCCAGCGAGTTTAACCTGGGCGCCGCGACTTATCCTGCTCGTGGCGCATCGCTGGGAGATCGAGGACGGCAAGCTCGACACCGCGTGCGTCAAGGCGTTCCGCGTGCCGGCGGGCAAGGTCGTCGAGGTCTTCAACACCACGCTTCACTACACGCCCTGCATGGTCGACGACGGCGGCTTCCAAGTGATGGTTGCGCTGCCGGCGGGTACCAACGGCCCGCGCCCCGAGGTGGCGGCCGACATGCCCGCGGCCGGCGACAGCTACTGCTACTGGAAGGCCGACAAGTGGGTCCTCTGCCACGCCGACAGCCCCAAAGCAGCCGAAGGCGGCTACGTAGCCTCGTCGGCAAGAACCTCGACATCGCCTGCGACTAGAATCTTCCATCTCGATCTGTAACATCTAGCGGGCTAAATCGTCTCTACCTGTTACAGATTTAGACAAACCGTAGAGGGCCGCCTGAAAATCTCGATCTGTAACACCAGGCCCGGTTTTGACGGCCTACCTGTTACAGATCGAGACAAACTGCCCCCAAACCACCACAAAGGCACCTGCCCCCTTTGTGGTGGCTTGGGCAGGCGGGTATCAAAAAGTGTCAGGCGGGGTGCTGCCGGGCGCTGCGCACGAAAAGAAGTGTCGACCCGCGCTGTTGTCGTTGAGTGGCACCCCGTTTGCGGGGATACTGAAACCACGACAAACAGCGTGCGAAAGGATTGATGCATGGCTTTCCGTAAAGACTTCCTGTGGGGCGGCGCGACGGCTGCCAACCAGTGCGAGGGCGCGTACAACGTTGACGGTCGCGGCCTGGCCAACGTGGATGTGGCGCCGCACGGCCCGGAGCGTTACGCGGTGGTCTCCGGCCAGCGCAAGATGCTCGACTTCGAGGACGGCTATTACTATCCCGCGCAGACCGGCATCGATTTCTACCATCACTACAAGGAGGACATCGCCCTCTTTGCCGAGATGGGCTTTAAGACCTTCCGCATGAGCCTGGCCTGGACCCGCATCTTCCCCAACGGTGACGAGGCCGAGCCCAACGAGGCCGGCCTGGCCTTCTACGAGGACGTGTTCCGCGAGTGCCAGGCGCACGGCATCGAGCCGCTCGTGACCATCACGCACTTCGACTGCCCCGTCCACCTCATCAAGGAGTACGGCGGCTGGCGCAACCGCAAGCTCATCGACTTCTACAAGAACCTCGCGACCACGATCTTCACCCGCTACAAGGGCCTGGTGAAGTACTGGCTTACCTTCAACGAGATCAACATGATCTTGCACCTGCCGTTTATGGGTGCCGGCCTGGTTTTTGAGGAGGGCGAGAACAAGGAAGCCGTCGAGTATCTGGCCGCCCACAACGAGCTCGTCGCCAGCGCTTGGGCAACCAAGATCGCCCACGAGATCGACCCCGAGGTCAAGATCGGCTGCATGCTCGCCGCGGGCACCTACTATCCTACAGCTGCCGTCCGGGCGACGTGCGTCAGGCGCAGCTCGACAACCAGAACAACTACTTCTTTGTCGACGTCCAGAGCCGCGGCTACTATCCGGCCTATGCCGTCAAGAAGCTCGAGCGTCTGGGTATCGACGTGGGCATGACCGACGAGGACCGCGAGATACTGGCCGCCAACACCGTCGACTTCATCAGCTTTAGCTACTACAGCACCCGCTGCTCTGCCGGTGCCGACAACCCCGATGTCGAGCGCACCCAGGGCAACGCCTTTGCCGGCGCCAAGAACCCCTATCTGCAGGAGAGCCAGTGGGGCTGGGCTATCGATCCGCTGGGCTTCCGCATCACGCTCAACGACCTGTACGATCGCTACCAGAAGCCGCTGTTTGTGGTTGAGAACGGTCTGGGCGCCAAGGATGTTGTCGAGGAGGATGGCTCCATCAACGACGACTACCGCATCGACTACCTGCGCCAGCATATCGCCGCCATGCGCGATGCCGTGACCGAGGACGGCGTGGACCTGCTGGGCTACACCACCTGGGGCCCGATCGACCTGGTGTCTGCCGGCACGGGCGAGATGTCCAAGCGCTACGGCTTTATCTACGTCGATCGCGACGATGCAGGCAACGGCACCCTCAAGCGCTCCAAGAAGAAGAGCTTCGACTGGTACAAGAAGGTTATTGCTTCTAATGGTGAGGACCTTTCCTAAGGAAGCTGAGACACTCGACTTCAGAGTCTCCTGACCAAGCGCCCGGCGAGCAGCTAATGCTCGCCGGGCGCCTTGCCGTCTGCGGATTTTGGGACATGTGGCCCGCTTTTTGGGCCTCTCTGTCGGTACACTAAAAGCACTATGGTACCCGCGAGCGACATATCGGCCACGCGGCCGCCCGATCCGCGCCCGTGGCGGATCTTAGGGGCGGCAAGCTCTTTGCATGCCGCGATTCCTTGTCGGCATATCGCATCGTGTATACCGCCGCTGCGTCTTCGCTCTCGCCGGCGCCATTACCGCGCTGTTCCTTATACTTTTGGCAGTCTTGCGGCGTTGTTCGCCTTCGACCCCAAACTTTCTAACGCCGTGCCCGCCTATAGCGAGGTGTCCGAAGAGGTCGTGGATGCGCTCGTCCACTCGAGCTCCCTTCCGCTGCTTGTCGCCGCAATCATATTTTCGATCTGGGGCGTATCGGTCTATCTGCGCTGCCTGGACTACGTCTTGCGTCGGCGCCTTGTTGCCATCGCCGCTATCTGTGCCCTCTGGATGATTGAAGTCATTCTCAAATATAAGTCGTTCACGCCGTTCTATGCCACCGTGCTGTGGTACCTGTACTACGTGCCCATGACGCTCATTCCGCTGCTCTACCAGTTGTGTGGTCTGCGCCTTGCGGGCCTGGAGCAACACCGCCTGGGTCGCCGTTACTGCGCTGCGCTGTGGATTGTGGCCATCCTGCTTATCGGATTTGTGCTCACCAACGATTTTCACCAGCAGGTCTTCTGCTTTGACCGTACAAGCGACACCTGGAGCAACGATTACACGTACGGCTGGGGTTATTTCGCTGTCCTCGTGTGGACGGCCTTTGACTTCGTGGCCTTTTTTATCCTGGTCGGTCGGTCCTCGTCCTTTCGCATCCAGCGTTTCTCGGGCACGGCGGCGCTCGTACTGCTGGGTGGCGCATTCTTTGCCATCTCGTATGCGTTGCGCGTGCCTGGGCATGGAGGCTCAACTTTTCGCTCGTCTATTGCGTCCTGTGCGTGGTGGCGATGGAAATCTGTCTCGATTGCGGTGTCATTCCGTCGTATCACGACATCGCCGGCATTTTCGGCACCTTGCCGCTTGACCTCAAAGTTCTAACGCGCGACCTGCAGGAAGTCTATGCCACGCCGGTGTCAAAGCCAATGCCGGTGGGCGTGCGTGAGGAGTTGCGGACCCAGGAGCACGGCCGCGCCCATGCCTTTGCCGTGGCGTCCGATCCCGATGTGATGTACCGTGCCTTTCCACTGCTGGGCGGATCGGCCTGCTTGCCCAAGACGTGTCGGAGCTCAACGAGCTTAACCGTGAACTGGCACATCGTCGCATGGAGCTGCAGCGTCAAAACGAGCTACTCGCCGCCGACTACGACCTTAAGACGCATTTGGCAGATCAAGAGGCCGAGACCTTGCTGGTCCAAGATGTGGACCAGGCGCTTGCCCGCGCGCTCGAAGGGATGTACGACCTGCTGAGCTCGCTGCCGCCGTTGACCGACGAGGCGTCTTCGCACGAGCGTTACCGCATGCTGCAGCGCGCAAAGATGCTCGTCGCCTATTGCAAGCGCAAGGGGTCGCTCACGTTGGCACAGCATGGGGAGAGCGGTTTTGATCGCGACCGCATTCAGCTCATTGCCAACGAGCTCGCAAGCGACCTGCGCACCATCGATGTCGATTGCGCCTCGATTATCGCCATACGGCGCCCGATGCACGCCAGTACGGTAAGCGCCCTGTACGACTGCGTGTATGACTTTGCGTTTTTTGCCTACACCACCGACCATCCGGCGCTTATGTATCACTTGGGCGACCATGACCGGTGCAGTGTCGAGCTGCGCGCCACGCTTTTTTCCAACGATGATGAAGATCTTTCGCAGACGCCCGCTGCGCAAGAGCTCGAAAGCGGTCTGCAAAGGCGCAACGTGGCATACCGCCTTGAGGGCGAGCCCGGCCAGCTGCGCATGATCGTCTTGATGCCGAGGGCGGGTGAGTGACGATGCAGATTTCGTTCATCCTTCCCCAAATCGTTGCGCTCGATGTTGTCTTCGCCCTGGCTGCGTGTCTACAGACGATCCACGTCCCGCTCATCGCATCGCGCCGCTCGTCCTATAACCGTAAGGTGATTTGCGCCTACGAGGCGAGCCTTGTGCTTCACTTGGTCATCTCGGCTGTCATTTTGTTCGCGTCGTCTGGCTCATATCTGGTGGCGCCGCTTGACGTTTGCGCCAGGGCAATGGGCGGAGCGCTGTGGCTCAATGCCGCGATCTTTGCCTACGGCGTAGTGCTTATGGTGCACTATCGTCGCCCCGTCATGCTGGCCGAGCTGCTGCTTGTTGCCGCCGTGACGCCGCCGGTGGTTTTTGCCATGGGCTCGGCGTGGGCCGTTGTCCTTATCGCAGAGGGAGCGTTCTTCCTGTTCCGCTCCATCGCGGCGCTCTTGATGGACGTCCGTAACCGCCAAGAAGATATCACGGCGTTCTCGACGATCGAGACCATCAACGTGATTCCCGTCGGCATCCTGTATCTGGATTCAAAGGGCCATCCGTTGCTCATGAACCGCTGCATGCGCAAAAACCTCGCTGAGCTTCACATGCCCACCGACTTGCACGATATGAGCGGCACATGGAACGGCCTTCGAAAGCTCAGCGCCCAGATGCCCGAGAGCAGCAGAGGCCGCGTTCGAATTGACCTGGATCGCTTTGGTGAGACACGCGCGGTGGTCGAGGTTTCTCCTTTCGAGATTCGCCTGTTTGTGTGCGACGACGTTATGGTTTCGGGTCGCCCCTTGGAGCGCATCATCGGCTTGGACGTGACGGAGTACGCACATGCCCATGACCTCCTGGCGCACGCCAACCGACTGCTCGAGCTTGCGGGCCAAGAACTTCAATCGCAGATCGAAGAGGTCAAAAAAGTTGCTGACAATGCGGCCTATCTGCGTATGCGCGCTCGCGTGCACGACGTGATCGGGCAGCGCCTGTCCATCCTCCATCGTTATCTGGAGGAGGGACGTCTGGACGATGAGTCGCTCGAGCAGATTGACCCGTTGCTGCGTTCAATCGCCGACGACTTACGCAGCGGCGGCGACAGCGAGCCGGCGGAGCAGCTCGGCGATATCATTCAGCCTTTGGTCTGGTGAGCGTGCAGATTGATGTAGAGGGGCCGCTTCCCGAGGACACGCGTGTCGCGGCGGCCTTTTTGCAGATTATCCGCGAGGCCTCGACCAACGCCACCAAGCACGCGCAGGCCCACCAGGTCCATGTGCACCTGTGCAGGAGGAGTCGAACGGATGCGACATCGCGCGCATGACCATCTCTAATGACGGCGCGCGGCCCCCGTATCGTATCGCGAGGAACGGGTATCCCAGGTATGAGGCATGTCGCGCAAGATCTGGGTGGCAGCCTAGAGGTCCACGCCGCCCCACCCTTTACGCTTACGGTATCCATCCCGCTCGCTTCCAACGCCACGGTCCAAAGGAGAAGCTCATGATCCGCGTCCTTATAGTCGAAGACCAGGCCATCCTGCGCGAGAGCCTGGCGCGCTCCGTTGGCGACCAGCCCGATATGGCCGTTGTTTCCGCAATCGCCGATGCCTCCGAGGCCTTGGGTGTCGCGCTCAGGGAGCGCCCGGACATGATACTGATGGACGTATGCACCGAGCATGATTCCAACGGCATCGTGGCGGCGGCGCGCATCAAGGAGCAGCTGCCCGAGTGCCGCATCATTATCATGACCGGCATGCCCGAGATCACCTTTGTCGATCAGGCCCGCGAGGCGGGCGTCGATAGCTTTGTGTACAAGAACGTCGGTATCGACGAGCTGTTCGCCGTGATGCGCTCCACGCTGGCGGGCTATTGCACGTTTCCCAAGCCGCCCGAGAGCATTTTTTCGGGTACGGCGGCGCTCGACGATGTCGAGCTGTCGATTTTGCGCCTTGCCTGCGAGGGCAAGAGCCGCCGCGAGATCGCGGCCGAGCTGTTTATGAGCGAGGGCACCATCAAGCGCCGCATCTCGGAGATCCTAAGCAAGACCGGCTACGACAACATCATGCGCCTGGCCGTGCATGCGGTGACCGAGGGCAGCATCGTCCCCAATATGGAGCGCCCGTAGTCGGTGCGCCGCCCATGCTCCAACGCCAAAGATAGGCCGCCCGCCGTTTTGCATCAGAAAACGCGGGCGGCCTGCTTGTATGGGCAGTGCTGTCGGCATAAAGCGGCGGGGCCGCAGGATTATCTCCTGCGGCCCCGCCTGGCAAGTGCGCGGATGTGTCCGCCAATCCGCGGCTGATGTTACGTGCCGTTACGCGAGGGTTGCGCTGTAGGAGGCGACGTCCTCGTAGGAATCGGTCAGGTAGGCGTCGATGCCGATGGTCGTATTGACGAGGTCGTCAAGGCTGTCAAGCTCGCCGCTCGAGAACGTGAATTCCTCGGTGGCGTTGGTGCCGGGCATCAGGTGAGCCGAGAACCAGGGTTCCTTCATGGTGCCGTTGACGTTGGTCTTGCCGGAAGGAGCGTAGAAGGTCAGGTCCTTGTCGCTCTTGTTGGTGATGTTGACGACAAATCCGATGTCGCCCCAGTCGTCCTTGAACTTCTCGGTGATGGTGATGGTGCACAGGTCGTCATCGGCGACGGTGACGGCGGGGGAGATTTCGATGCTCTGGACGTCGTCGTCTTCGACGGCTCATCGATCTCTTCTTCCTTCTCGGCGTTCTCGCGATCCTTCTTCACCGTACCGGACAGATCCTTGTCGGACTTCGTAAAGATAAGCTTGTCGCCTTCCACCTCGAGGACGAGCTTGTCGTCCTTGAGCTTCAGGTCGTGCGACTCATCTTCGGCGGTAATCGTTACGGTGGTGGCGTCCTTGGCTCCCATTTCAGGTCGGCGACTCAAGGAACATGTCGAGGACGCCCGTGCCGCCTTCGTCGAGGATCAGGATACAGTTGAGGCCCCACTCCTTGAGCATATCCATGTACTCATCGGTGAGCTCTTCGCCGTCCAAGGTTCCACCCGAGTACTGCCAGCTGCCGACGAAGTTGGCCTTGGGTCCTTGCCGCCGCCGCTGCAGCCCGTCAGGCAAAGGCGAGCGCCAGGACGCATGTCAGGAATGCGAGTACGGACTTTTTGAACGTTGTCTTCATGGTGTCCTCCTTTATCGAACGAAACCCATAGAAGCAAATGCGGGGGTGGCGGAACCCCCGCCAATTACCAGATAAAGGGGTTAGGGCCTGGGTGTTCCGCAGTTGCTGCAGAACTTGCCGCCGTTTTCGCTACCGCAGTTGGGGCAGAACCACTTGGCCGGTGCCGGGGTGGGTGCGGGGCTGCCGCACTCGGAGCAGAACTTGCCGGTGTTGGTGGCGCCGCAGCTGCAGGTCCATGCGCCGGCGCAGGTGCGGCAGCGGGTGCCGGTGCGGGGG
>ENA-OQAS01000318-OQAS01000318.1-human-gut-metagenome-genome-assembly--contig:-NODE-318-length-25323-cov-4.293499_pt1 | contig 25323 bp, 31 predicted proteins | sample MGYA00242733_ERZ504523 | MGnify/ENA primary metagenome ERZ504523 (study PRJEB26092, sample SAMD00036239) | human gut metagenome | host: Homo sapiens | study: EMG produced TPA metagenomics assembly of...
CGAGTGACACGCGCTGCCGCTTAAGTGGAAACTGTCTCCAGTCAGCGCTAGTATTTTGTAGCGCTGATGGTTCGGGCTCCAAAGTGGCACAAACCCGTCAAACCCAGTAAAATGTAGCGAGTGCTTGAAGTGAGTTCAAGGCTTACTACGAGACGTCCAGGAGGACAAAACACATGGCAAAGGAAAAGTACGAGCGTACTAAGCCGCACGTTAACATTGGTACCATCGGCCACGTCGATCACGGTAAGACTACCCTGACCGCAGCCATCTCCAAGGTCCTGCACGAAGAGTACCCGGACATCAACCCGGCTTACGACTTCAACCAGATCGACGCCGCTCCGGAAGAGCAGCAGCGTGGTATCACCATCAACATCGCCCACATCGAGTACCAGACCGCTGAGCGTCACTACGCTCACGTCGACTGCCCGGGCCACGCCGACTTCGTGAAGAACATGATCACTGGCGCTGCCCAGATGGATGGCGCTATCCTCGTTGTGGCCGCCACCGACGGCCCGATGGCTCAGACCCGCGAGCACGTGCTGCTCGCTCGTCAGGTGGGCGTGCCGCGTATCCTCGTCGCTCTGAACAAGTGCGATATGGTCGACGACGAAGAGCTCATCGAGCTCGTTGAGGAAGAGGTCCGTGACCTCCTCGACGAAAACGGCTTCGATCGCGATTGCCCGGTCATCCACACTCCGCTTACGGCGCGCTGCACGACGACGCTCCGGATCACGAGAAGTGGGTTGAGTCCGTCAAGGAACTCATGAACTGTCGACGAGTACATCCCGACCCCGACTCACGATCTGGACAAGCCGTTCCTGATGCCGATCGAAGATGTCTTCACCATCTCCGGCCGTGGCACCGTGGTTACCGGCCGTGTCGAGCGTGGTAAGCTCCCGGTCAACTCCAACGTCGAGATCGTTGGTATCCGTCCGACCCAGACCACCACCGTCACCTCCATCGAGACCTTCCACAAGCAGATGGATGAGTGCGAGGCTGGCGACAACACCGGTCTGCTGCTCCGCGGCATCAACCGTGACCAGGTCGAGCGTGGCCAGGTTCTGGCTGCTCCGGGCTCCGTGACCCCGCACACCAAGTTCGAGGGCGAAGTCTACGTGCTGACCAAGGACGAAGGCGGCCGTCACTCGCCGTTCTTCTCCAACTACCGTCCGCAGTTCTACTTCCGTACCACCGACGTCACCGGCGTTATCACCCTGCCGGAAGGCGTTGAGATGGTGCAGCCGGGCGATCACGCTACCTTCGGCGTTGAGCTGATCCAGCCGATCGCTATGGAGGAGGGCCTGACCTTCGCAGTGCGCGAAGGCGGCCACACCGTCGGCTCGGGCCGTGTCACCAAGATCATCGAGTAGTTTCTGCTTGATATCAAGGCACGCTTGAACTAGCGTTTTTTAGGAAAACCTCCCGAGCATGTTCGCCGAGGGAGGTTTTCCTATATATGGAAGGCTTACCGACAAAGTATGCACACCGTGGCATAATGAGCAAGGCTCTTTTAAGCTTTCCCTGTTAGACGAAGAAATAGGTGAGTTAATTTGGCACAGACTACCAATGACATCAAGAACGGTTCCGTCCTGAACCTCGATGGCCAGCTGTGGGCCGTCATCAAGTTCCAGACGTCAAGCCGGGCAAGGGTCCCGCTTTCGTGCGCACCACCATCAAGAACGTCCTCTCGGGCAAGATCGTTGACAAGACCTTCAATGCCGGCATGAAGATGGAATTCGAAACCGTCGACAACCGCAACCTCCAGTATTCCTACGAGGACGGCGACAACTTCGTGTTCATGGATATGACCACCTACGATCAGATCTACATTCCGAAGACTCTCGTCGGCGATCAGGCCAAGTTCCTGCTGGAAGGAACCGACTGCGTCGTGTCCTTCCACGACGGCACCCCGCTGTCCGTCGAACTGCCGGCTTCCGTGATCCTGACCGTTACCCATACCGAACCGGGTCTGCAGGGCAACCGTTCCAACGCCGGTACCAAGCCGGCCACCGTTGAGACCGGTGCCGAGATTCAGGTTCCGCTGTTCATCGGCGAAGGTGAGAAGGTCAAGGTGAACACCACCGACGGCTCCTACCTCGGCCGCGAGAACTGAGAGTAAGGACGAAAGAAGTTTCATGGCACGTTCCACCGCTCGTAAGAGGGCTCTGAATACGTTGTATGAAGCGGATGAGAAGGGACAGGACATCCTGTCCCTTCTTGCTGAGCGCATTGAGCAGCCCGGCGCCCAGACTCCGCTGCCTGAATACGCCATCGAAATCGTTCGTGGCGTTGCGGAACATATCGCAGCCATCGATTCCACGCTTGACGAGCATTCCACCGGTTGGAAGGTCAAGCGTATGGGCGTTGTCGATCGCAATATTCTGCGTATCGCCGCATGGGAGATCATGTTCAATGATGATGTTCCCAATATGGTGGCCATCGACGAGGCGCTTGGCCTTGCCAAGACGTTGTGTGATGACGAATCACCGGCATTCATCCACGGTCTGCTCAGCGCGGTAAGCGCTGATGCGGATGCCGCTCAAGTGGATGAGCAACCGACCGAACCTTCAGCTGAATAAAGCTGAAAGTTAAGCGATTCGGCCGGGTCGCGAGTCCTAACCGGCCGCTATCCTTGGTACGAATACCTTGACTATAAGGGGGTTTTGGTGAACCAGTATGATTCCGAAGCCGTGATGTTTGACCTCAAGATGCCGTTCTCGTTCTCGAAGACGGGCAGGTGTATGTGGGTGAACCTTACGGCGCGATCGGCACGACCAGCGGGGAGATCGTTTTCGCAACCGGTATGACCGGATATCAGGAAACGCTTACGGACCCAGCTACGATCGTCAGATCGTGGTGCAGACGTTCCCACACATTGGGGACACGGGAATCAATGGGGAGGATCCAGAATCCTCACGAATCTGGGTTGCCGGTTATGTTGTGCGCGATCCCAGCCCGAATGTGAGCAATTGGCGTGCCACCGGCAGCCTCGATGACGATTTGGAATCCAATCACATCGTTGGCATCAGCCGAATCGACACTCGCAAGCTTGTACGCCACCTGCGTTCCGCAGGCGTGATGCGTGCAGGTATTTTCTCCGGTGATGCTCTGCTTGACGCCAATGGCAAGCTGCGTACCATCGAATCCATGCTTGACGAGGTCAAGTCCACTCCGCAGATGAAGGGGATGAGCCTCTACGACGAAGTCAGCACCAAAGAAGCCTATACCATCGAGCCGTGTGGTGAATTCGAAGGCAAGGAACCGCTGTTCACCGTCGCCGCGGTCGATCTCGGCATCAAGGCCATGACTCCGCATCGTATGGCCGAGCGTGGCTGCCGTGTACATGTGGTGCCATCCACCATCACGTTCGATGAGCTTGAAGCCCTCAATCCTGACGGTGTCTTCTTCTCCAACGGTCCGGGAGATCCGGAACAGGCCGATCCTGAAGTGAACCTGCTTCGCCAGGTACTTGACGCAGGTCATCCGTTCTTCGGCATCTGCTTCGGCAACCAGCTGCTCGGCCGTGCGCTCGGCTTCGGCACATATAAGCTGAAGTTCGGTCACCGCGGCATCAATCAGCCGGTCAAAGATATGACCACCGGCAAAATCGAAATCACCGCGCACAACCACGGCTTTGCCGTTGACGCGCCGATCGGCGAAACCGTTGACGCGCCGTTTGAAAACGGCAAGTACGGCAAGGTGTTCGTCAGCCACATCGATCTGAATGACAACGTGGTTGAAGGCCTGCAGTGCGTTGATATTCCGGCATTCTCCGTGCAATACCATCCGGAGGCCGCAGCCGGCCCGCACGATGCCGCATACCTGTTCGATCGTTTCGTGGATCTCATGCGTTCCGCCAAGGAGGGAACCCACAATGCCTAAGCGCACAGACATCAAGTCCGTGATGGTCATCGGCTCCGGTCCGATTGTGATCGGCCAGGCCGCAGAATTCGATTACTCGGGCACTCAGGCCTGCCGCGTGTTGCGTGAGGAAGGCATCCGAGTCATTCTCGTCAACTCCAACCCGGCCACCATCATGACCGATCCGGAAATGGCGGATGCCACCTACATCGAGCCGATTTCCACGCCGATTCTCGAGCAGATCATCGCCAAGGAACGTCCTGACGCGCTGCTGCCGACCTTGGGTGGCCAGACCGCGCTGAACGCGGCCATGGCGTTGGGTGAGGCCGGTGTGCTCAAGAAGTACAACGTCGAGCTGATCGGTGCTTCTCTGGAAGCCATCGATCGCGGCGAGGATCGTGAGCTCTTCAAAAAGGTCGTTGAGGAAGCTGGTGCAGAATCCGCACGTTCCGACATCGCACACTCCATTGAAGAAGTCGACAAGATCGCCGAAAAGTTCGGTTATCCGCTGGTCGTGCGCCCAAGCTTCACCATGGGTGGCCTTGGTTCCGGCATCGCGCACGACGAAGAGGAACTGCACCGCATCGCAGGCGCAGGCATCCATTATTCCCCAACCGACGAGGTGCTGATCGAAGAAGGCATCGAAGGCTGGAAGGAATACGAACTCGAGCTGATGCGCGACAAGAAAGACAATGTCGTGGTCGTCTGCCCGATTGAGAACGTGGATCCTGTCGGCGTGCACACCGGCGATTCCATTACCGTGGCGCCTGTGTTCACTCTGACCGATCGCGAGTATCAGAAGCTTCGTGACATCGGCATCGCATCATTCGTGGCGTGGGCGTCGATACCGGCGGCTGCAACATCCAGTTCGCCATCAACCCGAACACCGGACGCATCATCGTCATCGAAATGAACCCGCGTGTGTCCCGTTCCTCCGCTCTGGCATCCAAGGCGACCGGCTTCCCGATTGCGAAGATCGCCACCAAGCTGGCTCTTGGCTACACGCTCGACGAAATCCAGAACGATATCACGCAGTCCACTCCGGCCAGCTTCGAGCCGACCATCGACTACGTGGTCACCAAGGTCCCGCGTTTCGCCTTCGAAAGTTCCCGGGTGCCGATCCGACGCTGACCACTTCCATGAAGTCCGTGGGCGAGGCCATGGCTCTGGCAGGCAACTTCCAGGAATCCCTCGGCAAGGCCATGCGTTCCATCGACAAGCGCCACATGGGCTTCAACTGGGACGGCGACAAGCCTGACGTACAGGAAGTCGAGCAGCTGTTGGAAGCCATCAAGGTGCCGACCGAGCATCGTTATCTGCAGATCCAGCGCGCCCTGTGGGGAGGCGCCACCGAACAGCAGATCTTCGATGCCACCAAGATCGACCCGTGGTTCATCCGCCAGTTTGTACTCATCAACGAGACCGCCCTTGAAATCAAGGAAGCGAGCAAGCTGAGCCGCAAGCTGCTAAAGAAGGCGAAGCTGGCAGGTCTTTCCGACCTTCAGATCGCACACCTGCGCCACTTGGGCGACGAAGGCGAAAACACGATCCGCGAACTGCGTTGGTCGTATGATCTTCGTCCGGTTTTCAAGACGGTCGATACCTGCGCTGCCGAATTCGACGCGGTCACGCCGTACTATTACTCCTGCTATGCGGACGAAAGTGAACTGCGTCCGCGTGAGCGTGAAGCCGTGATCATTCTCGGCTCCGGTCCGAACCGTATCGGCCAGGGCATCGAGTTCGACTACACCTGCGTACATGCCGTGCAGGAGCTGGGCAAGGACTATGACACCATCATGGTCAACTGCAACCCGGAAACCGTGTCCACCGATTACGACATGTCCGATCGTCTGTACTTCGAGCCGCTTACTTTCGAAGACGTACTCGAAATCTACGAGGCCGAAAAGAAGATGGGTCCGGTCAAGGGCGTTATCGTTCAGCTCGGTGGCCAGACCCCGCTGTCTCTGGCGGCTCGTCTGAAGGCTGCCGGTGTTCCGATTCTCGGTACCACGCCTGAATCCATCGATCTGGCTGAAAACCGTGAGCTCTTCGGCGAAGTGCTGAAGAAGGCCGAGATGAACGCGCCTCGCTATGGTACCGCTCTGAGCCTTGACGAAGCCCGTGAGGCGGCTCATAACATCGGTTATCCGGTGCTGGTGCGCCCGAGCTACGTGCTTGGCGGTCGCGGCATGGAAATCGTGTACGACGACGCCCAGCTGTGCAAGTATGTGGATCGCGCATTGAAGGAAGCTCAGGCCGATACCGTGGTTTCTGGCCGTCTGCCTTCTCCGTTGCTGATCGACAAGTTCCTGCAGGATGCCGTGGAAATCGACGTCGACGCCTTGTTCGATGGCGAAGAGCTGTATATCGGCGGCATTATGGAACATGTTGAGGAAGCTGGCGTGCATTCCGGTGACGCCGCATGCACTCTGCCGCCGAGCACCCTTTCCGATGACCAGATCCGCCGTCTGCGCGAAGGCACCTATGCCATCGCCAAGGGCTGTGGCGTGCAAGGCCTGATCAACGTGCAGTACGCCTTCATGGCCAACACCCTGTACGTTATCGAGGCGAACCCGCGTGCCTCCCGTACCGTGCCGTTCGCATCCAAGGCGACCGGTGTGGCACTGGCCAAGGCCGCGGCCCGCATTATGGCCGGCGAAACCATCCAGCAGCAGCGTGATAACGGCTTGCTGCTGCCTCATGGAGACGGTGGTGACATTCGCCGCGGCCAGCAGGTTGCCGTCAAGGAATCCGTGCTTCCGTTCAAGCGCTTCCGTACGCCGCTCGGCAAGACCGTAGACGTGCTGCTCGGACCGGAAATGCGTTCCACCGGCGAAGTCATGGGCTTCGACCGTGACTTCCCGCATGCGTTCGCCAAGAGCCAGCTGGCCGCCTACGATGGCGGTCTGCCGACAGCGGCAACGTGTTCATCTCCGTGAACGATACCGACAAGCGTCAGCTGCCGTTGTTGCTGCGCGACTGGTGGAGCTTGGATTCAACATCTGGGCCACCGAAGGCACCGCATCCGTGCTTCGTCGTTACGGCATCGAGTCCAAGATCGTCGACAAGATCAGCGTGCGTATGGATTCCAATCCGGACGATCCGATCACCACCTACCATGCGGAGGGCAGCGTCGGCAAGAACGTCGTTCAGCTGATCGAAGAGGGTGCCATTGATCTGATTCTCAACACGCCGAATTCTCGTGGCTCCCGTTCCGACGGTTACGCCATCCGTTCAGCCGCTATTGCCGCGGATTTGCCTCAGTTCACCACCATGACGGAATTCTCCGCCGTGTTGATGGCCATCGAGGCCGTGCGTAATAATGATTATCAGATCATGAGCATTCAGGATCATTCCCAGCAGCTATTCGAGTTGGAAAGCCGTGAGTAATGATGAGCAGCCTCAGCAGTGAAGAAATGAGTGCCCAGCGTTCGGACTTCGGTCTGCGACTGAGCAATTCCATGGCCCAATATGGTCCGCTATGCGTGGGAATCGATCCACACAGGCAGCTTCTTACTGACTGGGGCTACAACGTAGACGCATTGGGTGCCGAACTATACTCCATGCGTATGCTGCAGGCAGCCAATGGGCGAGCGGCAGCTGTCAAATTCCAGTTCTCCATGTTCGAGCGCTACGGTTCGAAAGGTATCGCAGCGCTCGAGCGGGTACTGTACGCAGCCCGTCAAATGGGTATCATCACCATCGTTGACTGCCTGCATGGAGGCTTGCCGACTACGGTGTCCGCATTCGCCGATGTCTATTTCAAGCCGAGGTCTCCGTTGCTTGCCGACGCCATCACTTTGCTGCCATATTATGGCGCACGCTCGTTGGGCGGTGTCATTAACGATGCCCTGAACAACGGTCGAGGTGTATTCATTGCATCGCTGACCTCGAACCAAGAGGGCGCCAGCCTGCAGACCGCCATTCGTCAGGCAGGCGAGTACAAGGGCAGAACAGTGGCGTACGGCATTGCCAGCACGGCTCAGAAGTTCAATAAGGGCAATGACGGTATGGGTTCCGTAGCTTGATCATCGGTGCCACCATCGGTCAGTGGATCAATGATTCCGGTGTCGATCCAGCCAAGTTCACTGGTCCTATTCTGTCTCCGGGCTACGGATGGCAGGGTGCTGAAACCCGCGACCTCAAGACGGTGTTCAAAGGCACCAAGGCAATGTGCTCGTCACCGTGTCTCGCTTCATCGCCACGCATGGTCCGGATATTTCCAGTTTGGCCGCGGCTACGGAATCCGTGGCGCTCGATATTCGTCAAGCGCTCATCGAGGCCCAGAACGAAGTCGATGATGAGATTTTGGATGATGAAGAAGACGAGTAAATCATCATCGATTTGTCAACAATAATTCCTTCTTGTAAATATCTTCAGCAACTAATACAGAGTGAGGAAGCAATGACCGACTCCCAGCATGGCCGTTTGATCGTCCTTTGCGGACCGGCAGGTGTAGGCAAAGGCACTGTTCTCGGGCGCGTGCGCGAGCAGCATCCGGAAATCTGGCTGTCGGTATCCGCAACCACACGACAGCCTCGTCCAGGTGAAGTGGATGGCGTGAACTATTTCTTCATGCCCGAACAGGAGTTTCTCGACAAGGAAGCTGCCGGTGAGTTCTTGGAAACCGCCGACGTGTTTGGTCTCGCACATTACGGCACTCCCGTGAAACCTGTCGTGGAACATCTTGAGCGAAATATTCCAGTCATTCTGGAAATCGATATTCAAGGTGCTCGCAGTGTCAAGCAGCGTGCGGGGGAGTTGGGTATCGAGGTAATGACCGTGTTCATCGCGCCGCCGTCGTTTGAAGAACTGGAACGACGCTTGATCGGGCGCGGCACTGAAACTCCGGAACAGCAGGCGAAACGATTGGAAACCGCAAAAATCGAGCTTGCCGCGGAATCGGAATTCGACAAAGTCATCGTCAATAATGTTGTGGATGAGGCAGCAGATGAACTGTGGAACCTTATCGCAACGGAATTCGATTTGTAATCATAATAATTACAAGGATTGCAATATGCGCTCGAACATATCGGGCGCATATTTTATATAAAAGAAGCCAAGTATGAAATAAAAATGAGGATTGCGCAGCATATTAACTGCACAATCCTCATTATGTTATTTAATATTCGCTAGGATCAGGCGAGACCGGAAAGCTTGTTGATCAGCTCCGGATCGCGCGTGGCACCCTTGTCTGCGGAACGGGCGAACGCCGCGTAGGCCTTCAGTGCCTGGGAGACCTTGCGGTCGCGGTGCGCCACATAGCCGTCGCCGGCTTCGAGTTCGGTGCGGCGCTGGGCCAGCTCTTCGTCGGAAAGCTCGACGTTCACCGTACGGTTCGGGATATCAATGTTAATGATGTCGCCGTTCTTGATCAGGGCAATCGGCCCTTGTTTGCCGCCTCGGGAGCGATATGGCCGATGGCCAGACCGGAGGAGCCGCCGGAATAGCGGCCGTCGGTCAGCATGGCGACTGCTTGCCGATACCCTTGCCCTTGACGAACGACGTTGGTACAGCATCTCCTGCATGCCAGGGCCGCCCTTCGGGCCCTCGTAACGGATGACCAGCGCCATACCGGGCTTCAGAGTGTCGTTGAGGATGACCTCGATGGCCTGTTCCTGGGATTCGACGACCAGTGCCGGTCCACGGAAGGTCCAAATCTCCTTCGGCACACCGGCGGTCTTCACCACGCAGCCGTCAGGGCGAGGTTGCCACGCAGCACGGCCAGACCGCCTTCGGTGACGGCCGGATGATCGATGTCGTGAATCGCGCCGTTCACACGGTCGCGGTCGAGGGAGTCGAATAGCGTGGTATGCGTCCACGGATCAGGGACACGATGTGACCCGGGGCCGCCAGATACATCTGCTTGGCTTCCTCGGTGCAGGTATTACGCATGATGTCCCAGTCGTTGAGTTTGTCCTCAAGCGTCTTGTAATCGATGGAATGCACGTCGCGGTGCAGCTTGCCGGCACGGTCGAGCTCGCCGAGAATGCCAGTGATGCCACCGGCGCGATGCACGTCGGAGATCTCCCATTCGCCGGACGGCGAAGCCTTGCAGATGCAGGGCACGGTGTGGGAGATGCGCTCGATGTCGTCAAGCGTGAAGTCCACGTCGGCGGACTGCGCCATGGCGAGGATATGCAGCACTGTATTGGTGGAGCCACCCATGGCCACATCCATGGTCATGGCGTTCTCGAACGCTTCCTTGGTGGCGATGGAACGCGGGAGCACAGTCTCGTCATCATCGTCGTAATACTGCTTGGCGATCTTGACGATCTGCTCGGCGGCGCGCTTGAACAAATCCTTGCGGTAGGAGTGCGAAGCCAGAATGGTGCCATTGCCTGGCAGGGCCAGGCCGATGGCCTCGGTCAAGCAGTTCATCGAATTCGCGGTGAACATGCCGGCGCAGGAACCACAGGTCGGGCAGACGGTCTTCTCATAGGCGAGCAGATCCTCTTCGTTCAGATTGTCGTCGGCGGAGGCATACATCACGTCGATCAGATCGGTGTTCTTCTTCACGGTTCCGTCGGGAAGTACCGTGGTGCCGGCCTCCATCGGACCGCCGGAGACGAAGACGGTCGGGATGTTCAGACGCAGAGCGGCCATCAGCATGCCCGGCACGACCTTGTCACAGTTCGGGATGCAGATCAGGCGTCGGCACAGTGCGCGTTCACCTGATATTCCACGGTGTCGGCGATGATGTCACGGCTCGGCAGGGAGTACAGCATGCCGGTGTGTCCCATGGCGATGCCGTCGTCAACGGCCATCGTGTTGAACTCACGCGGAATGCCGCCAGCTTCCTTGATGGCCTCGGAGATCAGTCGACCAACCTTGTTCAGGTGCACGTGCCGGGCAGGAACTCATCGAAGGAATTGGCAATGGCGATGATCGGCTTGCCGAAATCCTTACCGTCCACGCCAGCGGCACGGTAGAGGGCGCGTGCGCCCGCGAATACTCGTCCATTCATCAGTTTTGCAGATCGCATTTCCATGTTCTCTATTGTGGTGGTTAAGCGGGACACGGTTTTGTCAAGAGTCACTATGTGGAATTCCCAGAAGCGTTATATTCGCGAGCATTGCCGAAGATGCTTGCGCTTGCCGAAAACATGAGAGAAAGGGCTTGAATCAGGTCCAGTGGCGGTCCTATACTTAAGACTTTGGAAAAGAAGCTTTTGGCTTATCTGATGATTGGGAGATAATCAATATGGCATTCGGCACTCAGCCAACCCCGACCGGTCTTGCGGAACCGCCGATCGATGACTTGATGGAGCATGCGGACTCCAAGTACGCTCTTGCTATTTTCGCAGCCAAGCGTGCTCGCCAGATCAATTCCTATTTCACCCAGCTCAACGAGGGCCTGCTGCAGAACGTCGGTCCGCTGGTGGAGTATCAGAATCAGGAAAAGCCGCTATCCATCGCTTTCCGTGAGATCAATGATGGTCTGCTTGAAGAGACCCTCGGCGAAGACGATCTGACCGAAGGCAACTGATGTAACGGTTCTTGCGATAAGAACCGGATTCCAAGTTTTCATTCGCCCCGATACCTGAGCGGTGCGCTTTGAATAGTCCATAGTGAAGCTATTGATTGCGTATGCGAAGGACGGGGCGTTTTTTCGTAGCAATCAGAAGGGCGAACGTGTGGGGCGTTCGTGAAAGGAGCAGCCAGATGGCTGAATTGAAGTTGATTTCCGCTGAGTCAGTGACGGAGGGGCATCCGGACAAGGTCTGCGATCAGATTTCCGACGCGATTCTTGACGATATGCTTGCTCAGGATCCGCAGTCCCACGTGGCCGTGGAGACATGCGCCACGGTTGGCCAGTTCTTCGTGTTCGGCGAAGTGACGAGTGAAGGCTATTCCGATATTCAGAGCATTGTGCGTTCTGTGGTGCGCAATATCGGCTATACCAGTTCTCGCGTTGGTCTTGATGCGGATTCATGCGGCGTGACCGTTTCGTTGACCGAGCAGAGCTCTGAGATTAACCAGGGTGTGGCTCGTTTGAGTGGCGAAGCGGAGTCGAAGGCATCTCGCGAGCAGCGTTATGAGGCGCAGGGCGCCGGCGATCAGGGCGTGATGTTCGGCTATGCGTGCGACGAGACCGATGTGCTGATGCCATTGCCGATTTATTTGGCTCATCGCTTGGCTTACCGTCTTACTGAGGTTCGTAAGAATGGCGAAGTGCCTCATCTGCGTCCCGATGGCAAAACCCAGGTGACCATTGAATATGATGAGCATGATGCTCCCGTTCGTCTTGACACGGTGTTGGTGTCCACGCAGCATGATCCTCAAGTCGATCAGGCGTGGCTTAAGGAGCAGTTGACGGAACATGTGATTCGTCCTGTGCTTGATGATGTGCTTGCCGATCGTGTGGCGCATGATGAATATCGCGTGCTTGTCAATCCGACCGGTTCGTTTGTGTTGGGCGGTCCGGCTGCCGATGCCGGTCTGACCGGTCGCAAGATCATCGTCGACACGTATGGCGGTGCGGCTCATCATGGCGGTGGCGCGTTCTCCGGCAAGGATCCGAGCAAGGTGGATCGTTCCGCTGCCTATGCGGCGCGTTGGGTGGCCAAGAACATTGTGGCGGCAGGTCTGGCCCACAAGGTTGAGGTGCAGGTGGCGTATGCCATCGGCGTGGCCGATCCGGTGTCCATCAATGTGGAAACGTACGGCACTGAAAATGGTGTGACTCGCGAGCAGATCCAGCAGGCTGTGCGTAAGGTGTTCGACCTTCGACCGGCCGCCATTATCGACGAGCTTGATCTGAAGCGTCCGATCTATTCCAAGACCGCTGCTTACGGTCATTTCGGACGCAACGATGCTGATTTTACCTGGGAGACCACCAATAAGGTCGACGAGCTGAAAGCCGCCATCGAAGGCTGAGTTACCCTTGAATCATGAGTACTGAGGATGCCGAGCAGCTGGCGCTTGACGGGCTCGCCCCGCACAAGCGGCGCAAGCGTGCGCCCGCGGTTAAAACGCCGGCTGCGGAGCATCCCATAGCCCAAGTGGTGCTGGATATTCAGCCATCCATTTGGGGCAAACCTTCGACTATTACGTTGAGGAGAAGTATTCCGAAGCCGCCCAGCCCGGCGTAATGGTGCGTGTCCGCTTCGGCGGGCAACGGGTCAACGGCATCATTTGGAAACGGACCGATACCAGCGAAACCCCTGAATCGTCATTGCGGTTCATCGAACGGGTGGTCATCGATCGTGTGCTTGTGTCGGAATCCATGCGCAACGATGCCACACTTATCGCGGACGCATTCGGCGGAACGCGAGCCAATATCCTGCGTTTGGCGGTGCCTCCGCGCGTGGCTCGCGTCGAACAGGAACAACGTATCGGCAATCGAACGGGTATTGAAAAAAACGGACGTATCGAATCGCTTGCCAAGATCGAGCGGGAATCGTACGAGCAGTTGCAGCGGCAATACGGTAATATCGACCTGCTTCGTACGGCATTGGAAGGGCAACGTTTCCAAGCGTTCGTGCTCGACCCATTGCCGGGATCCCATCATTGGAGGCAGTGCGTGGCCTGGATGGTGGCCGCGCCTTATTGCAGGGCAAACCGGCGGTACTGGTGTTGCCGACCATGCGTGAGATTGAGGACATGGCCGAAACGTTGCAGTCGATCGGCTTGCGCTGTTTCGCGCCAACCCAATCATCCAACGGTGCGTACGGCGGCGATTTCGCCATTCTGAACGCGCAGATGGCGCCTGCTGAACGGTATCGTGCGTATCTGGCCATCAGTGGAGGGCAGGTGCGGTGCGTGATCGGCACACGGGCGGCGATGTATGCGCCGGTGGATGGCAATGCGTTGTTCCTCATTCTCGATGACGTGTGCTATCAGGATGCCGATGGCATGATGCCTTACGCCAACGCCCGCGGAGTGTTGCGGTTACGTGCAAAAGCGCATAATGGCGTGTTCGTCGCGATGGCCAATGCGCGCAGTGTGCAAAGCCAGTGGGAAACCGATGCGGCGCATGTTGGTGCCACCCAGGTCAGCGGTTTCAGTACGCCGATTCACGCATTCCCTGCCGTAACCAAGGAAGCGAGTCCTTGGATTCGTTGGCTGAACCGTGACGAATTGGCAAGACTTGCGGATTCGACCATCGGAGCGCGTGTGCCGCACACTGCGGTGCGAGTGCTGTCGAAGGCGTGGAAAGCGGTCCGGTGCTGTTGAGCATTCCGCAGGATGGCATCGGTGAAGCATTGAGCTGCGCGAAATGCCACCGTCAGGCTCGCTGCTCGTACTGCACGGGTCCATTGGAACGGTTACGGGATGGGTCGGTGCGTTGTCGTTGGTGCGGTGTCGCCACTGTGCAATGGGCTTGTCCGGCATGCCATAACGAACGTATGCGCGTGGTTCGTGTGGGTGCCGCCGGAACTGCGCAGGAGCTGAGCCGACTGTTTCGTGGCGTGCCCATTGTGCTTTCAACGCCGAGCCAGCCACGCGGCATTGTTCCCGATATCGGTTTGCGCCGCAGTTGGTCATCGCCACTCCCGGCGCAGAACCCCGTGTGCGTGGGAGGAACCCCTCGGAATGCGAATACCGGGCCGTGGCTATTCTCGACGCATGGACCAGCTTGTACGCCTTCGGCATTGACGCGGGCGTAGACACGTTGACGTCGTGGATGCGCGCGGTTTCGCTGTGCGCGCCGCGAATCAGGGGAGGTCAGGCCCTGTTGATCGGCGAAACCGATCCCACGCTCGCTCAATCGTTGATGCTTTGGAATTCAACGTTGCTGGCGCAAACCGAATTGCGGGAACGTGAACAAACCGCATTGCCGCCTGTGTTTGCCGCCGCATGCGTATGGGGACGTCGTGACGCGGTGAAGGTCACGCTGGAACGTATCGGCGCGTTGGGTGGGGGTGACCTGTCCGCCATCGAAACCACCGAAGGCATGCTGCCGTCCGTATTGGGGCCGGTACCTATTCCGCAGCCTCGGACCATTGATTCGCGCGAATTGGAAGGCACTGCGGATCGTGTCAAGGCGGTGGTGCGTGTGCCGCAAAGTCGCCGAGGTGAGTTGGCGTTGCGTTTGCGTTCCGCCAGTGCCCGCCATGTGGCCGCGCGTGAACCGGGAGAACTGCGTTTTCAGCTTGATCCGAAGGAGCGAATCTGACGCACGTCCCCTCGCCGTGAAAAACTAGACAGGTTGGCAGTTCGGCATGAGGCCGCACAGCAGTGAATGGAGGATCATATGAAGGGTTGGCCTGGAGAGCCTGATATGGAGTACGACGTGCTCATGGCTGACGGCGAAGCTGCGGTGAATGCGGGCAAGCCGATCACCGATGTGATTTTCGATTTCGGCAACGTGCTCGTCTACTGGGATCCGGTGGCCGTGATGACGCCCCGCTATAGCGACGAGCTTGTTGAACAGTTCCTTGACAACGATATTTCCGGCTTCTACGACATCAACGATGAACTGGACTGCGGCATGTTGAATGATGACGCGTCGCCCTGATGCGTGAACGTTATGGAGACAAATGGGCCGACATGTTGCAGTACTATCTCGACAATTTCGTCGACTCGTTGACCGGCGTGGTGCCGGGCGCGCGTGCTCATCAACGATTTGAAAGCGGCCGGCGTGCATGTGTGGGGATTGAGCAACTGGCAGAAGGATCTGTTCCCGATCGCGCTCGACAATTTCGATATTCTGCGCAGCCTCGACGATCGTGTGGTTTCCGGATATGTCTCCCTGCGTAAGCCGAATAAGGATATTTACGAGTTCGCGTTGCAACAGTTCGGCATTGACGCTTCCGGCGCGGTGTTCGTGGACGATAAGGCCATGAATATCGTAGGTGCGAACAATGCGGGCATTCGTGGCGTTCGATTCAAGGATTCACGTGCGTTGCGTGCGCTGCTGATTGATGCGGGTGTGAAGATTCCCGCGGTGCATCAGGCATAGTGTGTTGCGTTCCGCTGCCTTACATGCTGTTGATACGGCCGGAATGATTCCCACGATGATAACGATGTGATGAGGATTTGATAAGGAGGACTTTTCGTGCTGAAAGTGCTGTTTGCCGGTACTCCGGATGTTGCGGTGCCGTCGTTGAAAATGCTGGCTGAAGATACCGAGCGTTTCGAAGTGGTCGCAGTGCTCACCCGACCGGATGCTCCTACCGGGCGTGGACGCAAACTGGTACCGAATCCCGTGAAGCAGGCCGCTCTTGATCTTGGTTTGCCGGTGATTGAATCCGATCCGAGCGAGGAAACGTTCATTTCCGAACTTGCTGCGACCGGTGCCCAGGCCGCGGCAGTGGTGGCATATGGCAAAATCCTGAAGCAGGATGTGCTCGACGCGCTGCCGATGGGATGGTACAACCTGCACTTCTCGCTGCTTCCGCAGTGGCGTGGCGCGGCTCCCGTGCAGCGTTCCATTTGGGCGGGCGAGAAGGTGACCGGAGCACGGTGTTCCGCATCGTGCGAGCCATGGATGCCGGTCCGATTCTGGCGCAGTCCACTGTGGAAATCGGAGCGCATGAAACGGCGGGTGAGCTGCTGAACCGTCTTGCCGAGGATGGTTCCCGTTTGCTTGCCGCCTCGCTGCAGGCCATGGCCGACGATCAGATCGCGCCTGTGGAACACCTGCCGGCGCATATGAGGTGGCTCAGAAGATCACGGTTGAAGACGCGCATATTCGTTTCGACATTCCTGTATTCGCGGTGGATCGTCAGATTCGAGCCTGCACGCCCAATCCGGGCGCATGGTGCGAACTGCACGCCAATGCCGAAGCAGAACCGGCCACGTTGCATGTGTTGCGTGCGCAGCGCCGATATGAGCAATCCCAACACACCCGTTTCGCTAGAACCAGGGCGGATCGTGGCCGGAAAAAAGAACGTGTGGTGGGTACTTCCTCAGATCCTTTGGAATTGCTGGAAGTCAAAGCCCAAGGCAAAAAAGCCATGCGTGCCGCCGATTGGGCGCGTGGCGCGCATCTCGACGGAGCCTACTGCAAGTAGTGTCGAATAAACGGATCATAACGATATTGCCGTGTGAACATCACCATTTCACACGGCAATATCGTTATCCTGCAATATCGGATTTTGCTATATCGCGACTCGGATCTATCGGGATTCGCATCATCGAAGAATGCGAATCAACGAAGAAAATCAAGAATCCGGGTCAAATCACGTTCGTTCACACGATGCGGAGCATCCGCCTGAACCGCAGGCTTGGCGCAGAACGCCACGCCAAGCCCGGCGGCATGAATCATCGGCAGATCATTGGCTCCATCGCCAACCGCAACAGTCTGACCCATGCTGATGCCCATGCGCGAAGCCCAATCACGCAGTGACTGCAATTTCACATCTTTCGTAACGATATCGCCAAGCACATGGCCGGTTAAACAACCATCAGCGGCTTCCAAACGATTCGCAATCCAAAAATCAAGATGCGCGTCGGCGGCAAGACGGTCCACGACTTCATGGAAACCGCCGGAAACCACGCCGACCTTCCAACCATGCGCATGCAAAGCGTCAATCAAATCAAGCGCCCCCTGTGTGAAATGCACGCGACGATACACATCATCGAACACCGAAGTCGGCAGATCCTTAAGCAGCGCAACACGAGCCTGCAACGCCTCGCGAAAATCAAGTTCGCCATTCATCGCACGTGCGGTAATCGACGCGATCTGCTCGCCAATTCCAGCGGCGGCGCCCAGCTCGTCGATGACTTCCTCATCGATCAGCGTGGAATCCACATCCATCACCAGCAGTCCAGGCTGGGAAAGGGTGGGAGTGGGCGCAATGTTTGGCGATTCTTGTTCAAGCATGGTTTTGATTGTCGGAAATCATGAGGACAATGGGTATTCTTAAGGGTTGAGCATGTTGAATGCGAATGCGCCATGACATGACGAAATGACGGAACGGCTCGAAACGCATTCGGTGGAAAGCGAGGCTGATGAAATGGATCAACGTGATGAGACGTTGGCGTCGTTGGGTGAGGCCAACGACCAGTTGATGGCCAAGAATCATGCGTTGGCCAAGGCGTTGAGCCGTGCCACCCAGGAGCTCACCAAGGCCAAGGCCCAGCTGAACCAGTTGGCGGGACCGCCCATGACCTTCGCCACCATGGTTCGCGTGCATTCCTCTCGCACGGACGAACAGGGGGTACAGCATGCCAGCGCCGAGGTGATTTCCGGAAGCCGTCGCATGATCGTGCCGGTTGCGGCGAATGTGCAGGCATCCAGGCTTGAGGCTGGGCGCACGGTGCTGCTCAACGAGAACATGGTGGTGGTTTCGCAAGCCGGCACCGATGCTGTGGGCGCAGTGCGCACGGTGAAGCAGGTCATTGATGATGGGCGATTGCTGGTCGCGGATGGCGGTGGAAACGTTGCGTTGGTCCGCCGTTCGGGAGCGCTGTCGAAAACTTCGATCAATGTGTCCGACCGTGTTACGGTCGATTCGTCCATGAGATTCGCGCTTGCGTTGGTTCCCGCGCAGGATGATGCCGACTTGGTGCTTGAGGAAGTGCCGGATGTCACGTTCGCTGATATCGGCGGTTTGGATGAGCAGATCGAACGTATTCGCGATGCCGTGCAAATGCCGTTCCTGCATCGCGAACTGTTCGAACGTTATGATTTGAAGCCGCCGAAAGGCGTGCTGCTGTATGGGCCTCCAGGCAATGGAAAGACGCTGATCGCCAAGGCTGTGGCCAATGCGCTCGCCGAAGGCGCTGCCGGCGGTCGTGGCGTGTTCCTGTCGGTGAAGGGGCCGGAACTGCTCAATAAGTTCGTGGGCGAGTCGGAACGCCTGATCCGCATGATTTTCAAGCGCGCGCGTGAGCGTGCGGCGGATGGCAAACCGGTGATCGTGTTCATTGACGAGATGGACTCGCTGCTGCGCACTCGTGATCCGGCGTGTCATCGGATGTGGAAACCACTATTGTGCCGCAGTTTTTGGCTGAACTTGATGGCGTGGAAACGCTTGGCAATGTTATGGTCATCGGCGCTTCGAACCGTATCGACATGATTGATCCGGCGGTGTTGCGTCCTGGTCGTTTGGATGTGAAGATTCGTGTGGAGCGTCCGAAAGCGGCTCAGGCGGCGCAGATCATCCGCCATTATCTGACCGACGATTTGCCGTTGGTGCCAGGTGGATGCGAAGGCTTTGATTGGGGTGCTGGTCAGCGATATCTATTCGACGGACGAGCACCGGTATCTGTGCGACGTGTGCGATGAGCATGGGCAATGGCATCCGATCTATCTGGCGGATGTGGTGTCGGGTGCGGTGCTGAAAAACATTGTGGATCGTGCCAAAACCCGTGCTGTGAAAATCTCCATCGAAAGCGGACAGCCGGCGGCGATTGGCGTCGATCTGTTGGCGAAGGCCGTCGACGAGGAGTTTCTTGAAACCCGCGATGCGGTGTTGGATGCCAATCCGGAACAGTGGAGCCGTATCAATGGTTTGGAAGCAGGGCGCATCACCCGTATACGACCAGTCGAATAATGCTGGCAGGCAACGCGAAATCAGACGAAGGGAAGTCGTATCAATGAGCGTTCGTCGAATCATGGGCACGGAAACGGAATACGCGGTTTCCGCTCTCGGAATGGAGCATTACAATCCGGTGAAGCTATCGTTCGATGTGGTCGTGCCGCGGCGAACGAACAAGCCAAGCATATTCGCTGGGACTATCGGCAGGAGGATCCGGTCAACGACGCCCGCGGCACCAGGCTGGAACGTGCATCCGCGCATCCTGATCTGTTGACGGACGCGCCGCAGCTCAACATCACCAATGTGATTGCAGTCAATGGCGGCCGTGTGTATGTGGATCATGCGCATCCTGAATATTCCGCGCCCGAAACCGATGATCCCTTCGATGCCGTGCTCTACGACCATGCCGGCGATCTCATCATGCGTGAGTGCGCGCGCAAAGCCAGCGAACAGACCGGTATCGCAATCGCGCTGCACCGTAATAATGTCGACGGCAAAGGTGCAAGCTGGGGCACCCACGAAAAATTATATGATGCTGCGTTCGGTGCCGTTTGACCAAGTTGCGAAACTCATGACGGCACATTTTGTAGCGAGACAGATTTTTACCGGAGCAGGTCGCGTCGTATCGGCGAACGAAGCGAAACCGCCGGATACCAGCTCAGCCAGCGCGCGACTATTTTCATATGAAAGTCGGTTTGCAGACCACATTCGACAGGCCGATCATCAATACTCGAGACGAATCGCACAGCACGGATGCATACCGTCGATTGCATGTGATTGTCGGGGACGCCAATCGTATGGATGTGCCGCAGGCGCTGAAACTCGGCACCACCAGCATGCTGCTGTGGCTGCTTGAGCATGCCGAAGAGGCGGGATTGAACATAGACGAAGCGTTGGAGCCAATCATGCTCGCCGATCCGGTGAGCGCCATGCACGAGGTGTCTCATGATTTGACATTAGGTGCCATGTTGCCGCTGGAATATGGCGGCGAGACCTCGGCATGGCAGATTGAGGTCACCCTGCGTGGCTTGGTGTATGCTGCCGCTGCCGTGATCTATGGAACCGACACGTCCGGTGAACCGGCATGGTCTGACCGTTCGACCCGTAACATCATGGCGATGTGGGGGCAGGCGCTCGCCGATGTGGCTGCCATCAGGCATGCCGATGATGATGCGCGTTTGACGATGCGCGAGCAAGCTGGCCGCATTGAATGGCTATTGAAATGGCAGTTGTTGGAGAAGCTGCGTCGTAAAATTGGCTCCGGTTGATGATGCGCGTATTGCGGCCGTCGATTTAAAGTGGGCTGCGATTGATCCCGCTGACTCGATTTTCGATCGGTTGCGTGCCCAAACGGAGCGGTTGTTTACGGACGGGCAGTTGGTGCAGGCTTCGGTGGAAGCGCCTTCCGATACCCGTGCTTGGTTGCGTGCCGAATGATTCGTCGTTTTCCAGAACAGGTTGTGGCCGCATCGTGGTCGCATCTTACGGTGCGCCATCGAACGATTGGTGATAATACCGTGGAGAATCCGATGGTCTCATTGGATATGTCAGACCCTCTGAAATATAGCAAATCTCAATGTTCCCGCTATTGTGAGCGTGTCCAAGATGCGGCGTCGATTTTGGAAATGTTACGGTGAAATGCAATCTGTGCGGGTAACATTGCCATCAATTGGTCGCGAAGAACGGCCATTGACAACAGGTAACATCATCCGGTATTTTGAGGAGAGGACGTGCCGGGACTGTACAGAGGAAACGAAAAGGCATATCTATGGAACTGAGGCAAATCGCCCTCGAAGTCGCACGCATCCTGCAGGACGCAGGCAAGCATGCGTTGAACGACCAGATGAATCCGCACGACATGAGAAAACTGGAAGTGTCCGAAGACTGCTTCCACTTCACTTCAGACACCGACAAGCGCCTGCAGCAGTTCATCAGCAACCGCCTGACCTATGTCAACGTGTTCGACGGCTTCTGGCAGCTTCGCCCTGAACAGTGCTATCCCGGCCAGCGATACTGGTGTGTGGGTGGCATCGACGGCGTGATCAATTTCGCGCGAAGCATGCCGGAATGGGCCATCACCGTGACATTGTTCGAATTCAACGACCAGTGCTCCGCACAGCCGATCCTTTCGATTGTGCACGCTCCGGCGCTGGGATTGACGTATCTTGCGGTGCGTGGATCCGGCGCGATTCGTATTCGCAAGACTCCGTTGGGAGACAAACGCGAGAAAATCATTCCTTCCACCACGTCGTCCCTCGATGGTTCGGTGGTGAGTTTCGGCATGTCTCCGGTATCGTCCGAATCGCAGCGTGCGCTCGATGTGGTGGCGAAGATTGCCGGACGTCCTGCCGATATTAAACGTGTCGGCCGGCGTCCCTTGATTTGTGCAAGGTGGCCGACGGTACGTACGATGCGTATTTCGAACCGCACTTGCATGAGTGGGACGTACCTGCCGTGTCTGCTGGTGCTGTGGTGATTTGGGAGGCGCAAGGCCATCTGACCCAGTGGAATGGCGAAAGCGTTCACTGCGCCAGGAGAACGATGTGATGGCCACCAATGGTCTGATCACCAATGATCTGAGCCAGTATTTGGCATAGTGTTGCATGCTGCGCCACACCTGATATAAGGTGTGGCGCAGCGTTTTTTGCAGGTTTGCAACCGGAAGTTACAGGGAGGAATGTCATGCCTCAGGAATTTGAACAGGCTCAATCCGCATCCGCAGGCCAAGAGGTGGGTGACATTGTCGAATCCGCCGGCGTACAAGTCGACGGAACCGCTGATGCGTTGGATGCCGTGCTTGACGATATCGAATCGGTGCTCGAGTCCAATGCTGAGGAATATGTCGGTAGTTTCGTGCAAAAAGGCGGCGAGTGATGCCGCAGCTGCGAGACAGCGGCAATCATTCCTCGTCACGCTTGATGCGGGAACGTTGCGTGAGGTTCATTCTTTCGCTCGTATTTTCGGCATTGAAACGGAATACGGCGTCAGTGTGACCGGTGCGGATGTGCCATGCGACGCCAGCCAGACGGCAATGATGATGTTCCAGCCGATCGTTGCCTCCGCGCGATCGACCAATACGTATATTGAAAACGGGTCGCGACTGTATCTTGATGTCGGATCGCATCCTGAATATGCCACGTCCGAGGCCTGCGATCCCATGGACGCCCTTGCCGTGGATGCGGCCGGCGAACTGGTGATGCGCGATCTTGCGTTGGACGCCCAGCAAAGGCTTCGAGCCACGCATGGGCCACGTGCCACAGTGCATGTGTTCAAAAACAACGTGGATTCCGCAGGGCATTCCTTCGGCTGCCATGAAAACTATCTGGTACGTCGTTTTGTGCCGTTGGACGTCATCGAACACGAATTGCTGCCGTTCCTGATTACCAGGCAGCTGTTCACTGGCGCAGGCAGGGTGACGGAATCAGGTTTCCAGATCACGCAGCGTGCCGATTTTCTGGATGAGGCTGTTTCATCGGCGACCACAAGATCGCGTCCAATGGTCAACACGAGGGATGAGCCGCATGCCGATCCCGACGCTTCCGAAGGCTGCATGTGATCATCGGCGATTCAAACCGTTCTCAATGGGCCACGATGATGAAGCTGGCCACCACGCATCTGGTGCTGTGCGTTATCGAACAGGCTGGGCGTGAAGGACGTGAGTCGGGATTCTCGCGGTTCGCGTTCGCGGACGCCGGTGCCGCAAACCGTGCGGTCAGTCGCGATATGAGCGGCGTGAATGCTTCGTTTGCCATGGCCGATGGATCGACGTTGCAGGGTGGTGCCGTAGCCATGCAGGAACGTTATCTACAGGCTGTGGAACAGTTCGTGGATGAGCATCCGGAAGTGGCTTCGTCGTTGCCTCGCACCGATGTGCACGATGTGCTTCGCCAGTGGCGCAATACGTTGGAAGCGTTCCGTTCCGGCAATGCAAATGCTTTGGGAGACAGAGTGGACTGGGTGTGCAAGTACCGCCTGTTTGAAGCGTTACGTGCCCGTTCCAGTGCGGATCTTCCGCTGAGCAAGCTGGAACAGTTGGATCTGGACTATCATGACGTGGCCAATGGCGCGTTGTATGCGTCGTTGCTTCGCGTGGTGCCTTGCGTTCGCTGATTGACGGTCGTGAGGCGCAAAAGGCGCGTACCATGCCGCCGGCGGATACTCGTGCCGCATTGCGCGGCAGATTCGTCAGTGCGGCCAAATCGCATGGCGCGCAGTATTCCTGCGATTGGACCAGACTATCGTTGCATGCGCCGCGGAAGATGGATATGGTGCTGCTGGATCCGTTCCAATGCAGGGAGAATGAGGATTTCCAAGCCATGATTGGCGCTTTGGAGTAAGCGATGGTGGCAATGGGAAACGTCGATGGGAGTGGGGTGTGGCCGACAAGCTTCGGTCACACCCCACTCCCATATCGGTATGTTCTCCTGAATTGTTTTGCGATTGCGCTGCGGTCGCTTTCGTTTTTGATTGGCTTGAATCAGGCTTCGCCGCGATATTTCGCCATCATCTGCGATTGCAGCTGTTGCGCGCTTGGCGGCGTCCATGTGATGGCATCCGCGCCCGCTTCGATGGTGGCAGGATGCGATCTTCGGATCCGCTCCCGATGCCAGGATCGGTATTTCCGGATGATGCGCACGTATGCTTGCCACGACTTGCGCGGTGCGTGCTCCGGCTGCGACGTTGATGATGGCCGCACCGGCAAGAATCTTGCATTCGGTGATTTCGTCGTCTTCCGTGACTGTTGCGATAACGGGAATGTCGACCATGGACATGGTGGTTTCGATGGTTTCCGCGGGTGCCGGCGCGTTGATGACGACGCTGCCGCACCTTGCATTTCAGCCACCATGGCCAGCTGGTCACACGCGGACCGGTGGTGGTGCCTCCTCCGACGCCTACGAAAAGTGGCATTTGTGCCACAGTGAGCAACGCCTGTGTGATCACCGGTTCTCCAGTGAACGGGTAGACGGCGAGAATGGCGTTGGCATTGGTATTACGGATGATCGCAGCGTCGGTGGTATAGGCGAACGATTTGAGCGTATGGCCTTTGACTGTGATGCCGCCGCAATGTTGCGATATGACTGCGGGTACTCTCGCATTGGGGGAGGAGAGGCGACCTTCGATGCGTGCGGTTCCATAACGGGTTCGTGACACATGTGGTGTTGTGGAATGCTGTTCCACGGCCACGGCTTCACTGGGAGTGAACAGGGATCGTTTGTCGATGCGGATTGGTTTGGGGGCATTTGCTTCGGGAATGGTCTCCTGCTCGTCGCTCATTCCTGCACCTCCGTATCTGTGTGATTCAGCATAAGGAATTCATGGATGGCTTTGCGCCGCTCGGCAACCTCTTCATCGAGAATCCTGGTGTCGGTGTTGTCGATGATACGCTGCAGAAGTTCGCTGAGGGTGGAAAGATCCTCGGTGCTGAGGCAGTCAAGCATGTGCGTTGCCGTGTCATGGCTTTTGGGAAGCTGTTGCAGCGGTGGCACGCCACGACGTGCCGCTTCGACGTTGCATACCCGTGTGGCGGCTCGTAGCGCGGTCTGTGTGCGTGTGGCCTTCAGCTTGGTATGCAGCAGCAGAATGTTCAATTCATGCAGTTGATTGATGACTTCCTTGCGTTGATCGGTCATGTCTCTCTCCATCTATATGGACACGATGTCTAATATATATGCATAGTGTAGCGCAGAATGACGCTTGTACAAGTGTCATGAACGACGAAAGCCCCGACCGTCATGGTCGGGGGCGCCAATAGGTGGATTGATACTTGATCGACTTGGTGCTAAAAAGCCAATTGGTCTAGGGTTATGCTGTAGCTTTATTGCTACATTTTGTTTCTTATTCTTTTTTAAAAATCTTACATACCAATCATGTATCTTATTCTATTTTATTTATAGTTTAGGCATTGGTTTAATTGTTGGTAATACCATGACATCTGCGATGTCTCATTTATCAAAAAATCTACAGGCAGATGGGAATGCTACGTTACAAACATTGATGCAACTTTCAGGGGGAATAGGAACATCCATTAC
>ENA-OQAS01000319-OQAS01000319.1-human-gut-metagenome-genome-assembly--contig:-NODE-319-length-25282-cov-5.348917_pt1 | contig 25282 bp, 35 predicted proteins | sample MGYA00242733_ERZ504523 | MGnify/ENA primary metagenome ERZ504523 (study PRJEB26092, sample SAMD00036239) | human gut metagenome | host: Homo sapiens | study: EMG produced TPA metagenomics assembly of...
TGGGCTGCATATTGGTCGATGCAGGTTGATCACCGTTAGGTCCGCCAGCTTGCCGGGAGCGATGCAGTCCGCTTCCTGCAGTCCCATACACCGGGCGAGCTGCGGTGGCTGCTTTTAATATGGCGTTGGCGTCTGCCGCTGCGGCGTTCTTCTCCCGCAGCTTTTGCAGTACGCAGATAGGTACATTTCCCGGAACATATCCAGTGCGTTGTTGCTGGAGGGACCGTCTGTGCCAACTGCCAGGGGAATGCCCATTTGCAACATTTTTTCCACCGGGGCAATGCCACTGGCCAGCTTGGCGTTGGAGCCGGCATTCAGCACCGCGTAAACACCGTGTTTTTTGTAAATGTCCAGGTCCTCATTGCTGACCCAAACACTGTGAAATGCACCGCCCCCGTAGTTCCACAGCCCCAGCTTCTCAAACAGCGCCGTAGGGTCATGCCGTAGCGGCCGATGCAGTCCTGCACCTCGCTCTCCGTCTCGCTGGCGTGCATATACACCGGCGCCTTGTACTTCTCTGCCAGCGCCGCAATGGCCTCCATAATGGGGCGGTTGGTGGTGTACTCGGCGTGGAACCCCAGTTGGTAGGACACCAGCGGGTGATCGTTGTTGTAGGTGTTGTAGTATTCTTCCAAAAGTGCCGGGCTTTCCTTAAAATTATTAACCGCGCCGCACATCACCGTGCGGAACCCGGCGTCCACTGCCGCTTTTGCCATGGCTTCCGGAAAGTAGTACATATCAAAGCAGGCAGAAATGCCACTCTCCAAATACTCCAGGAATGCCAGTCGGGACAGATGATAAATATCCTCTGCGGTTAGCTTGGCTTCCAAGGGAAAGATTTTGTCATACAGCCAGCTTTGTAGGGGCAGATCGTCGCTAAAGGAGCGACCAAATGTCATGGCCGAGTGGGTGTGGGCATTCTTAAAGGCCGGCATCAGCAGATTGCCGTTCAGGTCGATCTCCCGGTCCGCTTTTGCCCCCGGGTTTGCCCCCAGGCACACAATACGGTTGCCGTCTACCCATACCTCTTGGTGCGTAATATTCATTTGGTCCTGTTGCAGTGTCAGTACAGGGCCGTTATAGAATCGTATCATACTTCCTCCTGAAACAGGGCGCGCAGGCTCTCGGTGTACGGCGGGCGCAAAATGCCTTTGTCCGTAATAATGGCGGTGATCAGGTTATGGTCCGTAACATCGAAGGCCGGATTGTAGCACTTGGTTTGAGGCAGCGCCGTGGGGTGATCAAAGTACAGTTTCTTGATCTCGTCTCCGGGGCGCTCCTCAATCTGAATATCTGCGCCGGTGGCACAGTGGGGATCCACCGTGGAGGTAGGCCCAAGCACATAAAAGGGAATACCATAGTGCTTTGCCAGAATTGCCACACCGGAAGTGCCGATCTTGTTGGCGGCGTCACCGTTCATAGCCACCCGGTCGCAGCCTACCAGCACCGCTTGGATCCAGCCGTTTTTCATCACCTGGCTGGCCATATTGTCACAAATCAGGGTCACATCCACGCCGGCTTTTTCCAATTCATAGCTGGTGAGCCGTGCCCCTTGCAGCAGGGGACGGGTTTCGTCGGAGAACACCTTAAAATTGTAGCCCTTTTCCTTGCCCAGCAGGATCGGCCCCAGCCCGGTACCGTAGCGGCTTGTAGCCAGCTCGCCGGCGTTGCAGTGGGTCAGCAGACCATCGCCATCCCGGAGCAGGGACAAGCCGTAAGCGCTGATTTTTCGGCACATTTCTATGTCCTCAGCCTGCACCGCCAAGGCTTCTGCCACCGGTCACCGCCATTTCCATTACTTTTGCCAGCCGTGCAGTGGCCCAGCTCAGGTTCACAGCCGTGGGGCGGGCGCTGTCTAAGTAGGCTTGCACGCCGCCGGGTCGTCCTTGCCAAACAATGCCATGGAAAATGCGGCGAAGATACCGATGGCCGGTGCGCCCCGTACTGCCAGCGTTTGTATGGCTTCAAAGGCCGCTTCCTTGCTGCCAATGGGCAGCCACTTTGCTTCATTGGGCAGCAGTCGCTGGTCGAGAATCTCCAGCTTTCCGTCTTGGTATTTCAAGTTTTCCATATTGTCACATCCGTTTCACAGTTTCAAGGATCAGGGATTGGAAATTCTCAGCCACCTTAGCGGCGGTTTCACCCACCTCCTCGGAGGTCAGGGGACAATCCAGCAGACCGCTGGCCAGGTTTGTAATGCAGCTGACGCCGGCCACGCGCAATCCGCAGTGCCGGGCGGCCTGCGCCTCAATGGCGGTACTCATACCCACGGCGTCCGCACCCAGAGCGGCGCACATTTTGATCTCCGCCGGGGTCTCAAATGCCGGGCCTTGCAGTTGAATATAGACGCCGCTTTTCAGCGGAATATCCAGTGCCTTTGCCGTTTGGCGAAACAGGCGCTGCAAATCCTCGTCATACACATGGCGCATATCCGGAAAGCGTACACCCAGTGAAGGGTCGTTCTCACCCCGCAGGGGAGAGGGGACCAAACTGGAAATGTGGTCCGTCAGCAGCATCAGGTCCCCGGCATGCAGATCACGGCGAATACCGCCGCTGGCGTTGGTCAATAGGACGGTGTGAATGCCCATTTGGCGCATCAGGCGAATGGGCATCACTACCTGCTGGGGCGTATAGCCCTCATACAGGTGCACCCGCCCGTCCATGAGCACCACTTCTTTGTCGCCAATGGTGCCAAAGACAAATCGTCTTGTGTCCCGGCGCCGTAGAGACCGGAAAACCGGGTATATCGCTGTAAGACAGAGCCTCTGCCCCTTCTATTCCTGTCTGCAAGGGCACCCAGGCCGCTGCCCAGCACCAATACCGACTTTGCGGCTTCTGTCTCTTAGTACGCTTGCACGCAATGTGTCCATTATTTTCACCTCTCGGAATTTTATGATTTTATTATAGTGTTTTTTCGCCGCCAAATCAACAAAATCTATTGCATTGGCAGAAAGTTTTTGGTATCATTGAGAGGTAGTATTTTATTGTTGGAGGGACAATAGAGTGATGAAGAAGATCCTTTCCGTTGTGTTGTGTTTGACTCTGGTGGCAGTGGGCGTTTTTGCCTTTGCAGGGTGCACAAAAACATCAGATCTAAAGTATGATGTGGCGCTGATCACCGACGGTGGCAGTATCCACGATAAGGCCTATAACCAGTCTGCTTGGGACGGAGTGCAGACCTATGCCAATGAGAATTCCGCTAAGTCCGTCTATTACCAGCCGGCATTAGAGGAGAACCAAGAGCTGACCACCGATGTGGTGGAGCAGTATGTAAAACTGGCTGTGGACAAGGGCGCCAAGTACATTGTGCTGCCCGGCGAGACCTTTGCGTGATCTGCTACGAGCTGGCCACCATGTATCCGGAACTGAATTTTGTTTTGCTGGACGCTGTGCCCCATTCTGCCGGAGACAAGTCTGCGCGGCTGCTACCCAATGTAATGAGCGCCAGCTTTGATGACCTGCAAAGCGGCTATTTGGCCGGCTTTTCTGCCGTGCTTCAGGGGAGTACCAAGTTGGGTTACCTGGGCTCGGTACAGAACGACCATTCCTCCAACTACGGTGCCGGATTTGTACAGGGCGCTGCCGCAGCGGCGGATACCCTGGGCGTACCGGTGCAGCTGGATTATGCGGATTATGACTCTCCGCTGCTGGATTATGACTACTCTGTGACTCTGACTCCGGTGTATAAGCCCATCAAAGAGGCAGACAAAACCTGCCACAAGGTGGTGGTGGAGAACGGCAACGGTAGCGGTACTTACAAAGAGGGCCAGAATGTGACCGTTTCCTGCGATCTGTTTAACGAGCAGGGGGAGAAGTTCGACCACTGGGAGGTTAAGAGCAACACCGAGGGTGTGAAGGACAAGAAAGTCAATGTGTCCAGCAAGAAAAAGACCGAGATCAACCTGATTGTGGAGAAGTGTGACTGTACGCTGACCGCCGTTTACACCAAGGCGGAGGGCACCGTTGGCAGCGTGGCTGTGCTGAAAGCGGACAAATCCGCTACGGATAAAGTCTATGACAACACGGTCGGTGAAAAGGTGTGGGTCACCGCACCGGCAGCAGCCCAGGGTATGGTCTTTGATCACTGGGAGAGCACCGGCAACGCAGAGAATATTGAGAACGCTAAGGAAAAGTCCACCAATGTAACGGTGGAGGAGAACCCGGTGGTACTGACCCCGGTGTATGTGGTATCTGCCGATCCTACATTTGCCGTAACGGTAGAGAACGGAACCGGCAGCGGCTACTACCTGCCCGGCGATACGGTACATATTACCGCTAACACACCCAAAGACGGTTACTATTTTGACCACTGGACCAACAGCGATAAGGATGGCAATTCCGCCGGTCTGGCGCTGGAAAGTGAGTATTATTACGATACCACCTTTGAGATGGTGGATCGCTATGCCTCCATTGTAGAGACCATGATTGACAAAGGCGACAAGGCGCTCTTTGCCGGCGGGTGCGATAAGTCCGCTTCTCTCTACACGGCGAAAAATGCTTTTGATCTTAGCGATGTGACTGTGATCGGCTCTGGTGTTAACGAGGACGCGCCGCCTATTCTGTGGTGAAGGAATACGGCACTGCAGCGGCTGCCTGCTTAAAGGACTTAAGGGGGCGTCCATTTACAATGCCGGTTGCGCCAACAAGGCCATTACCTGCAACCTGCCGGACGGTGAGAAAAAGGAGGAGCTGCAAAAGAAGCTGGACGCTGTGTACACCCAGTTGGGCGACGGCACCATTCAGCCCATGGCCGCAGCACCGGGCGCCGATGTGCGCAAGACTTTTGCCTCTAACTGCCTGACTCTGCACTACTGGATCTTGCAGTCCGTAAAGGTTAGCAAGTGATCTTGGAATAACAAATAAAACGAGCCTGCACCCGCCAGTGCAGGCTTTTTGTTTGTTTGGGAATTGGTAAAACCCACCGGTTCGGAATTGACAAATCCCCTCGGAATGAGTATAATTAGAGCATTACTCCGTAAAATAAGAGATACAGATTGGATGGTTTGATGGAAACAAAAAAGAATCGAAGTACATTCTCCGGAAAATTGGGGTTTGTACTGGCAGCGGCAGGCTCGGCTGTGGGTTTGGGAAACCTGTGGCGTTTTCCCTATTTGGCAGCTAAGTACGGCGGCGGTATCTTTCTATTCGTGTACATTGTTTTGGCGGTAACTTTTGGCTTTACCCTGATGGCCACGGAGATTGCTATTGGTCGTAAAACCCGGCTCAGTCCTATGGCGGCCTTTGGCGCACTGAACAAAAAGTGGAGCTGGATGGGCAAGTTGGTGACTTTGGTGCCGGTACTTATACTGCCTTATTACTGCGTCATTGGCGGTTGGGTTACCAAGTACACCGCCACGATGATCTCCGGTGCAGTTCAGGACGCGGCCGGCGACAACTATTTCTCTACTTTTATTTCCGGTACAGGCGAGCCACTTTTATGGTTTTTGCTGTTTATGACCGCTACGGCGGTGATCGTATTTTTAGGCGTAGAAAAGGGAATTGAAAAGTTCAGCCGTGTTTTGATGCCGGCGCTTTTGATTTTGACAATTCTGCTGTCTATCTTTGTAGTCACCCGTCCGCGCCGCGCGGCGTGGCCTATTATTTAAAACCGGATTTCAGCAAGCTGAGCATGATGACTGTGCTGGCTGCATTGGGGCAGTTGTTTTTCTCTATGTCCCTGGCTATGGGCATTATGATCACTTACGGCTCTTACTTGCGTAAGCAGGATCACATTGAGCAGTCCGTGCGCCAGATTGAAGTGTTTGATACTTTGGTGGCATTCCTGGCCGGTTTGATGATCGTACCGGCGGTGTTTGTGTATTCGGGAGGGGACGAAAGTGCTTGGGCAAAGGTCCCAGCCTGATGTTTGTAACCCTGCCTAAGGTGTTTGCCGAGATGAAAATCGGCAACCTGATCGGCGCCGGGTTCTTTATTCTGGTGCTGTTTGCGGCGCTCACCAGTTCTGTGTCCGTGATGGAGCCATTGTGTCCGGTTTGGACGATCGCTATCACTGGGGCCGCAAAAAGGCTACGGTGATCTGTTATATATATGCCGTGGCATTGGGCATTTGCTGCTCCTTGGGCTTTGGCAAGTGGTCCTCCTTTACGATTTTCGGTTTCTCCATTTTGGATTTCCTGGATTTTGTGTCTAACAGTCTGTTGATGCCGGTTGTGGGTATGCTCACCTGCATTATGGTTGGCTTTGTGCTGAAGCCCCAGCTGATTGTCAACGAAATTGAGCTGAACGGTCCCTTTAAGATGAAGAAGTTTTATTCCGCGATGGTTAAGTGGATTGCACCGCCTTGCCTGCTGGCCATTCTCATCAGTTCTATTTTAGATACGCTGGGTATCGTCAAGCTGTAATAAAACATAATTTAAGCGCGTACAGAAATCTGTACGCGCTTTTTGCTGCCCTTCTTAGGCTTTAATATTCGATCTCTCCCTTATAGACGGTGTTGCAGTCGCCGGTAAGGGTAATACGGTCGTCGGTGTAGTTTACCAGCAGGTCGCCGCCGCGCACCTTTACGGTAACATCAACGCCCTTTTTGCAGTAGCCGTTCTCCACCGCAGCTACAACGGCTGCGCAGGCGCCGGTGCCGCAGGCCGGGGTCTCGCCGTTGCCGCGCTCCCAAACCCGCATTTTAATGGTGCTCTCATTAACGACACGCACAAATTCGGTGTTTACCCGCTCCGGGAATAGGGGACTGTTTTCAAATTGCGGACCGATCTGTTGTAAGTCCATCTTGTCCACATTGTCTACAAATACCACGCAGTGGGGGTTGCCGGTAGCCACGCAGGTAATGTTATACACCTTGTTGCCGATGGTTGTCGGATGACAGATAATTTTGTCGCCAGGCAGGTCAACCGGGATCTTGGCCGGGTTCAACTCTGCCTTGCCCATATCCACCGTTACAGAAGATACCTTGCCGTTGCGGGTAAACAGTTGCAGGTGCCGCACGCCGGAGGCGGTGGCAATGGTCATCTCTGTTTTGGGCACCACTCCGTTATCGTACAGGTACTTGCCCACGCAGCGAATGGAGTTGCCGGCCATACGGCCCTCGCTGCCGTCCGTATTGAAAATGCGCATTCTGGCGTCGGCAATCACGCTCTTTTCAATCAGTACAATACCGTCTCCGCCGATGCCCTTGTGCCGGTCGGAGAATTCAATGGACAGGCTCTCCGGACAGGTGATGATGCCGCACTGGTTGTTGAAGAAAATGTAGTCGTCGCCGCTGCCCTGCATTTTGGTGAATTTCAGCAGGCCCTTTTCGCTGCGCATGTGGTTGATGTCCACCAGCTCGGTGTTCATTTGATTGTAGCGAGAGGCGATAATATCTGCCAGGGCGTTGGCGGTGTCCAGGCTGGTCAGGGTGGCAATGCCCAGCTGATTGGCCCGGTTGTGCAGCTTAATATAGTCTGCAATGGACTTTTTATCGCTTTTGCCGGTGTAGACGATGTAGTCCAATTTGCCGCTCTCTACCAAGTCCATAATGGAGTTGTCCTGGCGCAGCTTGTTGACCACATGCACCCCAATACCCAGGGAGCGAATAGCCGCCGCCGTCTCCGGCGTTGCCCATAGCTCTGCGCCCAGATCGTCCAGCTTTTTCGCCAGACCCACGATCTCAAACCGATCTTGCTTTGTTACGGTGATGAGTACCCCGTGGCGACCTGCTTTTGGCTTTCTACCTTATACCCGGCAGATACCAGCCCCTTAAACAGCGCTTCGTTCAAGTTTTTGCCTACGCCCAGCACCTCACCGGTGGATTTCATTTCCGGCCCTAACTGGGAGTTACATCATTGAGTTTTTCAAAGCTGAATACCGGCACTTTTACCGCAAAGTAGGGTGGTGTGCGGTACAGCCCGGTGCCGTAGCCCAGGTCTTGCAGCTTTTCGCCTACCATGATTTTGGTTGCCAGTTCCACCATGGGTACGCCGGTGACCTTGCTGATGTAGGGAATGGTGCGGGAGGCTCTGGGGTTCACCTCGATCACATACAGCTCGTTGCGATAGATTAGGTACTGGATGTTCACCAGTCCCTTGGTCCCTAATGACAGCGCCAGCTTTTCGCTTACATCGCAGATCTTGTGGAGCATGACATCGTTCAGGTTGTAAGGGGGATACACGGCAATGGAGTCGCCGGAGTGTACACCGGCCCGCTCAATATGTTCCATAATGCCGGGGATCAGCACATCTTTGCCATCACTGATGCAGTCCACTTCCAACTCTGTGCCCATCATATACTTGTCTACCAGCACCGGTTTTCAATCCCTTGTGCCAGAATCAGCTCCATATAGCGGCGCACATCATCATCCGTGTAGGCGATGGTCATATTTTGCCCGCCGATCACATAGCTGGGGCGCAGCAGCACCGGATAGCCCAGTTCGTTGGCTGTTACCAGTGCCTGGGGCATGGTCATCACGCTGGTGCCCCTGGGACGGAAGATGCCGAATTTCTCCAGCAGCTCGTCAAACCGTTCCCGATCCTCGGCAATGTCAATGGACTCGGCGCTAGTGCCCAAAATGTTAATGCCGTTTTCATCCAGGAATTTAGTCAGCTTAATGGCGGTTTGGCCGCCAAAGGCCACCACCACCCCAATGGGCTTTTCTACCTGAATGACCTGCATCACATCTTCCGGGCACAGCGGCTCAAAGTACAGCCGATCGCCGGTGTCAAAGTCAGTGGAGACCGTCTCCGGGTTGTTGTTAATTAGAATGACCTCATAGCCCAGCTCTTTTAGCGTCCACACACAGTGCACGGAGCTGTAATCAAACTCAATGCCCTGCCCAATGCGGATGGGGCCGGAGCCAAGTACAATGATCTTTTGCTTGCCGCTTTGGGGCAGGCTGCGTGCCTCGCAGTGGGCGTCATAGGTGGAATAGAAGTAGGGCGTCTCTGCAGCGAATTCCGCACCGCAGGTGTCTACCATTTATAGACGCAGTCCTGATGATAGGGAATGGAGCCGCCGCTGATGCGCGCCAGGGCTTCATCGGTATAGCCGTAGTGCTTGCCCTGCATGTACTGCTCCCTGGATAGGGGCAACCCGTCGATTTCTTTTTCATAATCCGCCAGGTTTTTCAGCTTAGCCAGGAACCACTCGTCGATCATGGTGATTTGGTGGATTTCCTCTATACTCATGCCCTTTTTCAGCGCAGCGAATACGGAGAACAGCCGCAGATCATCCTGGTCGTGCAGCTTCTCGTGTATATCCAGTCCGTCCAGCGCCTTGTTATTCAGTGTGTCCAGCCGATTTCCGCGCCGCGTACTGCCTTCATAATGGCGGCCTCAAAACAGGGTGCAATGCTCATTACTTCGCCGGTGGCTTTCATTTGGGTGCCAGCTTGCGGGAGGCGTGACAAATTTGTCAAAGGGCACTTGGGCACCTTGACTACCACATAATCCAGGGTCGGCTCAAAGCAGGCACAGGTCTTGCCGGTTACATCGTTTTTAATTTCGTCCAGGGTATAACCCAAAGCGATCTTGGTGGTCACCTTGGCAATGGGATAGCCGGTGGCCTTGGACGCCAGGGCGGAGGAACGGCTGACGCGGGGATTGACCTCAATCACGCTGTACTCCATGCTTTCCGGGTTCAGGGCAAACTGACAGTTGCAGCCGCCCTCAATGCCCAGCTCGGTGATAATATCTAGAGATGCGGAGCGGAGCATTTGGTACTCCTTGTCCGCCAGGGTCACAGCCGGGGCAATGACGATGGAGTCACCGGTGTGAACGCCCACCGGGTCAAAGTTTTCCATAGAGCACACGGCAATCACATTGCCGGCGCTGTCCCGCATCACTTCAAATTCAATTTCTTTCCAACCGGCAATGTACCGCTCCACCAGCACCTGGGTAATGGGGGAGAGCATCAGGCCGTTTTGGCAATTACATCCAGCTGCTGCTGGTTATAAGCCACGCCACCGCCGGCACCGCCAAGGGTAAAGGCCGGACGAATAATCACCGGGTAGCCAATCTCTGCGGCAATCTGCCGTGCGTGCTCCGGGTGGTGGCAATGTCGCTGGGGACCACAGGCTGGCCCAGCTTCATCATGGTGTCGCGGAACAGCTGCCGATCCTCGGCTTTGTCAATGGCCTGGGCAGTTGTGCCCAGCAGGGTCACGCCCATTTTGGCCAAATAGCCGTCCTTTGCCAGCTGCATACTGATGGTCAGGCCGGTTTGGCCGCCCAGGCCGCCTAAGATGGAGTCCGGGCGCTCTTTTTCAATAATGCGCTTCACGGTCTCTTCCGTCAGCGGCTCTAAATAAATATGGTCCGCCAGCGCCTTGTCCGTCATAATGGTAGCCGGGTTGGAATTGACGAGCACCACTTCCAGTCCGGCGTCTTTCAGCACCCGGCAGGCCTGGGCGCCGGCATAGTCGAACTCTGCCGCCTGGCCGATAACGATGGGGCCGGAGCCGATCACCAGTACCTTTTTGATATTTTTATTCAGCGGCATGGCTCTCGCTCCCATCATCTGTAAAAATCGGTCGAACAAAAAGCGGGTATCGTGGGGCCCGCTGCACGCCTCCGGATGGAACTGTACCGTAAAGGCGTTCTGGGCAGGGTAGTCGATACCCTCGCAGGTGCCGTCGTTGGCGTTCACCCAGCGCAGGGAGCCGCCGCTGGCCGCAATGGTATCGTTCACCACCGCGTAGCCGTGGTTTTGACTGGAGATATAGGTGCGCCCGGTTTGCAGGTCTTTAACCGGCTGGTTCACGCCACGGTGACCGTATTTCAGCTTTTCCGTCTTGCAGCCCATAGCCAGCGCCAGCAGTTGGTGCCCCAGGCAAATGCCAAAAATGGGCGCCTTGCCGATGAGCTTTTTCAGCTGAGCAATGGCAGCGGTGTTCTCTGCCGGATCTCCGGGACCGTTGGACAGCATAATGCCATCCGGGTGCAGCGCTAAAATGTCCTCTGCCTTGGTGTCGTAGGGCATGACCGCCACATTGCAGCCACGCTTGTTCAGCTCTCTTGCAATGTTTGCCTTGGCGCCGTAGTCCAGCAGTACCACATTGTGCTTGTGTTCATCGGCAGACAGCAGTTGGGGCTTGGGAGCAGACACGCTTTTTACTGCGTCTGCCACCGCATAGTCCCGCACTTTGTTATAGTCCACCACACGGGGATCGTCACAGATCACGGCGTTCATTACACCGCTTTCCCGAATGGTCTTTGTGATCTCTCTGGTATCTACGCCGTAGACGCCGATAATGTCTTGGGATTTTAAGAAATCGTTCAGTGTCTCCCGGCAGCGGAAGTTGGAGGGCGCCTCGCAATACTCACGCACAATATAGGCGCTTACATAGCTTTTGGAGCTCTCCATATCTTCCGGGATAAAGCCGTAGTTACCGATGAGGGGAAAGGTTTGCAGCACGATCTGGCCGTAATAGCTGGGGTCCGTCAGGGTCTCGATATAACCGCCCATACCGGTGGTAAATACCAGTTCGCCCTGAATTTCGCCACCGGCACCGAAACGATAGCCCTCAAAGGTTTGTCCGTTCTCCAAACAGAGATATACTTTCTGTTTCTTCATAGTTTAACCTAACAGCTTTACAAGCACGGCCTTTTGGGCGTGCAGGCGGTTTCTGCTTCGTCAAAGATCTCATTGGCATGGGCTTCAAACACTTTGGCGGTAATCTCTTCCTCCCGGTGTGCGGGCAGGCAGTGGAGCACCATAGCGTCCGGCTTGGCGGCGGCCATTACTTCGTCGTTGATCTGGTAGTTCTTAAAGATCTTTTCCCGCTCTGCTTTTTCTTCTTCCTGACCCATAGAGCCCACACATCGGTGTAGACCACATCTGCGTCTTTGGCACAGGCCAAAATATCCTCGCTGCAAGTGAAGGTGCCGTTCTCCTTGGCCCAGGCCATGATCTGGGCATTCGGCTGGTAGTCCTTGGGGCAGGCGATGGCGCACTCCATACCCATGGAGATGGCGCCTACGATTAAGGAGTTTGCCATATTGTTGCCGTCGCCGATAAAGCAGAATTTCAGCCCGTCAAAACTCTTCTTATACTCGCGAATGGTCATCAGATCCGCCAGCACTTGGCAGGGGTGGCAGTAATCGGTCAGGCCGTTGATGATGGGAATGGAGCCGTACTCTGCCAGGTCCTCCACCTCTTTTTGCGCAAGGTGCGGATCATAATGCCGTCCAGATAGCGAGAGAGTACCCGAGCCGTGTCCTGTACCGGCTCACCGCGGCCGATCTGCAAATCTCGGTTGGAAAGGAACAGTGCCTGGCCGCCCAGCTGGTACATACCGGTCTCAAAGCTGACCCGGGTGCGGGTAGAGCTTTTTTGAAAGATCATACCCAGCGTCTTTCCCTTTAAGTGGTGGTGTTCAATGCCATGCTGGTTCTCATATTTCAGCTGGTCTGCCAAGTTGAGAATGTCCAGAATATCGCCTTTGTCCAGGTCCGCCAGTTTCAGTAAATGTTTCATGCTTCAAGCACTCCTTTCAGTATCTCCAGTCCTTCATTCAGCTCCGCATCGCTGATGTTCAGCGCCGGCAGCAGACGAAGCTTTGTTTTTGCCGTTAAGATCAGCAGGCCGTTTGCCAGGCAAGCCTTGGCCACTTCTCCTGCGGGTTTGTCCGTTTCAATTCCCAGCATCAGCCCCATACCGCTGATGCTTTTGACGCCTTTCACTTTTGCCAGTGCCGTGCGGATCTTCTCGCTCTTGCGCTGTACTTCGCTTAGAAAGTCGTCGTCGATCCGCTCCACAATGGAGCAGGCACCGGCAGCCACCACCGGGTTGCCGCCAAAGGTAGAGCCGTGGGAGCCGGGGGTCATGGTGTTTTGCAGCTTTTCCCCAAACAGCACGGCGCCGATGGGAAGTCCGCCGCCCAGGCCCTTGGCCGTGGTTACAATGTCCGGACTAATGCCGTATTGCTGGTAGGCAAAGTAGGTGCCGGTGCGGCCGTTGCCAGTCTGCACTTCATCTACCGCTATCAGAATGTCTTTTTCCTTTGCCAGCTTGGCAATGGCACTTACGAATGTTGGACTTAGGTTGTTCACGCCGCCTTCGCCCTGTACGCATTCAAACAGTACAGCGCACACATCGTCCGTGGCTGTCGCTTGCAGCGCCTCTATATCATTGGCCGGGCAGTATTTGAACCCGGGTGTAAAGGGGTCAAACACCGTGTGAAAGCTGTCTTGCCCTGTGGCTGCCAGGGTGGTAATGGTGCGGCCGTGGAATGAGTTTACAAGGGTAATGATGGTGCTGCGCCCGGCGCCGTATTTGTCAAAGCTGTACTTGCGGGCAAATTTGATGGCGCCCTCGTTGGCTTCTGCCCCGGAGTTGCCGAAGAACACCTTTTTCATCCCGCTCTTTTCACACAGCAACTGCGCCAGCTTGGCGCAGGGGGCGGTGTAGTAGAGATTGGAGGTGTGCTGCACCCGGTGCAGCTGTTCTTCCACAGCTTTGGTCCAAACCGGATCGTTGATGCCAAAGGCAGTTACCCCGATGCCGGATCCGAAGTCGATGTATTTTTTGCCGTTCTCGTCGTAGAGGGTAGAGCCTTGACCTTTCGTCAGCGCCACATCAAAGCGCCCGTAGGCGTGGGCTACATATTGATTATCCAGTTCTTTTGTGTTCATGGGTCTTCCTCTTTATCTGCTGCGGAACATGGTGCCCATACCTTCATCGGTAAGCAGCTCCATCAAGATGGAGTGGGGCACGCGGCCGTCGATTATAAATGCTTTTTTGACCCCGCGGCGCAGGGCCTCGGTCATGGAGTCGATCTTGGGGATCATGCCGCCGCCGATAATGCCGTCGGCAATCAGCGCCGGGGTGTCGCTGATATAGACTCTGTGTATCAGCGAGCTTTCGTCGTCCTTATCTCGCAACAGACCCACCACATCGGTCATGGAGATCAGTGCCTCTGCCTGCAAAGCTCCGGCCACTGCGCAGCCACCGTGTCTGCATTGATGTTGTAGCAGTTGCCGTCTTCATCGTAGCCGATGGTGGAGATCACCGGGATGAAGTTCTTGGAAATGGCTTCTTCCACCACTTCCATATTGATGTCTGTGATCTCACCCACATAGCCATGGACGTCGTCTACCGGCCTGCACTTTAGCATATTGCCGTCCAGCCCGCACAGACCGATGGCGTGGCCGCCCAGGTTGCCGATCTGGCACACCAGGCTTTTGTTCACCTTACCGGCCAGTACCATTTGCACCACTTCCGCGGTCTCTTTATCGGTAACCCGCAGACCGTCCACAAACTGGGAGTCCAAATGCATACGCTCCAGGGTCTTGTTGATCTCCGGACCGCCGCCGTGCACCAGCACCACATGGATACCGATGGTGGACAGGAGTACCAGATCGTTCATGACGGTTTCTTTCAGTTCTTCATTGATCATGGCGTTGCGCCGTATTTGACAACGATGACTTTCTTGCGGTACATCTGAATGTACGGCAAGGCTCTTGCCAGGATCTCCGCCTTTTGGTGATTTGCAATTTCCATTCTATCACTCCGTTCGCTTATATTTCTTAGTAAAATCAGGTGCGGTAGTCGCCGTTGATTTTTACATAGTCGTAGGTCAGGTCGCAGCCCCAGGCGGTGGCTTTCTCGTCCCCCTGGTTCAGATCCACTAAAATATAAATCTCGTCCTCTGCCAGCACCTTGGCGGCCTCTTCCTCAGAGAAGTCCACACCGGCGCCGTTTTGGCACACGGTGACCGTACCGGCTGTGGATTTTAAGGCCACATCAACCTTGTCAATATCAAATTCAGCCGGGGCGTATCCGATGGCGCACAGCACTCGACCCCAGTTGGCATCCTCGCCGAACATGGCGCATTTGAACAGGTAGAGCCGATCACTTCCTTGGCAACGATAATGGCGGTGTCCTTGGTGGGCGCGCCGGAGCACACGCATTCCAGCAGCTTGCTCGCCCTCGCCGTCCTTGGCCAGCATACGGGTCAGGTTGGCCATCACATCATAAAGGGCAGCCTTAAAGGTGTCCAGCGCCGGGCCGGGGGCGGTGATTTCCGCATTGCCCGCCAGACCGGAGGCCATGATCTCTACCATATCGTTGGTGGAGGTATCGCCGTCAATGGACAGGCAATTGTAAGTGACTTTTACAATCTCACGCAGCGCCTGTTGCAGCATTTCCGCGCTGATGGCGCAGTCGGTGCTGATAAAATTCAGGGTAGTGGCCATATTGGGGTGGATCATACCGGAGCCTTTGGCCATACCGCCCAGGCGGCAGGTTTTGCCGTCCAGCTGAAATTCTACTGCATACTCTTTCTTCACTGTATCGGTGGTCATAATAGCGGTAGCCGCTTCTTCGTTTTTACCATAATCCAGTTCTTTCACCAGCGTAGGCACGGCAGTGATAATCGGCTCAATGGGCAGCACCTGGCCGATGACACCGGTGGAAGCCACCAGCACCTGTTCAGCAGGCAGACCCATTTCGTCAGCCACCAGCTGGCACATTTTGGCTGCTTTTTCTACGCCGTCTGCGTTGCAGGTGTTGGCGTTTTTGGAGTTGGCAATGATGGCTTTGGCCTTGTTACCGCTTTTTGCCAGATGGTCTTTAGTTACAAGTATAGGTGCACCCTTTACTTTATTTTGGGTATACACCGCTGCGGTGTTGCACAGCACATCACAGGCCACCAGGCAAATATCGTTTTTATGTACATAGTCCGGGTTCGGGTTTTCTACTGCCGGCTTTTTTATGCCGCAGTAGGTGCCGCTGGCTTTGAACCCTTTTGCGGCACAAATGCCGCCGTCAATTTTGGTCATACTTTATTCTCCTATCGTCAGCCCGGTGACTTCATCCAGCCCCAGGGCAATGTTCATACACTGAATGGCAGCGCCGGACGCGCCTTGCCCAGGTTATCAAACCGAGCAGTGAGTAGCAGTCTTTCGTCGTTGCCGTTGATCTCAATTTCCATGTCATCCCGACCGGCCATATTGTTGGCGCCGATCATATTTTCGCTGTAACCCAGGGGGCGTACCTTGACCACTCGCTGTCGCCATAGTGCTCTGCGTAGAACGCCTGCATATCTGCCGGGGTCATTCGCTTTTTCAGTAGGTCGGCAAACAGCGGCACGGATACGGTCATCCCGCAGGGATAGTCACAAATATGGGGAGCGAAAATGGGCGTGCGCGCCAAGCGGCTGATGGCGCCCATTTCCTTTAAGTGCTTGTGCTGCTGAGTCAGCGCATACTGCCGGGGACTGTCCAGTTCAGGATCTCGCTCTGCCGCTTCATATTGGGCAATGCCTTTGTTCCCTGCGCCGCTGTAACCGCTCATGGCGTAGCACACAATGGGATAGTCGGCGGGTAAAATGCCGCCGGACACCAGGGGATAGACCAAAGCGTTAAACCCGCTGGCGTAGCAGCCGGGCACCGCAATACGGTTGGAACTTGCGATCTTCTCTCGAAAGGCGGGGCCCAGCTCCGGGAACCGTAGGCCCAGTCCGGTAGGGTGCGGTGGGCAGTGGAGGTGTCAATCAGCTTGACCTTAGGGTTGGTGACCAGTGCCACCGCTTCAATGGCTGCCGGGTCCGGGAGACAGAGAAAGGTAATGTCCGAATCGTTTATGCACTTGGCTCGCTCTGCCGGATCCTTCCGCTTGTCCTCGTCAATTTGAATCAGCTCCAGCTCCGGTCGGTTCTGGAACCGGGAAAAAATCTTCAGTCCGGTGGTGCCGGCTTTACCGTCAATGAATATTCTTGTCATTTTTATACAGTCCGTCCTTTTTTTAACTTCTATTTATTATACACGCATAGAGAGCAATGTCAATAGAACGACGGAAAAAATATCATAAATATGCAAAAATAAGAATAAATATACATTATGTATTCAATTCCATAGACAAGGTGCTCTATAATCAAAAAAATATGGCTCTTTTTGGGGCCAATGGCTTGACAAATTACAGATTTTCTCTATTCTGTTAAACTGTCTTAGAGTATGTAATTTTAGGCAAAGGAGGGTGAATATGCAAAAGGAAGTGATGGTGGCACTGATCTCCTTGGTAGGTACCATTGCCGGCTCTTTTGGAGGCGTGCTCGCGTCGTCCAAACTGACGGCCTATCGGTTGCGCCTACTGGAAAATAAGGTAGACAAGCACAACCGATTTGCTGAGCGGCTGCCGGTGGTGGAGGAAAAAATAAAGGTCCTCAACCATCGGGTGGAGGACCTGGAGCACGCCGAGGCGGCTCAATCTATGCGTTCAAAGTAAAGCAGAGTGTCTACCGGGCAGGGGAGGATGACAGTTTCGTTTGAATAGATCTTGTCGCCCAGTCGCCATTTGCCGGTGGGTATGCACACCTTGCGTCTGCGTTGCCCTTTTTTCAGTGCCGGTGCCACTAAGATCCGGTTGCCCAGAAGAAATTGGTCGGTAATGCCGCCGTAGCCGCAGTGGGGATAGGCGTATTCCATGGCCCGCACCATGGGCGCACCGGTTTGGCTGGCCTCTTTGGCACAGGCGATGATATAGTCGCCGTATTTGGCATGCAGGCACTCATTTCTCGGCAAATGCGACGGGTCTCTGGATTGCCAGATCCCAAATGTTCAGACTGTACTGCATCATGGGCATCAGCGCAGAGGCCTCGCAATAGCGGGCAAACAACTCGTGATCTAACTTTTCTACCGGACCGCGAAAGTCATTGATCTGCCCGCCGCCGATCATATCCGGGCAGCTGTAAGGATAGCCGGACAGCCCTTGAATGAGCACATTTGGTAGCAGTGCGCCCAGTCCCAGGAAGTTCCAACGATGGCTTTTATCCGCCAGTCGCTGGGCAACGCCCATGCCGCCGCACTGGAAGCAGGCGCGGAGTTCATTAAAACGATAGTGCCGGGCAGACAACGCCCATAGTTTACTTTGACTGTTGGCGTCTACGCCCCGTAGGTACGGTCGTCGTCTCGGTAATACATGGCATCACCGGCGTCCTGCTTAAATCCGTCAATGCCCAGTTTATCGGTCAAATACCGGGTGCAGGCAAAGAACCAGTCCTGCGCCGCCGGGTTGGAGAAATCCAGCAGATAGTCGGCGCCGTTCCACCATTTCCGCCTGGCCGGTCGTCCGTTCTTGTCCAGCACCAGCAGGTTTTCGTCCTTCAGCTTTTGAAAGTCTGCTGCCTGATCGCTGACAAAGGGCGCGATCCACAAAATAACCTTAAAGCCTAAGGTGTGCAGTTCGTCAGTCATCTTTTTGGCGTCTGCAAATTTAGCCGGGTCAAAGCGCCAGTCCCCAAAGGAACGCTGCCAGCCGTCGTCAATAATCAGCTCACCGGCAGGCATTCCGCAATCCAGAATAGATTTGGCATAGTCTACAATGCCCTGTTGGGTCTGGTTGTGCTCAAACTGGATCCAGGTACAATACTGGGGAATGCGGAACATTAACTCGTCCGGGTAGGTGCCGTCCGGCGGCATAAAGTGATCCACCGCATAGTGATAAGCGCCCCGGAGAGTGTGGTCGTCTGCCTGGTACAGGCCGATCTTGGCTTTGTTGCCGGTGCAGGTGATGCGGCCGAAAACGAAGCGGGTCTTAAACCCGCTCTCCGACCAAATGACCCGCCCCTTGTTGCTGACAAAGAGCGTGTTTGCCTGGCCGTAGGAGCGAACCACCGTAGTGTCTACCAGCATCACTTTCTTGGCGTTGACCGGCATTAGGTAGCCGTAGTTGGTGTGGCCGCCGTACCAATATTCACCGGGCAGCATGGTCAGTTGCAGCTTGTGCATAAAATAAAATCCCCCAAAATATCGATTTTTCATAGCATACCATTCCGGCAGGTTCTGTCAAATTCTGCGGTGTGCATAGGATAAAATAAGAACTTGATCGGAGTGATAAAAATGAAAGTGAAGAATATGACTGCCGGTACGCTTGTGCGTACCGTAACGCTGGTGGTGGCTCTGCTAAATTTGGTGCTGACCAGTTTTGGTAAAAACCCGCTGCCGTTCTCAGATGAACAGATCTATACCGGTCTGTCTGCTTTAGTAACGGTGGCGGCCGCCTTGGCTGCCTGGTGGAAGAATAACAGCTTTACCTGCTGCGCCCGCCAGGCAGATGAGATGCTGCGGGTGTTGCAACAAGAGGGCGCCACAGAGGATGAGAGCGTGGCGGAGACCCTGGAACAGGAGGGTGACTGATGTCTGCACTTTATTATTGCCGGCAGACGACCACTGCCTGCAAGGGCCTACCGTACCCCAGTAAGACCCATCCTTATAGGTACGGCACCTCCGGCTGCGTTTATACCAGCGGTTGTGGGGTGTGTGCGTCCTTAATGGCGCTGCGCAATTCCACCACTCGAGTGTTCAATACCCGCCAGTGGACCCACCGCTGCCTGGGTATGGGCGCCCGTGCGGCGGAAGGCACGGATATGGCCGTGGTGGCCCGGTATATGAAAGAAAAATACGGTCTGGACTACGCAATCACCACAGATATGGACCGGCTGGTGGCACATCTGAAACAGGGCTATAAGGCGATTATCAATGTAAGCGGCGGAGGCAAAATGCTCTTTTCCAACAGCGGGCACTATGTGCTGGCCGCAGGGATCGACAAAAACGGCAATTTAATTATTTTGGACCCGTATTGGTATGACGGCAAGTTCACTTTGACTGCCGCTCGCCGCAAATACACGCGGGTGAAAAACGGCAGAGAAGTGTATGTGCGCCCGGGTGACTTGAAAGGCGATGTGCTGTCCCTGTGGTTGTTTACCCCAAAGCGCAATGTGCGCCTGTCGTATTCCACACATGATATACATTACCGCAAGTCTGCGCCCACGGCGCCTGCCGTGACACCCGGCACATATCATTTGACAGCCGTGCGGGGGATCTACAAGGGCGCAGGCGCTGCCAGCGGGCGAAAAATCGTTGGGGAATTGACGGAGAACGGCAAGGCCCACGCTACTGCGTCTAATTCTAAAGCAGACGCATATCTGAAGAAAGGCACCGCCGTTACCCTGACGGATATTCGTTTGCTGTCCACCGGCAATCTGTGGGGGCATTGCCCCTCCGGCTGGCTTTGTATTTGGGAGAAGCAGGGGAATAAGACTTTCATCAAGTAGACACAAAGAAAAAAGGTGTGCGCAGTTGCGCACACCTTTTTGTTTTAGGCAAAAAAAGACGCTCAACGCAAATGCGTTGAGCGCTTTTTGGAGCTGATAACCGGATTCGAACCGGTGACCTCGTCCTTACCAAGGACGTGCTCTGCCACCTGAGCCATATCAGCATATATTGGCGACCCGGAACGGTTCGAACCGTCGACCTCCAGCGTGACAGGCTGGCGTTCTAACCAACTGAACTACCGGGCCAATTGGCTGTGTTGCGAGTTGTATTATAACCGCTACGAACGCACTTGTCAAGCACTTTTTGCAATTTTTTGAAAATATGGTGCATTTGTTGAATCTCGATACCCTATGTAGTATAATAGAAACAGGTTCTGACTTGGAGGAACAAAGTATGCGATTGACTTCCGGTGCCTCGGACGGCACAAGAAATTATATAGTAGACGGTATTCGCTATGTGTGCGCCAATTTTAAAGAGCGGGCACCCGGCACCCATAGTGAGCGCAAAGCGCAGTCTTTTCTGGCCGGTGAGCTGGAGCAGTGGGCGGACGATGTGCAGGTAGAGAATTTTGATGTGCACCCCCACGCCTTTATGGGTTGGATCCCGGCGGCCGGTGTGGTGGCTATGCTCTCCGTTCTGTTTTACTGGCTCACTTTTCGCGGCGCGGTGCACGGCGCTGCGCTGGCGGTGATTGCGCTGTTGCTTACCATTTTGGCGGTGATTTGTTTGGTGGGGGAGTTTTTGCTGTATCGTGAATGCGTTGACCCGCTGTTTCCAAAGAAAACCTCCCGCAATGTGATGGCGGTGCGCAAGCCCAGCGGAGAAGTCCGGCGGCGGATCATTTTTGGCGGACATACGGACGCAGCCAACGAGTGGACTTATTCTCTACACGGCGGGCTAAAAAGCCTGGCGCTGGTGATGGCCGGGTCTATTGGCGGGCTTCTGTTTGTGACCGTTTTTAACATGATTTGGCTTTGCAATGCCATTTTCGGCAGCGGTTACACCTCGGCCTTTTGGCTGGTGATGGGAGTGCTGGAGTTGGTTTTGGTGCCGTTTTTTGTTGCCATTCTCTTTTTTATTAACTGGCGTGTGGTGGTTGACGGTGCGAACGACAATTTAAGTGCGGATTTTATCGCTATGGGTGTTCTGCGAGAGATGGCGGAGCAAGATGTTCGATTTGAGCACACGGAGGTGTGTGCGCTGCTCACCGGCTCGGAAGAGGCAGGACTGCGGGGAGCCCTGGCCTATGCCAAGCGGCACAAAAGGGAGCTTCAGCAGGTGGAAACGGTATTTATCGCCATGGACACCATGCGAGAGATTGAACAGCTGCAGATCTACACCAGCGGCTGTACCGGTACCCAAAAGAATTCCAATGCCGTAGGCGAACTGATCTATGAAGCCGGGGAGAACTGCGGCATTGAAATGCGAGAGACCGACTTGTATCCCGGCGCCATTGACGCAGAGGGCTTTAGCCGCTATGGGTTGGAGGCCGCCGGCTTTTGCGGGGTGAACCACGACCCGCGTACATACTACCACACCCGGCTGGACACGCCGGATAATATCAGTGAGGCTTGTATCAATCTGTCGCTGGATATTTGCCTGGAGGCCGCCGGTCTGTATGACCGCTCCGGCGGGCTGGACGCCTTCCGTGAGGAGGGCAAAAAACGCTTTAAGCGCGGCCACAATTAAGTCATTTTGCAGAGTGCCTGCCGTACCGGCACCGCTGCGAGTAATATAAGGGGGAACTGACTTATGCAAACCATTACACCAAACACCAGTTTGGCCCAGGTGATTCAAAATCCGCTGGGTCGGGATTTGCTGGAAAAAGTGCTGCTGAACTTCGGCTTTAAGCCGGAAGATTTTGAGCGCTCCGCATTGTCTAAGCTGAAAGTGAAAGCACTCAGCCCACTTACCGGCGGCGTGATCAAAAAGAGCACGGTGCAGATGTTCTGCGATCTGCTGAACAGCGAGAGCAACGCCATTATTGCGCCGGACGACAGCCCCATTACGCCACAGTGGTGGAAAGAGGCTGTGTTTTACCAAATTTATCCACGCTCTTTTAAGGATTCCAACGGCGACGGTATCGGCGACATTAACGGCATTATCGAAAAGCTGGATTATCTTAAGGACCTGGGGGTGGACTGCATTTGGTGCAGCCCCATGTATAAAAGCCCCAATGACGATAATGGCTACGACATTTCCGACTACTACGATATTATGGACGACTTTGGTACCATGGCGGATTTTGACCGCTTCTTAGTGAAGTCCATCAGCGTGGTATGCGGCTGATCATGGACCTGGTGGTGAACCATACTTCTGATGAGCACCCCTGGTTTGAGGCCGCCAAACAGGACCGGCATAATAAGTACCATCAGTATTATATTTGGCGTCGGGATGACGGCAGCCACACCCCGCCTAACAACTGGGAAAGCCTGTTCTCCGGCTCTGCCTGGAACTATTATGAAGCGGTGGATAGCTGGGCCATGCACGCCTTTTCCAAAAAGCAGATGGACCTGAACTGGGAGAACCCGGCGGTACGCACGATATTTATAAGATGATCAACTGGTGGCTGGATAAGGGCATTGATGGCTTCCGTATGGATGTGATCAACTTTATTTCCAAGTGGCCCAGTCTGCCGGACGGCGACCCGGTGGTGGGCAAGACGCTGGGCTTTTGCGGGGCGGAATTTTACTTCTACGGTCCCTGCCTACATGCGTATTTGCACGAGATGAACCGCAACTGCTTTGGTCGCGGCGACAAGGAATATGTGACCGTTGGCGAGTGCGGCGGTTTGGGTATTGAGACCGCCAAGCTGACCACGGCAGATACCCGCCAGGAGCTGTCTATGGTGTTTAACTTTGACCACTTGGATAATCCGGGGCATATGCGCTTTGACGAGTACCAGTATGATCTGCGCAAGGCGGTAAAGACCATACTCAAGTGGCAGGTGGAGTACACCAATCACTGCTGGCCTACGCTGCTGTTTGAAAATCACGACAACCCCCGGGTGACATCTAAAGTGGACCCAACGGATACATACACCCCGGAGATCGCCAAGCTGTGCGCCGTGATGGAAATGACCTTAAAAGGCAGCCCCTTTATTTATCAGGGTCAGGAGCTGGGTATGACCAACACCCATTTTGACAGTATGGATGATGTGCGGGATGTGGAGAGCATCAATTTTTATAATAAGCTGGTGGCCAAGGGCAAAAAGTCGGAGAAAGCGCTGCGGATTATTAACGGCGGCTCTCGGGATCACGCACGAACCCAATGCAGTGGACGGCAGAGCCGGGCGCCGGGTTTACCGACGGCACCCCTTGGATCGGAATCAACAAGAATGCTGTGCGCTTGAACGCTGCCGATGAGGCAAATGTGCCGGACAGTGTGCTCAACGACTTTAAGCGGCTGATTGCTCTGCGCCACGCCAATCCGGCGCTGGTGTATGGCGACTTTACCCAATTGTGCCCGGAGGATAAGAATGTGGTTTGCTACAAGCGCACCTTGGACGGCAACACTTTCTTTGTAGAGTTGAATCTGACCGGTGTGCGGCAAAATCGTCCTTATGACCCGGTTGGTTTCGAACGCTTGTATTCCAACTACCACGACCACCGGGATGTGCTGATGCCCTTTGAGGCCAATGTGTATTTAGCAGAGGGAGAGGCCAAGGCTTGATGCGGGACTGGCACATTCACCTGGAGCGGGGTCCATACACCGTAGAGTGGGCGGAGCAGTTGTCCGCCGGGCGGAAAAACTGGGAATTCGCGAGATCTGCCTGTTAGAGCACTCCGTGCGCTTTATTGAGTTCCACCCCACCTTTGCACAGGCGCGGGCGTACAACGATTATCAGCGACATTGGTTTGACGAAAAAGTGCAGACCGCCCACCATTTGGACGAATTCAAGCGCTTTGGCGACAGACTGCGGGCAAAGGATTACCCGGTGAAGATCAAGCTGGGACTGGAAATCTGTTATTTTCCCCAACACGCGGATGTGATCGAGCAGGTAACCCGGGATGGCTATTTTGACCTGCTGCTGGGCAGCGTCCACTGGATCGACAACTGGACCTTTAACCAGCGGAAGAACCAGTGGCAGGGCAGGGATGTAAACGCCTTGTACCGCCGGTATTTTGAATTGCAAAACCAGGCGGTAGACACCGGACTTTTTGATATTTTGGCCCACTCGGACCTGATCCGCTGTTTCGGCTTTGCACCGGATTTCAACTTAAATGAGCAGTATAAAACCCTGTGCCAAAAGGTAATGGCACAGGGTATGCTGCTGGAGATGAACGGCGCCAAGGGACCGGGGCTGCACCCGGATTTTTTGGCCGTCGCCAAGGCTTGCGGCGTGCAGTTCTCTGCCGGGTCAGACGCTCATTGTCCGGAAGATGTGGCAAAAACTTGCCTGCCATCTATCGCCGACTGGCAGAGGCCTAAATGCCGTAGATCCCGCTTTGCTCGTCTAAAAACCAGGCGATTTTCGGCGGGTAAAAAGTAAATAACATAAACAGCGCACTGACTGCCAGGAGTATGAAAATACCTGCGGTTTGTGCGCTTTTTCCTTGCAGTTTGCCGTTGCGTGTCAGCACAGCGTCTATCCAAAAAGCGCTGCCTACGCCCAGGATAAAGGAAATAATATCCAGCGCCATAACGTCCCTGCCGATGATCCCTTTATAGGTGAAGAAGAAGGCTGTGATCACCCCGATACCGGTAATGGCGCCCACACAGTGCCGCGCCCAAGCGCCCGATTGCCCCTTGGTGCTGCGCAGAGTGATCAGGCACCACAGGAGAAAGGGGAACCACAGGAGTTTTAGGTGTTCCCAGGGGCTTTCGTTTACCGGACACACCAGCGCCACCAGGCGGTTGTCTCCGGTCCATTGATAGATAAAGTGCCACAAGGTGCCCACAATGCTCACAAAGGCAAATCCGCACCATTGCAGCCCGGTTTTGTTCTTCATATAATCACCGATAGAAGTGTATGCAGATTTTGGGGCTATTATACAGTGGGAACAGTGTTGTGAGCAGATGAAAAAGTATTGATCATAGGGCGGGGGCTTGCTCCCGCCGTTGACCGGACTGTTTCTCCCAAATTGCAATAATGCAAATTTGGAGCAGCTTGTCGTTGGTTCGAGTCCAATTCAAAAAACGAAAAAAACGGAGCACATAAGGCAGTATGCCGTTTCGATTGGATTTCAAGGTTGCGCAACTGCTACGAAACAGTCCACAGGACTGTTTCTCCCAAATTTGTCTTCGCCAAATTTGGAGCAGCTTGTCGTTGGTTCGAGTAAC
>ENA-OQAS01000320-OQAS01000320.1-human-gut-metagenome-genome-assembly--contig:-NODE-320-length-25248-cov-8.896421_pt1 | contig 25248 bp, 27 predicted proteins | sample MGYA00242733_ERZ504523 | MGnify/ENA primary metagenome ERZ504523 (study PRJEB26092, sample SAMD00036239) | human gut metagenome | host: Homo sapiens | study: EMG produced TPA metagenomics assembly of...
TGCAGCAGCCGCAGCCGCGGCGGCCTTCTCGGCAGCGGCCTTGCGCGCCTTGACCTCGGCAACCGCGCGGACCTTCATGGCCTTCTCGCGCGCGGCCTTCACCTCGGGCGTGATAACGCTCATGGGCTCGGCAGTCGAGACTGGTAGAAAAAGCCTTAAAGTCGATCTGCATATCGGTGATGGCAAGACCGAATAGGTCGTGCGCTTCGTTTTCAAACGGGAATACCGCCGGATAGTACGAGCTGATGGACGGAATCTCCTGGTGCCGATCAATTCCCTCAACCACCAGGTTCTCGATCGCATAGCTACCGTCCTGCGCAATATGCTCCTGAGCAGCATGAACGTTGATAAACGTATAGACCAAGCGATACGTGCCGTCGTCGACGTTGCGCTCGGCGTGCATTTGCACAAAGCGGGCACCGGCGCCTTGAGCGCCTGGACATGCGACAGGAGCTCGTCGATCCCGACGGTGGTATAGATTGCCTCTTGCATTACACGGCCTCCTTTGCAGCGACGGGCGCGACGGGCGTCCCAGCAGGTGCGTCGCCAGCGGCGGGCGCGGCGGACTTCCCAGCAGACGCATCACCGGCACCATCAGCCGGCCCCCGCAGCCACAAACCCGTCCTCGCCCAGCTCAACGCCGCCATCCCAGGCAGCGGCACCGCCCACGGTGAGCGGATCGCCACCGGCACGCATCACGCCTCCTTCTGATCAAGGATGCCGCACGCCTCCACAATGGCATCGATCACGGTCTCGGGGCGAATGGCGCACCCGGGCGCGTACACGTCCACGGGAATCGCGCGGTCCACGCCGCCGATCACGTTGTAGGCATCGCGGAATACGCCGCCCGAACACGCGCAGATGCCGCAGGCCACCACGCACTTGGGCTCGAGCATCTGGTTGTAGATCTGGCGCACGACGGGCAGGTTCTGGGCATTGACCGAACCCGTCACCAAAAAGATGTCCGCATGCTTGGGGTTGCCGGTATTGACCACGCCAAAGCGCTCCGCATCGAACAGCGGCGTGAGCGAGGCCAGCACCTCGATATCGCATCCGTTGCAGCTCGAGCCGTCGTAATGAATAACCCACGGCGAGCGCGACATTTTATGATCCATGGATGCCGCCTCCTAAATAAACACGTCGACGAGGATGGGCATAAGGTTGAGCAGGCCAAACACCAGCGCCACGCCCCAGCCGAGCTTAAAGCAGCTGCGCCAGGTGCTGCGTGCGAAGGTGTTGTCGATCAGCACCTCGACAAAATACGTCGCGGCCATCACGACCAGGGCTACGACCCAGCTCACCGGGTTGTCCCAAACAAAGAACATGCCCACCCACATCAAAAACAGCACGGTCTCGCACCAGTGCATAAGGGTCATCTTGGCCAGCGTGCCGCCGCTCATCTCGGTGGCGACGCCCTGGACAATCTCCTGATGCGCGTGATGCGAGTACGAAAGGTCAAACGGCGACTTGCGCAGCTTGATGGTAAGCACCGCGAGCAGCGCGAGGAAAATGGGCGCGCTGTACACGATGATGGGGGCCGACTGCCCCGTCACGGCGATGGAATCAAAGCTATCGGTGGCAAGGTACAGGCCCACGCTCATCAGCAGAACGGCGGGCTCGTAACTCATAACCTGCAGCAGCTCGCGGTCGGCACCGACCTGGGCAAACGGGCTTTGCGTCGAGGCGGACGCCAGCACCACAAAGATCGCGGCGAGCGTCACCATAAAAGCGCACAGCAGCGTGTTGGAGCCCGACACAAAGATGCCGCCGCCCACGACGGTAAAGATGAGCGCGCACGCCATGTAGGTATCGTCCATGGTGTTTACGCTGGCAGGGGCCTTGCGCAGCAGCTTGGCAACGTCGTAGAACGGTTGCAGCAGGCGCGGGCCCACACGGCCCTGCATGCGGGCCGAAAGCTTGCGGTCAAGGCCGTCGATCAGGCCACCCACAAGCGGCGCAATCAAGGCAAACGCCACGGTACCAATAAATATGCCCACGACACCCGAACCTTCAAAATACTTACCGCGCAGCACCGAGGGCGCACTCATGGCAAGTCTCTCGGGCCCAATCCACGCGCAACACAGCAACGCAAACAAGATAATGCTGCAGCACACGACGCTACCCGCGGGGCCAATACGCTTCTCGCCAAGGGCGTCCTCCGAGTACCAATTGCGCTTTTCGGCCTTCACCTCGTGTCCCATCGAGCCGCGGAAATGGCGGTAATTGTCGGTTCCCACACCCGAAAGATATACATTTACGTGCGGTTTGTTGCTCACGCGGAATGAAGTCAGCAGCACCACGCGATAAACGCCACGATAACCACCATCAGATACATGGAGTCCTTGCCAATAACGTACGGCACGCGGCCAAACACCATGGCCAAGTAAGGCGACACCAGGCCGCTCGAGATGAGCGGGAACGCCACGCAGCAAAGAATCAGCAGCGCGGCGATGGTGTTGAGGGCCATCCATTCGGTCTTATGGACATTGACCTCAACGTTTTGAGCCGTGGGGTCGACGCCCGAAAGCTTGGCAAGCCACTTGCCCCAGAAGAAGAACGTCGCGGCCGAGCCAAAGGCAAGCACCATGATCATGAGTACGTTGCCGGTCTGGGCAAACGCCACCAGGGCGCCCCACTTGGACACGAGCATGCCAAACGGGGCCACGAACATGCCCATAATGCCCAGCATCATCAGACGCGTAAGGTGCGGCATGCGGCTGAACATGCCGTCCATGTCCTCGATATTGCGGCTGCCGATATGATGCTCGGCCGTGCCCACGCACAGGAACAGCAGCGACTTTGCCACCGTATGGAACAGGATCAGGAAGATCGCGGCCCACACGGCCTCGGGCGCGCCGACGCCAGGCAGGCGCTGATAAGGCCCAAGTTGGAAATGGTGGAGTACGCGAGCACGCGTTTGGCGTTGCTCTGCGAGATGGCCATGAGGGCAGCGAGCAAAAACGTGATGGCACCCACGCTCGTGACCATAAAGCCAGTCACGGGATAGATGGCATAGAGCGGGCTCAGCTTGACCATCAGGAACACGCCGGCTTTGACCATGGTTGACGAGTGCAGCAGGCGCTCGTGGGCGTGGGGCAACCATGGCACCCAATAGCCAAGTGTGGAACGGCATCTGTGCGGCTTGGTGAGTGCGGCGAGCGACAGCAGAACGACCGGCATCACCAGCAGCGCGGATTGCGCGGTTCCGGCGCCGGAAAGCTCGATCATGCCCGAGATGGTCAGCGGCATGCCGTTAACGTGCAGGTACATGAGTCCGGCCAAAAACGCGATGCCGCCCAGCATGTTGAGGATGATCTGGGTGAAGGCGTTTTTTATGGCCTCGGGCGTGCGCGTGTAGCCAATCATGAGGAACGAGCACACGGTGGTGATTTCCCAGCCACAGAACAGCCACTCAAGGTTGTCGCTTGTCACGATGACGAACATGGCCGAGAGGAACAGGAACATAAGCGCCAGGAACTGCGGGCGTCGGTCGGGCGCCGCCTGCCCGCGCAGCGCTGCCTCGTGCTCGTCGTGGGCCTGGAAGTCCTTCATGTAGCCCAGGGCGTACACGCAGATAAGGCTGCCGACAATACCGACGGCAAGCACCATGATCACACTCATGTAATCCAGGTAGAGCGGCGTGGCGGTGACAACCTCGGCCGCGGGCAACGTCATAGCAGCGAAGGCAACCGAACCCACCAGCTGCACCACGCCGAGCACCGTGGTGAGCGTGCTCTTATATTTACGCGCGTTGTACAGGATGACGGCGCACAGGATCACGTCGATGACGGAGCTGATGATCGAGAGCACATGCGAGGTGCCGGGGGCAACCTCAAAGCTCTGCGGACCCGTGCCAAAAAACATGACGGCGACTACAACTGTCACCGCCATAATAATGCCGGAGCCTATGAGCCCCGCCGCATCGCGGGCGCGGTCACCGCGCGCGAGCAGCATGCCCAGCGCCGGTACCAGCGGAAACAGGGTAAGGAAATACAGTAGCGTCATACCATCACTCCCCCATGCTAAAACGCTGCAATTGTTTAACGTTATAGCTCAATTGAGGAGTAGCGGCGGCGGGTTTTCGGTCAACTGGGGAGTTTTAGGCGTACGGGGTAAGGGCACGCCCGCATTGGAGCAGAGGGGCGGCAAGAAAAATGCGCCCCTGTGGGTGCACCATCCCGTTTGCTATTCCGCCTTTTTAACGCGCGGCTTGCGACCGCGCGGCTTATCGACCAGTGCGGACTCACCGCTCTCGCGGTACTGACGGCACCAAGCCTTGACCGAAGACTCGCTAGGAATCTTGTGCTTGATCATGGCCTCGCGAACCGTTAAGCCGTTTTCCAAGCGGTCCTTGACCACGGCGAGCTTTACGTCGTACGAATAGGTGTGATGACGAGCGCCCGCATTGAGCACGGCGTCGGCACCGCCCACGGCATATGCGCGGGCCCACTGACGAGCCGTGGCCTGGGGAATGCCAAGCTTTGCAGCGAGGGCGCGGTGACCGACCCCCTCTTGGAGGATCTCGACGGCGCGCTGCCTAACCTCGGGCGCATGCGTGCGGGTCCTAGTTGCTTCCGACATACCTGCCACTTCTTAGCCTTAACCGTTAATCTGCTTTCTTACGTGCTTGTTAGATAGTAGCATTTTGCTGTTCCCGCGTAACAGTTAATTGAAAATCGCAACGGCGGCATCTGGGTATTTGCCATTCATTTGCAACAGTTCTTTAGGTTTTATTTACGCAGCTAGTTGGCTCGCGGCTCATTGACGGTGTTTTACCAACCAGATTGGTATCTTTTTGTTTGGCTGGTATGGTTTGTGCAATTATTAACCCCTCGTCAGTCCGCACCTAACATGTCAGCTTTCCACTTGCTTCCCAACTTTCCACTTAACTTTCCAGCTTTCCACCTTAAGTGGTAAGTTAAGTGAAAGCTGGAAAGAAGTTGGGAGACCGAAGCATGGGCGACGGACAGCCCTACTTCGCGAGTCGATACCGTTGTCGCGGGCTGCGCGGAGGCTCCATCGCCTCAATCTTGCCCGCACCAATCAAGCCTTTTATATGGTTGGAAACGGCGCTCCTGCTCAAACCCGAAGCGTCGGTGAGCTCCTTGGTCGAAGCCGAAGAATGTGTTGCCAGGTAATCCAAGATTGCCTCGTCCACATGCCCCACAGACGTCACCTGTTCCGCCCGCATTATCTTTCGCTTATCGAACGTCAACGAAAAAGAAACTGTCGAGTTCTTTGGTTCGGGCGGCAACATGTTTGCCCGCTCGAGCTGCTCACCTATCTCCTGATAACCAGTGCCGCGATTTTCGACCACGTAGCCACCGTCTGGGTACGGCGTGGTCTCGAGGATATTTGAAAGGAACTGGTTTCTGGATGACGAAACCCCAGAAACTCCCAGCGAATCGATCGTTACGTCGCCGTACAGCCCGCCGGGATTGAGAATCTCGACGCGGTCGATATACAGGTTGACCTGCACTTGTGAGCCGCGCGCGGCGGAAGAGTAGTCGCGGTGCATGAGCGCGTTCGCCACCGCCTCGCGCAGCGCCACGGGCGGATAATCGGGCACATCTTTCCGGAACGCGCCCTCGATAACCGCTGCGTTTCGGGTGTTTCTCGCAACGGCGGCAAGCACGTCCTCAATCATGAAAGGGATCGGACCCAAAATGGTCTGAGAATCCACAAAACGCTTGTTATCACTTACTCGCTGCGTTTTTGTGGTCCCGGGGTACGCCGTAAAGGTCACATTGAGACGTGGGAAGAACTTTTGCGGAAACCGTCCCATCGCGACAATTGCAGCAAGCGTCGGCACGATTGCGTCGTCCACCCTTTTGGTCACATGCAGGTCAAGGAGAATCTCATCGTCGCTTCTGGTGCCCAAAGCCTAGGGTGTAGCTCGCGCTGGCGTTTTATAAACCCTTGCAAAGATCGGCGTCAAGGTCATCGAGCGTGGCACCTTCGACCGGCTCGTCGTCGTATGTAGGCTGAACATGCTCCTCCATAAAGCGATCGATTTCGTAGGGAGTCATGCGCCGGTCGCCGTCGCCCGTACGGATAAAGGACGAATCGTACATTCCGCGTGCCGCAATATAGCAGGGTTTATCGCGTGGATGCATTTCTTTGATGCGCGCGCAAAGCACCAGCTTACCCTCGAAGGGGAGCACTTGGATATCCGGCCTCACAACGGGCGTCAGCTTTTCACATGCAGAAGAGAGGGCGTCTTGCATCTTGCGGGCATCAAAACCCTCGACGGGCATAAACCCGTTCTTTTCGGAAATGCCGAGGATGATAAAGCCGCCCTGCGCGTTGGAAAATGCCGAAAGCGTCTCGACGATGCTTTTGGGGAGCGCGCCCTTGGCTTCTTTTACTTCGTACTGCTGGGTGTCGTTTCCTATTGTCCGCAGATGATGGATGACCTGCGCCAACCACTCCTCATTCATGCCGAACCTCCCAACTTTCCAACTTTCCACCTAACTTACCAGCTTTCCACTTAACTTTCCAGCTTTCCACCTTAGGTGGTAAGTTAAGTGAAGTTGGAAAGACGGTTGGGAAGCTGAAGCAGCGGCAGTCCGAGCGAGCAGGAAAAGAGGCGGCAACTGGGTGGTTGCCGCCTCTTTGCGTGGCTAGTTGGACCCGTGGGGAATGCCCTTGGTGTTGATGCGCGACAGCGTGTACGTCACGTAGTCGGAGTTCTTATAGCCTCCGAGGTTGCTGACATTGACTGGCGTGTCCTTTATTACACCGTTATCGGACATATTGGCCGTTAGCACCAGACGATAGTTGGCATAGGTCTGACCAGCCGTCTCAACATCGGTGTTCACCTTAACGCGGAAGGCATGCTTAAAGGCAAGGCTGTTACCGTCACGCGTGGCAAACGTGTCGCCAGCCTTGGTGTCGGTAAAAACGTAGCTGCTGCCACTCAACGAGCCCGCGCCCAGCTTGTCGCTACCGAACACCGTAATGTACTTTGAGATATCGCCGACCGGAGCATAGCCGTCTTTACCCCGGCGCTGCAAGCTCAACGTATAGGTCACCGTGCTGGCATTGGAGATCATGGCCTCGGCGCCGTGAGCTTGCTCAGGTCGTAGGTACCCACCAGAGCGATCTCGCCGTCAGCGGACTTGAGGTCATCGATGTTGATGCCCAACTGGGATTTCTTAGACGCCTCGAGCGCGATGGTCGATGAGCCACATCCATACGGTAGTAGCCGCGCCGCCATCGTTGTATGCCGAGTTGCTACTGGTGCTGAGCGTGTCGGCATGCGTGGAAAGGTACGCGCGGTAGTTGGGTTTGGTGTAGCGGTCGGTGCCGCTGTTCTGCGAGGCCACGATACCCGCCTGGCAGGCAGGCTCCGTCATGGTGAGCGCGGCCCTCATGGTAACGGTGAAGGCGTTGACATGGTTCTTGGCGATCTCGCGCAGGCCCGACATGTCGATGGGATTACCCTCAGCATCGGCAAGCACCAGTGACATGTCGCCACCGTTCGCAGTCCAACTAAGGCCCGACACCACTGGGGTCTCCTTCGTGCCGGCCAGATTCCAACCCGACCCGCCCCAGGTGTAGTAGTTATCACCCACCTTAACGTAGACTCATACGTGCCCTGCGTGCCCGTGGGGTATCCTACCGAGCCCGCGATGACGCCATCGTGATAGGTGACAAGCACGAATCGAGCTGATAATACAGCGCGTCAGAGCTCGTGTATTGCTGGCTCGAGTCAAACGTCACGGTGTCGCTCACGTTCATGGAAAGCGAATAGGTGGCTTCCTTGAGCTCCATCCGGTTGATGCTGTCCCTGTTGTCGACGAGGTTACGCTTGTTGTCAACGAGGCTGTGCGTGTAGTTTGATGCCACGCTATAGGTCGAGGGCGTATTCTGGTGCCCATCCTCGGCAGCCTTGCCGTCGGCTGCTTTCTTGCCTCGCAGCAGGTAGTTGATGTGCTCGTTGAGGCTCGTGTCCACCGTGGTGGCGGTGTAGCCGTTGACGCCCACGGACCCCGCCGGCGTGCGCACCACCAAGTAGAAGTTTTCGCTCTTGGGCTCTTCCTTATCAACGGAGAGGGTATAGAACGTGCCCGTCGCGTCGGAAGAAGTGCGCGCGCGGTAGTACGCGCCATCGACCTTGGCGCCAGCCATCTTCGCGAGTTCGGCCTGGCTCTTGTCCTTGACCTCGTCATCGGCGAGCTTGACCCAAGCGCCGTCCTTGTCCTCCTTGGCCTCATCGGCCTTCACGCCCACGATTTCGCTCAGCCACGGTTCGGTGTAGTAAGCCTTGTTGCCAGCGTCCACAAACTCGGTGAGCTTGACTGACGTCGCGCCGCCCGTGCCCACCGTGTAGTGATATTCGCGGCTGTTGTTGGCCGTGTCCACGAGTGTGAGCTGTGTACCCTCGGGCAGCGTGGCACCGAAGGTAATGCTCTTGTTGAGCGGACCCATAGAGCCGCCGGCTTCGAGCAGCGTGTTCCAGCCGTAATCGACCGGCTTGCCCCGAGCGCTGCCATAGGTCCAGGTAAGGTAGCCGGTCATGGTGTCGCCGCTGCTCACAAGTACGTGCTTGTCGTATTTTGTCGCATAGTCGGCAGCCTTGAAGTTCGCACCTTCGGAGTAGGTGGCGGTAAAGTCGATCTCGAGCATGCGCTTGACGATGATGGGTACCTGTACACGATAGCTCTGGCCGGCCTCGCTAAAGGTGACCGTAAGCAGCGTGAAGCGCCCCTGCTCATTGTCCCAGTCGGTGCTCGCGCGGAATGCCATAGAGCTCGTGCCATTGTTGAGCACCTTGAGCGTGGGCGCTTGCGAGGCGGCTACGTCCTTGACGAAGGTGCCGTTATCGGCGAGCGAGAAGACCTCGGCGGTGGCGGTCACATGCGCGGTGCTGCCGTTGAGGCGGCAGGCATCGGAGAAGCCGCCATTGGTCACGATGTTCAGGTAGCTCTCCACCGTCGTGGTATCGTTGCCCGGAATCACGAGCACGGGGAAGTCAGTTTTGGCCTTCTTGTCCGAAGTAATGTTGTTAGCGTTATAGGTGCTACGCGAGCTGTCCGCGCTATAGGTGCTCGTGTTTTGGTATGCGCCGGCATCATTGATGCGGCGATGTTGGTGTAGGTGTAGCGGCCGGGAACGCGGCACCCGCTTGGCTTTGGATGGTCGTCGCGGTGTCAATGGCGGCGCCGTCGCCAAACAGGTAGCGGTCGGTGGTGTCGCCGTCGGAGGCACGCACCGCCATCGTGCTCACGGGCCTCGTGGTCACGTACGGACTCGTTGCCGTGGTAGCAGTATCGCCTGCGCCGTAAAGCGTTTTGTTCTCGTTGGGCGCGGCAGCCGTGCCGTTGTAGTCGCCGAAGGCAATATAAGTTTTCTCGTTAACAGCAGCCGTATTCGTATTGGTCGTGTAAACCATCGGCGGCAGGTCGCTCGTGGTCTTGCCACTACCGGGCTTTACTTCCACGCCCGCTGCGGAAAGGCTGTACTTACCATCCCCCGTGTCAACCTCGCCCAAGAGTACGCCCTGGGTTTTGCCCGCATTGTAGCTATTGCTGTCCATGAGCACGTTTAACAGATGGAACTGGCCGCGCCCGTCGCCCATAATGCCGCCGTTGGACCTTTCGCTAAACGTGGTGTTGGATACCTTTGTGTTGGTAACGTCGATGACGACGGATCCGCTGTTACTCGCGTTATTCGCGCCCAGCAGACCGCCGCTCCAGTTACCCTTAATCGTAGCGTTCTCGATCGCGATGTTGTTGCAGGCTATATTCACATTGCTGAAGAAGTAGCCGATAAGCCCGCCCGAGCATTTGCCGGTGCCGGCGATGCTGACATTCTTGACACTGCAGTCGTCGAACCAGTACTTGTTGGGGCTACCGCTACTCGTAACCTCACCAATCAGGCCGCCCGCATTGTAGATGCTATTGTTCGTTCCGGCCTTATCGCCGATGACGGCGTTCTCGGTGCCGTTTCCGCCATCAATGCGCACGTTGCTCATAGAAATAACGCCGCCACGGGCGCGTCCGACCACGCCGCCGGCGCCCATATGGTCATCGGAGTTCGACCCGGTGGCTAGCACGTTTACCCCAGAGATGACTGCCGTGCACGACGACTGGGCGCTGTGGTGGTGCCGATGTTGGTGTTGACCGAGATATCGCTTCTTTCGACATAGCCGAGCACGCCGCCCACGTAGGGCACTGTCCCTGTGGCAGTTATGGTCGAGTTTTTGCCAACGGTCCTTTCGCTCACCCCTGTGCCTGCGGTTGTCCACACACCGCACGCCGAGGCGACCGTACCCACATAGCCACCGACATTCTTCTCGCCCGTGACGTTAAGGCCAGTGTATGAGCAGTCATAGAGATACGCGGGCCCCACCCGTCCCCGAACTCGACCATATAGGTTCTGTCTTCGCTCGTAGTTCGTCTGGCGCGGCCCGAGCTGCCAAGAAGCCCTCCTACGCTCTTTGCGCCCGACACGGTGCAGTTCTTCATCTGCACGTTGCGGTAGATGCCGCACGTGCCGTCGTCGTAGTTGGCCGTTGCACCCGCCAAAAGGCCGGCACCGGTAAGGTCGTTCGGCGCCTCTCCTGGTTTGGCTTCGCCGTTGGTGTCGATATAGGTGAGCGCTACGTTGCAGTTGCTAAAGGTGAGGTCTTTGACCTGCGCGCCGTCGTTCGCGGTGACGCTCTGCCCCACATTGGTGGAGGTGAACATCACGGTGCTGAATAGACCACCCACGCCCGAGACCTTATAGTCGTCGTCGGCGTATTCGACGACGCCGTAGGCGGTGCCTTCGGTACCCACCGTGATGGTGGCGCCGTTACCGTCGATCGTGGCTACGTGCGGCGTAATACGGTCGCGGTCGGTGCCCGGCTGGTTCGAATTGCAGGCATTGGAATAGTAGCGGCCGTTTAGGCCCACGTACCCGTGCCGTAGTCGGTCATATCGTAGGTGTCGCCCTGCTTGAACTCCAAGCTCATGCCGATCGATTTCGACGCGCACACATAGCCCGTTTGGTAGTCGGCAGCGTAGGACGCCACCAGGTAGGGCGAATTTACATCGTCATCATGGTCGAGCGGGCCGTGCCACCTCTGCTTGCCGGGGGCCTTCTGGTCGTCGTTTTTGGCGATTCGAAATCGCCGGCAGCACTCTCAGGCTTGCCCACATTTGCGTAGTTAGCATTCCGTACCTTGCCATATTCCTTGTTGCCAAACAGGTAGCCGCATATCGCCGGGTCTTGCGAATCGCTGCCCCAGTAAGCCTTGGAACCGCGGAACACGCCATTATTGGAGTAGTTGGTATGTGCCGCGCCAGCACCCGCACCCGAGCTGATGATGGCCGAGAGCACCAAAAGGCCCTGGGCGTTTTTCACCATGGTCACAGGAGCCTCGGCGTTAGTGCCGAGGTACTTGTTGTCGGTGCCCGTGGTGGTGACACAGGGGGTTCCTTTTTTTGTGAGCTCGTTAATCTGGTAGTTAGCGTTACCGTTTTCAACCTTACAGCCCTCGCTAAAGGCATAGCATCAATCACGCGACCGACGTAGGGATTGTTGTAGAGATCAAAGTTGCCCTTTCCCAGACCACGAGATTTGTCACCAGTTCCAGCACGCCAGGAAGATTTTCCGCTTTTGTCCATATTGCGGAAATCACGCCGCCACCCGCAATGGCACCGACGTAGCCACCAATGGGAACAAGATGCGGCTTGTCGCCACCGCCCGTGACGGTAAATCCCGTTGTAGGGTTTTCGGCCGTCGTCCCATTAACGACCACGCCATCGATAATGTTATCGCCACCAAGGATGCAGCCGACAACGCCACCGAAAAACGCCGTCGGAACGCCGTCGGCATCCTTGGCAGAATAAGTAATAGTCGCCGACGCGTTCACATAGCGAATATTCAGATCGCGCACCACGCTGCCGTAACTATAGGGAATAAGGCCGCGAAGCGAACCCTCGTTATTCTCTATCTTGATGCTGCGTTTTTATTATCACTGCCAAAGTTGCCAACGATGACGCCCCTAAACGGGTTGGCCCTATTTCCAAAACCGCCAAACGATGCGCCGTCGAGAGTAATCGTATTGCCCTCAGTAGGCTCGATGCTGTAATACGCGCTCTGCATATAGCGGTGCATGGTTTCGTCGCTCAGCGTCTGCGGGGAATTGGTCGACGCGTCTCCGGTCTTCTTCTCCCATTTATTATCGGTACCGTTCGCCTGCTTGTAGACGTACGTAACCTCATTGTCGGTCGAGTGATCGCTGCTGCGGCGAGTGCAGAGCCTACCCTGGTCGGCGACAATGGTGACCTCCCAGCCGTCAAGCGCCGTCATGTTATTAATGTAGTTGGCAATGGCATTCATCTCCGCCGCGTTTGTGACGGAATAAGGATCGCCGTAGGTACCACATCCCATTACCAGCTTTGGAATGCGCTGGTTGACTTTAATTTCGTGATACTGGACGCCATCCTCGGTGGCTTTTCCCTTGTAAACATAAGGAAGGTAGTCACCGAACCAAGGCCTGACGTCACCGTCCTTCTTACCATCAACCGTCACATAGCCGCTCACGGCACCATACGTCGCTTCGTCGTAATACCAAAGCTGCTTGCCCGAGTACTCCTTGTTCTCGGCATCGATTTCGCTTCCGTACGTCACCATTCCGGCATTGGCATCGGCCTTAGTAAAGGTGTAATCCGCAGAGCCCGTGCCCGTACTTTTGTAGCCAAAACTCTCCAGCAGGCTCGCATGGGTGAAAATCGTATTGCTATTTTGGCTGGGCAAGCTGATTCGCTCAAACTTCGCCGTCACCTGATCGGCCTCACTGCCTACACCAAGCTTTCCGAACAGCGACGTAGCCGCCTTGGTGCCACTCGTGTACCCAGTAGTCTTGATATTCTTCGCGTTCAGGCTCACGTACTTCTGCATCTCGTTGATGAGCAGAGGCATATAGGCGTTAGCTCCGTGGCGCTGTTGGCGCCGTCGACAATCAGATTGTTGAGTGTAAGATCATCAATTGAGATCTTTCTAATCTTGGTGCCATTGCCGTCGCTGGACCCATACACGTAGCGGCACACGAGCGCGCCCGATGAGCTTCCGCCCGCGCCAATAGCGTCAGTAGAGCTCTTTCCGTCATTGATAACGGGCCCAACGGTACCACCCAAAGTGACGTTGCTTACTGTGAGATCGCCGTCTGCCACCGTTTGAAAAAGACCGCAGTGCATGTTCTCGTGCTGGGTGGCATCGGAGTTTAGCTTGTTGCCATTCTGCTCGGCCTTGATCTTGGAGTAGTAGAAGGTGATGGCCGCATTATTAACCGTCACCTCTCCGATCGGTTGAGTGGGATAGTAGCTGTAGCCGGCCAAATCGATTGTGCCCGTTATGGTTATGGAATCATCGAGCCCTGTCGTACCATCGGGAACGATTGTCGAACGAATACCGGCGGGAGCATAGCAGAAAGCAGACCATAAGAGCAGCTTGTCCGCTGTATCGATTTGACTGCCACTAAAGCCGCCTTCACAATTCTTAGAGGCTATGTCGAGGTTGTAGAAGTAGCGGGTATTGCCGTTCGTATTCTGGCTTCGACCGAAAGACGAGCGATTATGGTAGCTGTTGTCTTTTGTGGAATCGCCGTCCATGTCCAGCTTGTTTTTCTGTGTGTGTAGCGAAACGACCGTGTTCCAGTCGGCGTCCATGAGCTTGCTGCCGTTGTTTGGTTTTACACCGCTGCCAACCCATTCATCGAAGGACGTTACGCCCGACGCAACGATGGCCCCCTCGCCGGTGGGCACCCTATAGGCGGTATCCCAATAAGCCCTGTCCTCCAAGTACAGGCCTAGGTAGCTCTCGACGCCATATGTCGTCTTATCATCCACCTTGCAGCCGCGGCAAACTAGAACGCCGAGCGTCTGAGCGGCGCCTGCATTAATCTTTGTGCCCGAGAGATCGATGGCGTAGTTGTTGATAATCCAGTGACCGCTGGCTGCGTATACAAGGCCGCCAAGCTCCTTGGAATCATCCACAGTCGCGATTATAGAAGCGTTGGTCGTTTTCAAAGCATAGGAGTTTTCACTCTTGTTAATGTTGTCATCTCCGATAGTTACGACCGCGTTGCCCCAGCTATAACCCAAGAGACCGCCCACGCCATTGAGCTTATCGCCGTTCTTTCCGACTCCCATCTTGAACGAGTTGAACGAAAGGCCCGTAATGTTAACGTCCTTTTTGGCCGAGTTGGCTATTGCCCCATCAGCCCCATAGGTGCTCTGTGCGATGCAGCCGATAAGACCGCCGACCTGGGCAATCTTGCCGCTGGTGCAATTGCCGGTTTCGATTGATCCGGCGACTTCGAGGCCCGCAACATTGAATGACGAGCCATAATCGCCCACATAACCAATGGCGCCGCCAATGCGACTATTGCCGTTAAGCGTTTTAGTTGCAGCGATGGTCGCTTGAGCCCTGCTGTTATCCTTAAACGCAACCGTAGAAGCCGCCGACACGCTGCCCGCAATACCACCAATGTTCACTTCGTTGCCGAACGTATCATCACACGCGATATTCGTTTTGCACGTTACGCCAGACAATGGCAGGTTGCCGACGATGGTACCTGCAAGCGACCCGGCATCGATAGCCGAACCGTTATCAAACTTCATGGAACCAGCGATTGTGACGTTGGAGATGGTTGCGCCGTTGACGGCCGCGAACAAGCCCAAGCGGCCGTGGCGGTAGATTTTGCCGTTGCCGTTGCTCGTGTCATTGCCGTCGAGCACAGCTTCACCACGCTTGCCGTACGGCTCGCCGACGGCAAGGTTGATTGTGCCGTTGCCATTTGTGCCGCCGCCGTTCAACGTTCCCGAGAAAACTTGCGAGCCGTCTGCACGATCCTGCGTGAAACCCGTCAGGCCCGTGCCCTTGAGATCAATAGTGCCGTTCACCGTAATGGTCGAGGACTGCAAGATGTTCGGGTTGTTTTCGGAAACGCCCTCGACCATGGAGTAGTAGCCGTTGGTTTGCCAGGTGATTGCAAGTTTGGCGAAATCCTCAACAGAGGTTAGGGTGTAGGCACCGTTAGCTGCCGTCAGCGAATCCGGCAAGGTCAACTTATGAGTGTCCACATCAAGCTTAATGAAGTCGCCGCCCAGACGAATAACTTCGCCGTAGGTCGCGATGTCGTCCGTCTTCGAGGCAGTATTGCTACGTTTGAAGGTCCAGCCCGCTGCACCCTTGTCAGCGTCAGAGCCATCGCCGACAGCAAAAATCAGCGCGTTGTGATTCTCGTATACGAGCTGGCCCGTCGTGCTGTTTTCGGCAAAACTTGCGCCCGACAGATCCGTGATGCCGCTGAATTTGATTACAGCATTCCACGCGGAGCCTGCAATTCCCGCGGCACGGTTGCTTTGCGCCTTACCGATAGGATTGTCGCTTGTAAGTTTGAAATCTCGCACGTCAAGGACATTGCGCGCGTCGACAACGCCCACGGCACCACCGAACTTTCCGGCGTCCGTTCGCGCCGAAGCATCTCCCTTGCACGCAACCGTCACGCCGTCGAGCACAACGGCGACAGGCTGCGAATTGGAGTCCGCGCTATCGCCAACATAGCCAACAACACCGCCCGTATCGGACAGCTTGCCCGCAAGTTCAAACTCAATTGAGCACGTTTTCTTATCCGCATCCTTTTGGACCACAAAGCGCGCAGCGACTCATCGACGCCTTTTGCCGTCGCAAACACCTTGCCGACAAGCGCCGTAGCTGCCGTTGAAGCTAACTTCTTCCGGTAAGGTGAACTTGCTCTTATACGTTCCGCCTTGCACCACGATGTCGCCATTAGAAATATCGGCCACACCAAAAAGGGCGCCGGCGCGTTGCGATGCACCAAGCGTCACAAGCTTGCCCAGGTCGAACATATTGGGCTTAACGATAAATCCTTGCGCAAAGCTCACGTCGCCGATGCCGCCACCGGAGCAAGCGCTGTCTTTATCGCCGACGTTGCACGCCGGCTTAACCGTTACGCCATCAGCGATGTTGAGCGTGAGTTGGTGGCCTTACCGATAAGACCGCCCGCCGCGTTTTTACCTGCGACGCTCAGCGCCGAGACATCGATGCCAGTTGGTAGGGCGACGGTGGCACCCTCCCGCGCCTCGCCGATAAGACCCCCCGCGTTGGCATCAGCGGCTGTCGCGTTGATAGTGGGGTACCGTCGAGTTTGTCCGGCAGGGCGAGGCCCGCAAGCGTAAGCGATGCTCCTTCGGCAAGGGTGTTCACAAGCAAGCCCATGTTGCCTGTGCTCGATTGCATATCGATCGCCAGGGGGCTGTTCGCGCTTGTCACGTAGGTTGCGTTAAGCGTGAGCGCGCCCGTGACCTCGCCCACAAGTGGCGAGGCGAGCTTGCAGATGTCCTTTTCGGTATCGCTCTTGGGCGTGCCCACGGTTACGGTGGCAGCAAGCGTCTTGTCCGCGCCCGTGACCTTTGCGGCCACGATGGGCTGGGCATCGGTACCCTTCCAGGTGAGCTTTACGGTGCTGTTGGCGTCGCTGAGCTCGATGTTGTTGAAGAGCGTCTTGTTGACGGTCAGGGTCCTGTCGCCGAGGTTGAGCGCGCCTTTGAAAGGGTAGGCATCGCTGCCGAAGCCCTGGAACGTGAGGCTACCCAGGCCGTCCACGATCTCCGCGCCGCACACGTCGAAGTCGATACCGGTCGAGCCACCTTTGGAGATGTTCGCGTTCTGGTAGATGGCGGGATCGGTGTTGGAGATGGCGATAAGGTCGGCGTTGGACTCAAAGGTAATGGCCGTGACGGCGCCCAAGTCGTCAGTGATGACATTGCCGTCACCCAACGCGTGCCTGAGATCCTCGACAGTAGCGATGGTGGGGGCGGTGTTTGCCTGATCAGCAGCATCCGCGTCCGCGTCATCCGCTTGTTCTCCGTCAGCAGCACCCTCATCGGCAGCCGCATCGTCTTGGGACGCGTCGCCCTCCGTTGGGGTATCGCCGTTAGTGGTTCCATCGGTCGTGGAGTCCTGTGATTCGCCAGCTTGGTAGAACCGTCGCCGCCCTCGGTAGCGCCAGCGTCGGCGCCCGGAGTCGTTGCGACATCATCAGATGTAGTCTGGTCAGCATCTTGCAGCGCGGTGGCCACAGCATCCTGTACGGAGCGCGCCGTGTTGCCCGCGGCGCGCGCGGCGGAGACGGATGCTCCATGACGGCGTCGAGCTCTTGCGCGAACACCTCCGTGGAGGGCGCAAGCGCCTGGAAATCATGATCGCGGTCAGGCATGCGGTTGTTATGCGCTTTGCCGTTCTCATCTGGTCCTACCTCGTTCTATCTCATGCCCCGTGCGGGGTCTCAAAATCACAGATTGCGGTTGGCCTACGCAGCCCTGCACGTAACACCGATGTCATCCAAGCTGCCGGGCGCGGCATCCGTCGAACGGTAAAAGGTAATAATCTCCGACCCGGGATCCATGGTGAACGTAACCGACCTTCCATCAAAGGTCGCGTCGGAATGATTCGTCGCCAAAAATGGGTCAAGCTCAACCTTGTCGCCCCATGTAAGCTTGATTTTTGTTGGCGCGCCCGTAACGGTCGCGCGATAGTTGTAAGCGTCGAAAGCGTTGATATCCGAGTTCTTGTCGACCCACTCGCCCGAAACGCCCGAAGCCGTTACCTCTGCACGCTCGGAAGGCGCAATCTTGGCGGCGAGCCATTTAAGATTGGTGCCGGGGCTATTGGAGCCGACCTGGGCCTTAACGGTGAAGGATGCTTTGTTGAGGTCCGCCTTGGAAAATGTAACCTTATAGGTATACATGGTTGCCCTGTTGGCAGGGAAGGAAAGGTCGACCGTGCCGCCCGCCGTCAGCGTGGGCGAACCGCTTATGCTCCAAGCTTTCGTCGTTCCCGTCGCCTTCACGCTCAGCGTCGCGTTAACGTCCTTGTCGTTGACCTTGTTCTTGTCGCCCAGCAGATGGTTGTAAATGCGAAAGGTAAAAGAGCAGTTTTCCCCACTCGTGTCGGCGATGACGCTTCGGACGGCAATACCCTCATCATTCAGCGTCTCATTCGTGTAGCCCGTAAGCATGTCCGAGGCAAACAGCGCCTGTGACGTGCCCGAGACAGCGACCGACTTAAGGAAGTCGCCCGCCAAAAAGGCCGTGTAGGTAAGGTGGGTACCCGCCGCAATCGCGACGGCGCATAGCAGCACCGCAACCGCCCACAGGCGCTTGCGCATTTTGGAAGCAGGGCCGCCGACTCTACGCAGCAAGGCTCTGCCTTAGAATCATCCACCTGCGCAAAGTGCTTGCCAACAGGCCTCGCGATTTCATTTTGCTCTTTCTTGTCTTTTCGCATCTGGCGCCCCTCCCTTCTTGTTATTAGTTGCCACTCGTGCCGCGAGCAATTAGATAAACCATGTCGGTCTCTTTGACGTTGGAGACCGTCTTTCCGTTTACGGTCACAACGCCCGGATTCCATGTGCACTCGATGATGAAGTTCGTGGCGGCGTTGGCTGTTTTGCCATTCCAGCCATCGAGCCCACTCCCTGCGAACTTGTGGTACCGATACAGCGGACGGGCGTTTTTCTGGACATTCACGTACGAGCCGTACGTCGGGTCGTTTGCCTCAAGCTCTTTAGCCAACGCACTTGTCCCGTCCGCGGAGTTGATAAAAGCAAACTCAATCGGGGTGCTGCTCTTCTTGCTCCATGAGTAGGTGCGGTTGAGCCCGTCGAGGCCGACCACAGTGCCGTTTTTATCGTTCGGATTATTGACCGTCACGTGATACACGTTGATTGTCAGCCCCGTGATATTCGTTGTGTTGGCAATCTGCAGCTCAAACGCTTGACCGCCGGCAGCGGGATCGCCATTGTCGCTCTGCACACAAAACGCGCGACGAACGGTCACGGTGCGTCTATGTTTTTAACATCGCCCCGTGACTCGTCATACGAAATCTCGATGGGCTCGATGCTCGTCTGGTTGGGACCCATGATCTTAAGCTGCGCGGGCGTTTGGATCTTGCCCACCGTAGACAGACTTTTGCTGCCCACAAACCACGAGAGCGACAAGCCGATGATAAGAGCGATTGCCGCCAGCAATATCAGGACCGCAAGGGCCTGTGCGCGGTGGTTTTCTATCCAATTGCGGGCATCGCCGAGGCGCGTTTGCATGGTGCTCATGAGCTCACGCCCTCCTGAGCGCTAATTCTAAGTTGGATGTATTTGACCTTATTGCCGATCTGCTCGTCGGCATTGTTGTACAGCGCCGAGCAGATGGCGGTGTCGCCGAAGGATATGTCAGCCGAAACCGCAGGAGCGTTGGCGGCACTCGTGCCGTTTGCCGCGCCATAGAAGTAGTTCGCTTTATGCGCGTTCATATCTGCCTGCAGAGCGCCGTAGTCAGACTTTGCGTCGCCCGCCGCCGCAAACAGGTTCTTGTAGTAATTCGTGTTGCCGGTAAGGACGAAGTTTTGGAAGTACTCCGGCCACACCCAGTACAGGCTGATGGTGACGGGTTTGTTCGTTGGCTTGTTCACATCGCCGTTTTCGCAAAATTCGCACTTGCGAATCTCGATCTTGCTATCAACCACGCGGCCCGAGTAATACCCGTTCTGGTCGCAGCTCGTAAAGAACAGCAAGTGGCCTTTGATCAAGCCAAGGAGCGCCTCCGCCTCGGGCGCCAGCGTTCCCCCGTCCCCAACAACGCCAACAGTGTTCGTGACCTTAAGCAAGCGCGACAGACTGATCGTGACCCCGTCCAGGTCACTCACCAGCGGCTTCACCGTAAATGTAATCTTGCCGCGAGCACCCGGTACAGAGAGCCCGCGGTCTCGTTGTTGAGGTTGGAGCCGAGCGTTACCGTCATGGCGTCGGTCGTATCCAGGCCATCGATGGCATACTTTTCCTCGGGCGTGCGCTCGGAGCGCTCGTAATAGCCACGTGCGCGCCGGACTCACCCTCGCCCGCGGCGGTCAGCGTGTACCGATCCGCCTTCGCCCCGATCGTACCCCCCGTGGCGCTCACTCGGTTATTCGCGGCAAACCAGGCCAGACACGCAAAGATGGCAACGATGGCGGCCAACACAAACAGACCGCTCACCAGGAAATCCTTCCAGAAATCCTTGAGGGTCCGCACGTGCTCGTCGGCAGCTTGGCGGTACTCGGCCGCCGTCTTGTGCTGCTGGAGCTCGCTATGTCGGTCCATGCCACTCATCGCTTACATTTGCCCTGCTTGCGGGCGTGCCATCCTTTCCGCTCGGTCGCGTTTATCCGTTGTTCGCAGGTAGAGAATTCAGGCAGAATACAACACCGTACGATAAGGTAAAAGAATAGCATTGACCTGCGGTTCGCTCCACAACGCAAGCCTTAATGATGTCTTAAAAGTCAAACCCTTGGTGCAAGTGGTCAGGTTACTTCGCGCCAACATGGTGCAAACAAACCTGACCCCCTTGCACCAATCCGTAGCGCCGGGCAGCGGACACACGGCGTGCCGCCCCTTAACACCCCAACGCGCGAACGGTATCACGTAGATACCGTCCTCGACCTCGCGGGCGTACTCACCCACCCCACAATCACGGCCATAAACTCCGGTTCGCGTGTGCGTGAACGAGGATTTCCACAGACCTTCTTGCGAACGCGCTTGAGGCTCTCGACGCCGGCGTCGCTTTATCTTCACTCACCTTAATCTCAAAGGCGGCCCACCGTCCGTCGGCTAGCTGCACGATAGCATCGCACTCAAGACCCGAATCGTCGCGATAATAGCGCACGGGCGTGCTATCCAGCAGGTCGAGCGAACGTGCGTAGACCGAAAGGTCGCGTATGACCAAATTCTCAAACACCAGACCAAATGTCTGCCAGTCGGCAAGCAGCGCCTGCGAGGACATACCTAGCAAGGCGCAAGCAAGGCTCGGATCTGCCAGATAGCGCTTGGGCTTGACGGTAAAGCGCCGTTTGTCGCGCGCGGCGGGAACCCAACCGGGAACCTCCTCGAGAATGAACATGCCTTTGAGGGCATCCAAGTACCTGCGCACCTTGGTCTCATCGGCAAACGCTGTGGGTTCCTCCTCGGCACCGAACATATCCATAAGAATCGTTTTATACGTGGTTGCCTGTCCCAGATTGCGCGCGATCGATGCGGAGACTCGACGAGCAATATCGGGGTCGAGACCGACCGCCGGGAAGCTGCTCGAAAACGTGGTGTTGAGATATTCGCGGGCGATGAGCTGGGCGTCAGCCGAAACCATATCGATCGCCTCGGGCCAGCCGCCGCGGCAAGCGCTTCGACAAGCCCCGGCGTATCGCCATTGCACCGGCAGGGCTCAAAACGATGCTCAAACAAGCCCGCCAGGCTCACCTTGCCGTTGGACTCACCTGTCTCGGCAAGCGTCATGGGGTGCATGCGGACGCGGCCGATGCGGCCGGCTCCACTATGCGCGGGCGCCTCCGCCTTTGAGCCAAACGCAGGCGTGGCGGAACCCGTGAGGATATAGGCGCCGCGCGTACCCCGGGTGCGGTCGACCTCGTGTCTAACGTAGTCCCAAATCTGGGGAACGCGCTGCCACTTATCGATAATATGCGGACGGTCCCCCAGCAACATCATCGCCGGGTCGGCACGCGCGAGGTCGAGATTCTCGTCGACATACGAGGCGGACGCCCCGTGCTCGAGCGCGGCCCACGTCTTGCCGCACCACTTGGTGCCCGCAATCTCGACCGCGCCAAAGACACGAAGGTAGCGCGCGATTTGCGCATCCACGATACGTGGGATGTATCCGTCCCGATGTAGCCTCTCGCCTGCCATGAGCCACCCCCGCAGATTTCCAGTTCCTGCTTTCTAATTCTTCTATTCCACTGTAGCAAATTCGGATTTTCGGGTGGTTGCGATTCGGATTTTCGTGTTCATATAATTCGGATTTTCCTGTTCTAAGGATTCGGATTTTCGGATGCATAAGATTCGGATTTTCTGAATCCGCTGGTCAGGGGCACCTCTTATCGACAAAAAGGCGGGGAGCACCGATACGGCACTCCCCGCCCACTCAATACGCGATAGCTTTCTCGACTACAGCTCGTTGGCCGCGTGATATGCCGTGCGGATGGCGCTGGCAATGTCGGCGGTGCGCTCGCCCGAGCAGTCGCCCACGCAGGTCACGGGCACCGTCACGCCGTCCAGGTCAAACGCGTTGGCCTTGGAGCCCACGGCCATCACCACGTAATCGCAGGCGATCTTCACCGGCTCCTCGGCGCCGTCCTCGGTGGCGCGAATGGCCTCCACGCCTCGTCGGTAATGGCGGTCAGGCGGGTCTTCACGTGCTGCTCCACGTTATGCTCGGCAAAGTCGCTCATGATCAGCGGCAGAATGGTCTCGGACTCGCCCGCGGCAATCTTATCGAGCATCTCCACGATCGCCACCTCGCAGCCGTGCTGCAGCAGGTACTCGGCAGTCTCGGTGCCCACCAGGCCACCGCCAATGACGGTGATGCGGCCCGTAAGCTCACCTTGCCGGCCAGCACGTCCCAGCTCGAGACGACCTTCTCCGAGTCGGCACCGGAACGGGGATGACCACGTCGTGCGCGCCCACGGCCACAATCGCGGCGTCGGCGGCGTGAGGTCCTCAGCGGTAGCGGCATGGTTGAGCTCAACCTTCACGCCCAGCCAGGCAGAATCTTCTCGTAGTACTCGACCGAGCGCATGATCTCGTCCTTGCGCGGAGGCGCGGCCGCCAGCACAATCTGGCCGCCCAGATGATCGCTCGCCTCGTAGACGGTCACGTCGTAACCGCGCTTGGCCGCCACGCGCGCGGCCTCCAGCCGGCAATACCGCCGCCCACCACGCGATCTTCTTGTCGCCTCGCCCGGCTTGATGGCGATGGTCGCCTCGTCGCCGTTCTCGGCATTAAGCACGCACGAGATGTACTTGCGGTTTTGAATCGCGTCGACACAGCCTTATTGCAGTTGAGGCACTCGCGAATGGGCTCGCCCGTGGCGGCCTTCAGCGCAATGTCGGGGTCGCACATGAGCGAGCGGCCATAGGCGACGATGTCGCAGAGCCATCCTCCAGGATCTTCTCGCCGGCCTCGACCGAGACCACGCGGCCGACGGTTGCCACCGGCACGGAGACCAGGGCCTTGACGCGCTCGGCCACGGGCAGCGTCCAGTTGTAGGGCATGGCGCCCATGGGCGGAATGGTGTCGCCCATGTTGCCGGTGTGATTTGCCTGTGCAACCTGGATCATGTCGATGCCCGCGCTCTCGAGCAGCTTGGCAAACTCGCAGGCCTCGTCGGGCTGCAGGCCGCCCTTACCGCGCGGCGTGCCGTCGGGGTTCTCCATGATCACGGGGAGCTTGTACTCCACCATCAGCTGCGGCGCGGCTTCCTTAATGGCAGCGACGACCTCGAGCGCATAGCGAACGCGGTTCTCGAACGAGCCACCGTACTCGTCGGTGCGCTTGTTGAGGATGGCCGAGCACAGCGAACCCACCAGGCGGTCGCCGTGGACCTCGATGGCGTCGATTCCGGCCTGCTGCGCGCGAGCGGCCGAGGCAGCGATAGCCTCCTTGATCTGGGTGAGCTGCTCTACGCTCGCCTCGTTCACGAAGTGCTGCATGTCGTGGTGCAGCTTGGCATAGGCCTGTTTGCGGATCTCGTTGGACTCGGCCATCTTGGCGGCAAAGGTCTCCTCGTCGCCGGCAGCTTGGCCTCCTGCGCGGCCTTGGCGGCAGCCATGGAACCCATGACCATGCGGCCGACACCGGGCACGTCGTACTCGGGGTGGAACAGCTGCAGCGCAATCTTGGCGCCGTGCTTGTGGACGGCGTCGGCCAGTGCCTTAACGTGGGGATCTGGGCGTCGGTCGCCAGCTTGGGCGTGGGGCTCGCGGTCATGACGGGAGCGACGTCGCCGATGACGATGTAGCTCACGCCGCCACGGGCCAGGCGCTCGTAAAAAGCCAGGCTGCGCTCGCCAATGGAGCCGTCACGCTCCTCGTAGCCGGTGGTCAGCGGCGGAAACATAATGCGGTTCTTGAGCTCAAGGGGGCCAACCGTAATGGGCTGGAGCAGCTTGGATGCAGGTGCGGTCATGGACATTCCTCTCTTGTAGACGCGGCGGCGATGGTGCCGCGTAGTTGTCTAGAGGATATGGCATGAGAGCACGGCGGCACAACGAAAATCGGCGAATATCAGGTGACGGCAGGTGGATGGGGCGGGACGGCCCGTCGGTTCGTCTCAATCTGTAACAGTTACTCGGCAAAAACCGGGTCTTACTGTTACAGATCAAGACAAACGGGAGCGGTCCGTCGGAAAATCTCGATCTGTAACACTTACAGACCAAAAACGACCCTAGATGTTACAAATCGAGACGAACAAATTCGGTCCGACCAAACATCTCAATCTGTAACATCTAGGCCCACTTTTGGCCCCTACCTGTTACAGATCGGGACAACGGGAACCGTCCCAACAAAATGTCTCGATCTGTAACATCCATCGGCCAAAAACGACCCCAGGTGTTACAGATCAAGACAAACCAAACCCGCCTGCTAGAAAATCTCAATCTGTAACAGCTGCCCGGCAAAATCCGTCCCTCGTGTTACAGATTTAGACAAACGCGGCCCAAACCGCCGGTATATCTCGATCTGTAACACCTAGCCGCCCAAATCGGGTCTTGGTGTTACAGATCGAGATCTTTGATTGAGAGGCTGAGAATTGAACCGAAGAAACGATCCCGGGATAACAAAAAAGCTCGCCGGCTTGACCGACGAGCTGCAAGTTCTTGGTCGCGGGGGCAGGATTTGAACCTACGACCTCCGGGTTATGAGCCCGGCGAGCTACCAGACTGCTCCACCCCGCAATGTCTGGGCGCCTCATGTGCGCAAGAAAGAATATTACGTGGGAGTTCGGTAAACGGCAAGGAAAATCTCGTAGAGCATAATTCCTTCATATTTAAACCCCTCAGCCCATATCACCGTGAACAAATCGCAGCCTAGCGCCGTCGGCGGCGCGTATACAATGGTGCGCGTCCTTTTACGCCGACACCTGGAGTAGACATGCTGCTCGCTATCGATATGGGAAACACGCAGACGGCCATGGGTCTGTTTGACGGAAACGAGCTGGTGCAGTCGTGGCGCATGCCCACCGACCGCTCCTATACCGCCGACGAGATCCATGTGCGCCTGATGGGTTTCTTTAAGATGTACGGCCTTTCGCTCGACGCGGTCGACGCAATCGCCTTTGCGGGCGTGGTGCCGCAGCTCTCGCGCGAGTGGCACGCCGTGGCCGACCGCATTGCCGCGGACGCCATCGTCATCGGG
>ENA-OQAS01000321-OQAS01000321.1-human-gut-metagenome-genome-assembly--contig:-NODE-321-length-25141-cov-3.368714_pt1 | contig 25141 bp, 22 predicted proteins | sample MGYA00242733_ERZ504523 | MGnify/ENA primary metagenome ERZ504523 (study PRJEB26092, sample SAMD00036239) | human gut metagenome | host: Homo sapiens | study: EMG produced TPA metagenomics assembly of...
GTAGCAATCCTCATCCAGCATACGCTTGATTCCACGGATCTGCCCCTCTATACGGCTAAGTCTGTTGATGAGATCCTTATATTCCTGCTCTGACCGCTCTTTTTTGCGGTTGCAGCAACAGCATTTGGTTTCTTTTTCTGTCATGGGTGCCTCCATTTGTTCTTTGTTCCGCATTATGCATTTGTTTTACATGTCTAACCATACCCCTTATGGGTATCTGTCTTCAAGAGCATTATATACCCGGCGGGGTATATTGCAAGGGCAGATTTCCTTATTGAGAAATTTTCATGTTATACCATACTTTTATAATAAAAGTATGCAGTAGCTGCAGCTGCTCATAAATAGCTCTGCCTCATATGAATATATACAACGAAAAAGCCGTACATCATGTTTCCATGAATGTACCGGCTTTAAATACTTAGCAGTCCGTACGGGAATCGAACCCGTGTTTCCGCCGTGAGAGGGCGGCGTCTTAACCGCTTGACCAACGAACCGTGTATTATAATATCATGGTCAAACGAATAATGCAAGTTATTTTTTTAATTTTTTCAAAATTTTCCGTTCATTTACCTTAAACATTTTCCCTTTAAATGCTTCTGGCTTTTAATTCCATTTTCGTCCCTATGTATGCTCTGCGACAATCTATCATATTCCGGCTCCTTATCCCAAAGCACACGTTCTTATCCTCATATTTTATTTATACGTTTTCCTCTTGAGTAAGATTATACACTACTTTGGTCACACAACGGTCACACGGAGCACTTTTCCACGGATTTTGTAAAAAGTATACATTGAAAATGCCGAAAACTGTACAATTTTAGACAATTTTCGGCATTTGCGTATTTTTTATTCGTTATAATCAACTATTATTTATTATATTTTTTGTATATCTTTTCAAACGCAGGCATGGAGCGCTTAAGTCATTCAAATAATTTATTACTGCGTTAGCCTTGTTAATCTTATCTCCTACGGTTTCATTTATTATTACTGCTGAAAGGCCTATAGCTTCATCAATAATCATACCTTTTAAAGTATCACTTGTTACATCAAAAAATACCCTGCATTCTGTCTTTTCCTCTTCCTTTTGATTTTCAAGATTCTGCTTTGTATGTTCTCTATATTTGCCTCACTACGGCTGCCTGCTTACAGCGACTTTCTTCAAAAAAAACAACGGCTGCAGCATCCACTTTCCGTGAATGATGCAGCCGATCTGTCATTACATCGTGTAACTGTTTTAGACTCTGGCTTTGCGACCTTATGTTTCCATAAGTGTGCCTTGATAGGTGTAATTTTATCGGTTTTGGGTAGTCTTGTCAACAGACTCTATCCGAACTTCTGATGCCTCGTTTTGTGTCTTCAAATCATTTATTATCCAGAGATAATAAGTCTTGCCGTCCACATCAAGTTCATGTACCTCATCAATTTTCTGGTCATCAACCGTTACGTTACTAATGTCAGAATAATCTGTGACGCCCCATGCTGGAAGAACTTTATATTTCTTTTCAACAGCTCCCCTATAAACAGCATCTCTGCTCATAAAAAGATCAGCTAAAAATGTTTCTTTCCATGTATACTTTTTATCATCATCAAAATTAATCACCAATTTTCGTTCTCCACTATAATTATAACCATCTGAAACTGTTACAAAATCATAGCATTTTTATGTATGTATTTGTTCTATTAATATCAACATCTTCAAATTTAACATTATAATATCCCTGCATATAAACATGAACTACCCCATTATATTCTATCTGACATAACTGTTTTTCTGACTTCACTTTTTCATCTACATCTAATAATGCCTCATCTACAGACTTATATTTATTTGGATGTACATCATTAATATATGACATTGCATTTCCATTTGCTCCACTTAAAAATTCATCCTCCCTATGCAAATAACTCATTATTATACATATACCAATAAACATTATTACAAATACGATTATTGCGATTATTATTTTCTTTTTTTCTTAATCATGTTATCTTTCTTCCTTTATATATTACATTTATATCATTCATATTACTGAAGCGCCGGACACACACCATTATTTACAAAATTATTAATAAAATTAATAATTGTCTGCCCTGCACTACTTGGATCATTTCCATATAACATTGACACCAGTGCCGCAGCTGCTATTACCACAACATATACATATCCCATTCGCATATATACCCCACATTTATCTGTCGACGTTTTGATACCATTACTCTTTGTACTATGTACGCCCACTTTTAAATTAGACCCTGGATGTAGTCCTGCACTCAAATCAAGTCCATATGAATTATCTGCCCATCCACCATTTAATGATGCATCTATAGAAACTAAATTATCCCAATTTAAACCAACACTTATCGGAATATTTACATTTAATTTACCTATATCAATGCCTATATTTGCATCTAAACTTACTCCATCTTTACTGCATGTAACTCCTAACGATGTTGGAATCCCAAATTTATTTTTCTTTCCCAAATCTATGCTTGGTATATTTAAGCTATATGATTGAGATATTCCATCATCGCCATCAGTTGTTGTGACTTTTTTTATCCAACTACCTGTATATTGCGCACTAGGCTTCGTAATATCATCAGTTCTACCCCAATATGTCCCTAATCCGATATCACGACCAGTAACCTCCACTGTTGATACAGATATAACATATTCTTCCCCATAAATATACTTATTCCAGAATTTCTTCAAATCTCTCCATGATGGGAATTTTCCATTCAAATCCACCAGGTCCATCGGTCTGTTCCAGCAGTAGTTGTAATGATTCATCGTGTATGGTACTGCGATGTGTCCTTTCAGGAAGTCCTCACTGACAAATCTTCCTGCTCCGGCATCATAGCGTCTTGCCTGTGCAAAGTACAGACCTCCTGCTTCATCCATCTGATATCCTGTAAAACCAAAAGTCTGCATAGGATTTGTGACTGCATTTATACTACACTCAATGCTATTTCCGAATTCATCGAAACCATATGTTTCCTCACTCCTTCCCATTTCATCGGCTATACGCATTGGACTTCCCAGATCATCCTGAAAATAAAAATGATCTTTTCCTTCCTCTTCCATTCCGGTGACGTTTCCATCCCAGAAATAAGTCTGAGTCTGTGCAGCGGATTTCCTTGTATTCCTTTGTCAGTTGATTTCTGTAACAGATTATGATATTGGCGTGTCAGATCCAGTGTATAGTGGATATTCTTTTGTGGATCTGAATTACCGGCAATCAGGTTTTGTCCCATTCTGTGACCAAGTCCATTATACTCGTAAGTTGCTCTCTTTACCATACCGGCAGTCAGCCCCATTGATTCTGTCATATTGTTTGCTGCATCAAATCCGTATGCTTTTAAAACATCTTCCCCACTTGTTACGGATAACAGATTTCCCCTATGGTCATATGAATAGTTTCTAATACCATTTTCAGAGTTTTCTGTTATCAGCTGGTTTTTTGTGTTATAGCCATATGTGGTTATAAGCTTACCATTTGGTGTGTATTCTGTTTTTCTGCTTCTGTTTCCAAATGCATCATAACTGTACTGTCTTTGTGGCATTCCATCGTACGATACACCTGTTAATCTGTTCATCACATCATAGCTGTATTCATATCTTCCGCTATCTGCATTTATCCCCTGCCGGTTCTTTTCTGCTGATATTTTATTTCCTATTAGATCATATCCATAATGATAATGTTCTTCAAAATCAGCTCCTGTATGCAGGATTTCTGACACCCTTCCAAGGTTTCCATATGCGTATGATGTGCTGCTTCCTCCCGGCATCTGCTTTCCTGTGAGTCTTCCTGCTTCATCATAACTGTACAATATTGTCTGCTCCGGTGCCTCGTTTGACATGAGTTTCATTGCCGTAAGCTGCATTGCATTATTATACTCATACTCTGCCCTTTTTCCATCAGGGTATATAAGGCTGTTCTCTCGCCCATTCTTCCCCATTCATACCCGACCGTTTTTCCGTATGGGTCTGTGACAGAAGATACCCGTCCTGCCTCATCCATGGCGATCTTGGTTGTGCCGAGCCAGTCTTTTACTTCCTCTAACTGGCGGATGGCATTATACGTGAGTGACACTGTCCTTCCGTCTGCGTATCTGATCTCTTCTACCTGTCCATCTGCTCCATAGCTTATGGCAGTTTCATATCCATCCCTGTCCGTCTTTGAGGTCATGCGTCCGGCAGGATCATATGTATATGTTTCCATATCTCCCAGCGGGTCTGTCACTGCCACAACATGTCCTTCCTTATCCCATGTATATGCAGTGTTCTGTGTCTGCTCTCCGCCTGTTCCAGTACAGCTTGTCTGTGTCAGGTGTCCCATGGCATCATACTGATAGAAAGTCTCATTTCCTAAAGCATCCGTTACTTTTGACAGATTTCCATTTGGTGTGTATTCATAACGTGTTATGTTTCCATTTTCATCAGCAGCCTCTGTCACATGTCCTAGTGCATCATATTCAAAGTGCTGTGTTCCACCGACAGCATTCGTTATTGATACTATCCTGTCAAGAACATCATAACTGTAATGATAACGTTCTCCAGACATGGTTATACGTTCTGTCATATTTCCCTTTGCGTCATAACTGTATTTTTCACCTGATCCGTCCGGATAAAGCACACTTCTGAGTCTGCCTCCCTTTTCATAGGTGTATACTGTGCTGCTTCCATTGGGATGGCATATCCTGTCCACATTTCCAATCTCATTGTAGCATACGCTTGTGGTCTCTCCGGCTGCATCCGTGACACCCGTTCTTCTTCCCAGATCATCATAGGTATATTCTGTCACATGACCCAGCGCATCGGTTTCCGATACAAGATTTCCCTCATGATCATAACCGAAAGTGGTTACTGCCCCGTCTGCCGCTTCCATGCGCACCAGTCTGTCTGCCTCATCATATGCATACCTGGCAGTGTTTCCGGCTGCATCCGTTTCGGACAGCAGGTTTCCTGCCTCATCATATGCATACCTGATTTTTCCACCCATAGGCAGCGTATGCTCTTTAAGCCTGTTGTCGCTGTCGTATATGAACCGCTGTATTCCACCGTCCGGTGACTTTATGCTGCTTACGTTCCACATCCTGTCGTATGCAATCTCTGCACGGTATCCTTCCTTGTCCGTGTATGCGCTGATTTTTCCCAGGTCATTGTAGTCAAAGGATACTGTCTTTCCGTCGAAATCCGTAAGGCCTGTCACCTTCCCCCCGGCATTGTAAGTGTATTTCCTGACATTTCCAAGTGCGTCTGTTACTGTGCTGATTCTGTCTGACGCATCATAGCTGAAATGTATCCCATTGTTGTTTGCGTCCGTTGTTTTTATCACCCTGTTTAAAAGGTCATATTCATATGACGTGCTGTTGCCGTTTCCATCCGTTACTGCCGTGATGTTGCCTCTGCGGTCATATGAAAGCTCAGTGCTGCTTCCGTCTGCATATGTGATTTTTTCTGCCTTCCGAATACATCATTTTTTATCGTCGTCCGGTTTCCGAGTGCATCCGTCGTGCCTGTCAGGTTTCCCTTTGAATCATAGTGGTTTTTTAGCCTTGTCCTTCCGTTGATGCTCAGACTGGTAAGGTTGTTGAAAATGTCATACGTGAAGTTTATTCGGCGCTTTCCCGCATCCACTGTCTGGGTCAGGTTTCCCCTGCTGTCATATGACATGCGCACGGTGTGGCCGTTCCTGTCTGTCCTGCAGATGCACTGGTTCCTGTCATTGTACAGGTATTTTTCCCTTGTTCCGTCCTCATACAGCGTGGCTGTATTTCTGTACCGGCTGTCATGCACGTATGTTATCCGGCTTCCGTTTCTTTCCGTGAGTGTGACGCGGCTGTTTTTGTCATCATACTCAAAGTCCATCGTGCCGCCGTCCGGGAACTCCTGGTGTGTCACCCTGAACAGGCTGTCGTATCTGTTCCTTACGGCCGTGACATTTCTTGCATTTACTGTCTCCGTTATCCTTCCGTTGTCTCCGTAGCTGTATGTGTACACTGCTCCTGACGGTGTCGTGACTGTCTTTAACATGCCTCCGTCATACTCAAGCTTTACCTTTCTGCCCACATGGTCTGTGACTTCCATGAGCATGCCTTCACTGTCATATGCATACTCAAGGAAGCTTCCTGTATCGGTTTCCGCCTTTTCCAGCCTTCCTCTTTCATCACGGATAAATGTGATTCCCCTTTTGTTTGTGTTTTCCTGCCTTGCCGCCTTTCCGTTTTTATCAAAGTACACGGCATCCATGCCCGGATGACATGTAAGCTTATAGCCGTCTTCCGTCCTTTCCAAAAGCCCCATCGCCGCGTTTTCCGCCACATAGCCTGTGTCTGTTTCCGCAAAGTAGTAAAACTGTCCGTCATGCATGCGCACCGCCGCTTTTTGGTCCGGCTGCTTTTGCACTTCCATTTCATAATTGTGCAGGAAACAGCTGCCCATTGTGCCGGTGCCGGTATCCTTTGAGTTGTAGTATCTGTGGAATGAAAGCGGTATCTCTCCACCTGCCTGCATGTCTTCATGGTCATAGATGAAGTTTCCGGTGCTTAAGTTTACAGGATCACTGCTTTTCTTGCATGATGTATCACCTGCGCCGAGCTTTTCCTTCTCGGTCTTTTCACTCTTTGCTGATTCAGGATTTTTTATTCTCGCAGCATCCGCATCAAGCGTCCCCTTCATTCCTGCCATGTCCAGGTTTCCGCCGTCCGGGCTTATTGATGCTGCAAGGTCATTTATGAGTTTTATTATGTTATTGCCGCACGTTATCTGTCTGTTCATGGCTGCCATGCTTTTTGTATCCACTGACTGCACATTTGAAAATATAGTGTCTATCTTCTTTTTAGTGGCATTATTCTTGTCTATTATCTTCTGGTGGTATGTATCCACGTCGTTTATATAGTTTTCTATTCCGAGCTTTCCTGTCCAGCTCTGGAAATCCATTCCCCTGTCCGAAAACCAGTCCTTTATCTTTCCCCATGTGATGAAGCTGCGGCATCATCCGCATAGCCTTCAAGCTTCTGCTTTGCTTTTTCTGAGAAGTCTCTTGTCATTTGTTCTTACCTTCCTCCTGCCTTCTGTGCCGCATTATTTTCCTTTGTATCTATGGATGATTTTCTTCCCTTCATATATGACAAAGTATTGTTGAGCAACAGCACAAATGAATCCTGCATTCTTTGAAACATATTTCCTATCTCCTCTATTGCTATTATCGTACTTCCTCCACATGCCCCTACATCCGGAGCTGCTTCTGATGTATCAAGCCATGTATTATATAAGCTTTCCAACTGTGTTATCTGTAATCCGAGAGCCTCACTGTCTATAACAGTGGCTGCCTGTCCTGTTCCTCCAACCTGTGTTGTCTTTACTTGCATTTTCTATTCCCCTTTCTTTTAAAATAAAAATTCGTCACTTTCATCAACATCTGATATAAAAGTATTACAGGTTTCCTTGGCTGTCTGACCAAGTTCTTCTACTACATTTGATAAATTTTTTGCATACGAAATGAATGTGTCCAATGCATCTGCCGTTGCTCCCTGTTTTATCGCATCTCTTCTGATATTCTCAAGTATTTGTATATATCGGTCAATACCTTCCTGCAGATTTGTTGCTCTTGTATTTAAAAAATCCGCCATTTCATTTACATAATCATCATCTATTATCAGTTCTGTTCCTGCCATATTGATATTCTCCTTCTACTTCTTATTTTTCTTTTTGCTTTTTTCTTTGGCTTTGTGTTTGTTTTTGCTTTTTCAGCTGCTGCCTTTTGAGCTTTCTGTGCTTCATCTGCCTCTATTCTTGATATTTCACTGTTCATGTTATTTATCTGTGTATTGCAATTATTTATGCTTGAATTCAATCGGATATCTGTGCCTGCTTTTTGGCTATTTCATTTGTAATTGTCGTTATTGCACTTTCAAGACCATTATGTACTTTCGTATAAGGATGTCCCGTAAGCAAATTTCCCATTCCATCATAAATGCCTGATAGTATTTTATGGCTCACATTATTTAAGCCTGTTGTAGAATCAAGTTTAGCTTTACTGGCTCCTTTACAGTCAGCCAATGTATTCTGTAATTCAACTATCTTTCCTTTTACCCTGTTCAGTTCATCTATATCATTTTTCAGTTGTGCAATTTGCGAGTTATATTGTCTAATATTCTGCTGATTTTGTGATATTGCTGTCCTACATTGTCCCTTTGTCATGTCGTTTCTCCTTTTTATTAAAACATATTGATTCCACTATATTTTTAAATACAGGATGCCATTCAACTGTATCTGCGTTGCTGCATGTACACTGTAATAAATGAATTGTGTCCTGCTCTTTATATATCAATGACATTGTATACAGTGTATCATTTAAAATATAATGCGTATACAATATGGCACATACTTCATCATCATCTGCCCTTTTGTATATACCATGACATCTATACCCGGGAACTGTTCTTTTATAAATATGTGACATAAATTGAGCAGTCTGCTCTATATCCATTTTTTTAAGGTTTTCTATACGATCGGTGTCTACACAGCTGATCCGTATTCCATGCTGTCTGTCCAGTAACACAAAGTCAGGCAGCTTACGATAATTTCCAAATATTTTTCTTTTTTCACCTATCGTAGCAACCTGAAAACTATCTGGGATTTCTACACTTGCTATCCCTTTCCATATAACGTATTGTTTCATATCATTTCTCCTTATTCATCCAAGTCTCACCCGATATTTCCCACTCTTCCTGAGGATAATTTACATTTACTAATTCATAACCTGTATTTATATTTTTCACAACAAAATGTACAGACCACTCATCTTCTCCTGAAAATAGCTGTATTATTTCCTCGCAGTAAATAACCTGTATAACTTGAGTATAAAAATAATCTGGTGATACCTTTTCTTTACTTATCTGAACATTTAAATCTGTAAAATTATCATTAACCTCAAATATGCAACCATCTAACTGGTTTGCCTCATCCAATACTCTTTGTATTGATTTCTTTGCCGAATCTATCCACCAACATTTCTGTTCTTCTGTAAGCTTAATCTCACATTTTCCATCTTCCGTCAAATAAGCATATCTACAATGTCCTGTTTCTCTTACCTGCTTTATTGCCTCTTCCTCACTATCTGCAAATATTCCAGTTAATATGCAAGTTTCTAGTCCAGTATCATCATAATCCTCATAAAAGCTTTTAGTCGTATCATAGCTTTCTGTTTCATTCAAATCAGCTACTTCTTCATGGTTGCTTTCCCCATGGAGTAGCCCATGATACCTCTGTTTGAGGTTCATTTTCTTTAGATTTTAAGCTCTCATCATTTTTATACTGCCTAACTCCCATTAATACTGATATTACTATAATAGATATAAAAATAATTGTGCTGACATATTTTTTCACTATAATTTACTCCCTTCATTCTCATTAAATATACTGTGCCAACTGCATTAAGTTCTAGTATCTGAGTCAAAGAAATACCATCTGCTATAAATATTTCTGCTTTCTTCATACTTGATTCTCTATATAAAGGATCCATTTCCCAATATACTTGATCTAAATTTTCTTTTTCCTCTTCTACTCTCACTGCACTCCAATTTTTCATATCCACATTATTTGATTTTTCAAGTTTGACACTTGAAGTTACTGCTAAATTTTGTTCTAATTGTGTTGTAACTTCGCATTGTATTGATATTGAAGATACATCTAACGAAGCTCCATATTTCATTTCAGATTCTCCATTTTTTATTACCGAATTTAAAAATATTTTTCCATCTTTTTCAATACCTGCTTTTATCTTTTTATTATCCCATTCATTTGAAAAACTTACTCCATCACTATTCATTTCCGCTGATAAATTTTCAATCTCAAATTTCTGTGCATTAGCAAGCACTATCTGCTGCTGATCAATCGTTACATTTATCGTTTCACTGCTATCTGTCTCTGCTGAACCTGACACAGTTACATTATAAGTAGCAGACATATCCACACCGAGCGGTACCGTTATCTCATATATTCCCTCTTCCATTTCAACATTAGGATATAATGTAGTCAGCCAATTAGAAGTTCCACTTAAATATGCCATCTTCTCCTCATCGCTTAACGCCATAAATTCATCATATGTCAAATCAAGATTATCAACTACATCCACATAATCAGTTGCTTCATCCACTTTTCCATCACTTACAAGTGTTTTAACCACACTCATATTTGCTGCATTCAATTTCTCTTTATCCGCATCCAAAATTGCTTTATATTTTTTAATATCAAGATTTCCGCCATTCGGATCAATTAACCCCGAAAGATCATCTATATATTTAACCCACAGGTTTCCTGTATTTATATACTGTGAGAGTTTTCCCATATATTTTGTGTCTACGCTTTGTACATTTGCAAATATTTCTTCTATCTGCCGTTTTGTTGCCTTGTTTTTATTGATCAAATTACTATAATAATTTCCAACACTATCTATACATCCCTTAATTCCCAACCGGCTAACTATAGCGGGAATACTGACATTATAAAATACTATTGTATTTGCTATTTCTTCCCATCTTTGTTTTGATATTATACTATCCACATATTGCAGGAGTTCCTGTTTTGCCTCGCCTGAAAAGTCTCGTACCATTGCATTATTCTCCTTATCATTCATTCTCATATAGGATATTGAAGGTAAATGCGGCAAATGCCGCATTTACCTTCAAAAAATGACTCTGATTAGCCTCTTACTGCTGCGGCTCCTCTTGCATCATCGTCCTGTCTGTTCTGCATGTAGCTGTTGATGAAATCAGAAATACTCTGTACAGCTTCTTCTACCTTATAAAGGGCAGGCTTGTATTCACTTTCGAATCTCTCGATGAATGCATCGGCTGTCTGGTTTGTCCATCCATCCTGTAACTGTCCATTCATATTTACGAGGGTTTTGATGACATCATCAATTGCTCCCGCCTGATTTGAGTATACTGATACTCCTGTTGTTAATACGTCATAATCGACTTTGTTAATTGCCATTTTCATTGGCCTCCTTTAAATTTATTTATGGTAAAACTGCTAAGCAGTATTCCATCATGATTGTCTGACAACTTTAATCTTTACCAATTCATTGTCCTTTATATAATAAGCATCCCCTGTCTCTATAGGTTTTGAATATTTTTTACTTGCACTAACTGAGATGTCACATATCTTAATATTACATACATCATCAAATACCATGTAATGCCTGTTATCTTTCACTATCTTAAGCATCTCAGGAGAATTAAAGCTGATAGAATTATTTTCTATATCTGGCATAAATACGAATATTTTCATGTTCTTATATTTACCGAGCCATTCCTTCATATATTTCATTATTTTATTATCTCCACTCATATTCAACATGATATCTGCACTATCTATCACAAGAATAATCCATGGTTCCATCTCTAACTCGTCAAACATTCCTGCCGAATACATCTCATATCGTTGCTCAATTCTCTGATTTATTTCCTCAATCATAGGTGGTACATCATGATATGAGGTCAGATACATTGCGGTGTTAGGATTAAATTCACATTCTCCCATTTTCTTTGTCGCATCATCCAATACATATAGCTCCGTATTGCCGGATGCCTTTTGAACAATTGTATCCATGAAATATTTTGCAAAAGTCTCCCTGTCTGTCTGATTCTTTCCTGTCAGGGAGAGCACATCTCCGCTCTTTAATTCAACTGCCACCGGTAATATACTTGTATAATCCAGACCTATTATCACTTTGTCATCACTTATACTTTCCGTAAATTGTGACTGAATATATGTCAATGTCAGTTCTTTTGGAATTTCTGGAATAACTTTTGCTTTTTGATTTATATATTTATCGTTTTGCTCATCGACAAAACTCTTTATCTTCTGTACACGTTCATATTCTTTTTCTCCCTCAAATGATATAAACAATTGTGCCTCCAATACTTCTTTATCCAACTGCACCATGCATCGTCCCGGTGTATTAGGAATAGACAAACGTACTCCGTTTAACATCATACTGTATTCTGAAGAGTCATTACAAAACAATGTTATTCTTCCTTCAAAATTACTTAGATACCTCTGTCCAATTCCGGATGTCTGTAAATTAGCTACTACAAATGTCATTCCAACAGCAATTCCATCCCTGAATAAAGGCAATAAATAATCTATATCCTGTAAATACATCTCCTTTAAAGCTGTCATATTATCTATCAGGACAATTATCTGTGGAAGGTCTGTTTTTCCGGCTTCCTTATATGCCAAAAATGAGCTTACACCTATCTCTGCAAGTTTTTCCTTTCTTAAATTAATCTCTTTATTCAATAATTTAAACAGATTCTTCAGCTTTTCATCATCATCAGAACATACCACTCCTCCACAATGATTTAAATTTGCATAGTTTCTCAATATCATGGAACCAAAATCTATGATATATAAATTAACCTCCTGAGGAGTATAATTTTCAGCTACTCCTCTTATGATTGTCTGTAACAAATTAGTCTTTCCACTCTGTGCTGAACCTATAATCATATAGTTCTGCGTTGAAAGATTTAATTCCAGTTTTTTCTGAAGCTGACGCTCCGGTTCATCAACTATACCTATGTTTACCCATATTTCACTTCCTGACTTTTTCTCTGACTGTTCATAAGCAATTGTTTCCGGAAGCGGTGGCATACATATACTTGGCAGCCTCTCTATACCTGTCTGCTCACAAAAATCTTTTATATAATCCACAACTGCTTCCAACTGTGTTTTGCTTTTCTGTTTTTTCTTCTTATTCTGATAAACAAGACTCCTTTTGCCAGAAAAATCCAACTCATAAATTGAAAACTCCTTATCTTCTTCTTCCCCTTCTGATACAGCTGCTGCCCCACTGTATGCTGACTGTAGTAACTCGAATATTTCATTATTTCCAACTTGGAGATAAGCACGTCCTGGTTCCTTTATTTCAGCCGCCAATGGTGTTTTTAATACTTCATTACTATCCTCTTTTGATTGCACCTTCAAACACAGCTTAAACTTTGAATTTGACCATATTTGTCCATCTACAACTCCACTTGGTTTTTGAGTGGCCAGTATAAGATGAACCCCAAGACTTCGACCTATTCGTGCTGTACTAATAAGCTCCTTCATAAATTCAGGCTGTTCTGCTTTAAGTTCTGCAAATTCATCAACTATTATCACAAGATGTGGCAATGGCTCAGATACCTTATGCTCTTTATATAACTGAATATATTTATCTATGTGATTTACACCGGCCTCCGCAAAATAATTTTGCCGCTTCATAAGCTCTGCTTTGATAGATTTTAACGATCTCTGTACTTCATTTCCATCTATATTAGTTATAGCTCCAATCAGATGTGGTAAATCCTTGAACTGATTTACCATTCCTCCTCCTTTGAAATCAATTATCAAAAATCCAATCTCATATGGATGAAACAATGTAGCTGCTCCAAGTATAAATGTCTGCAAAATCTCGCTTTTTCCAGAACCCGTTGTTCCTGCCACAAGTCCGTGCGGTCCATGAAATTTTTCATGAAGATTCAGATACACTATTTCATCCTTAACATTTACACCAAGTGGCACAGCCATCGTCTCATATATCTTTGAATTTTCCCATCTGCTATCAAGATTCAATCCTTCCACTGAATTAACTCCAAGAAGTTCAAACAATGAAATATTTTTTCTCAATGCTCCTGCAAGACTGATTTCTTCACACTCTACCGGTGCCAGAATGCGGACTATATTTTCCATACTTTCATCATCTATACTCTCATACTCAAAGTATTTCTTATGCATCTTATTCTGCGAATCATATACCATGGCACTCTCATAATCAAATATATCTATGATATGACTACAGTAAAGTGGCAACAGTGAAAGCTTTGACTCAAAAAACAAAAATACTGTATCAAGTTCTGAAGCATTCTCTATAAACTTAGAAATTGGATGACTTTTTATTCCATAGTCTTCCATAACAACGACAATATTAAATCTTCACTTGTATTTTCATCCTGTCTCAATGTCAGCTCTTTATAGAGATTATCGAACACCCTGTTTCTGCTTTCCTGATCACAAACTATATTTCGACATCCTCTGGTTCCCTGTATTGATTTTAGGTTTTTTAACCATTTGTATTTTTTTTCATCCTTATCTATCAATGCATAAAGATTAATATCTCCATAATATTGCCTACTTATTATATCCACTATTATATTTTTCATCATGCAATAAAGTGATTCTTCATTACCCACTATTCCAACAGCATTAGCATCCCTGAGACTCAATGTAAGAGGGGCTTTTTCTATATCTCTGTATTCATCGGCAACATGATTTGGAATACTACTCAATTCATCTCCAACCTCCAGCTTCTCCTGTTTCTTATAATTAATCTGACGTAATGACTCTACATTTCCACGTCCTAAGTACACTTCCAGAAAATCATGATCTGTTGGAATACGGTCAAACAAAGTTGTATCAAAATTTTCTATATGACTTATATCCTGTACTGTACTGTAATACTGATCATTTAGGCAATCCAGCTCCTCTCTTCGAATATTCTCAATTTCTTTACGTTTCTTTTCGATATATAATTTATAAGTATCTTGTCGTTCAATACAAGTCTTCTTATACTGCTTTTCTCTGTTTACAATACCAAATATTGATGTAAGTACACCCACTCCCATTGAACATACACTAAACATCATAAATGAACTACTTGATCCGCTCATTGTACCTTTAAGCAGCATCATCATTGCCATCATAAATACTGGTGGAAACAATGTTGTAATCAAATTTAATTCTGGCTTTTTAGGTACAGTTCCGGGTTCAAGTATATCTATCGGAGTCTCATCCATTTTCACCTGTATCCTGGTATTACGAATAAAAACAGGGTATGTTGTCTGTATACTCATACTTCCGGTCTGACATCTACACCATTAGTTTTGATAACTCCATAATCAAAATAAATCTTTCCTCTATTGTAATATGCCATAAAATCACCTATCGATATAAAGTCATGATTATTTATCTTAGCGGATTTCTGTATTATTTTATCATTAACACATGTATCGTAATCACCACTATACTTTGATAGTATCGAATACATCATGCTTTTATCCATCTGCAATGCTATTCTTGCTGCCCTTCCATAAGCCCCCTGCAGCTGTATATGAGCATCCGGCGTATCTCCTATAATAAGAGGTGTTCCCGGAACTAAAGCTATTGACCATCCAAAATTATCCATTTTCATTATCTCCTGAATATAATTGATGAACCATTTCTGATTCCAAAATCTGCAAGTGTCCTGTTCCCTTTTAAAAATGCTATTGGATATTCACATGCCATATAACACTCTGTAGTATTATTCTCATCTAAATTTAAATCATATGCTCTTTTTAATGCTATTATTAAAGTATTTGCAGATATATTTAGGGGTATCTCCAATTCGTGTGTCTGTCCCCTGATTTCGTCTATAAAATTTACTATTTTCTTTTCATTCTCATCCATTTTCGCACTCCAATACTTTTCTATTCATTAAATATAAATTCCTCATTAGCTAACATCAGACAGTCTCCCGGTAATATCTCTGTTTCCTGCCCCGCCTTTATAATCCTTCCATTGATAAATGTGCCATTGGTAGAATTTTGGTCCATTACATAATAACGTCCGTTTCGCGTGGTTATCACTGCATGCACCCTGCTGATATTCGTATTGTCTGCTACCGCATAATCTGACTTTTCCGGATTCTTTCCCAGCACAAACGATGGTTTGCCAAGCTCTATCTTTTCACCTGTTACCTGCCTTGTAAGACTTGCAAAATGATAGTTCACCGGTTGCATCTGCTGTATCTGTTGTACGGATATGCCATCATCTGACAACACTGTAGTTCCATCCATGCTGCCCTGCATTACCTGCTGCATTATCTGTTGCTGCATTGTCTGTTGCTGCATTATCTGTTGCTGCATTGTCACTGCTTTGTTTTTCAGCACGTTCACAACTGCACGCTCTTCGCGTGAGATATATTTTTCTATTGCATTGCCGTTGAAGCCATGGAAGCTTCTGACATAATACATAAATCTGGATATATAATTCGTATCCTCATTGATAACAGGTGTCATTGTATAAATTATGTTTTCTATAAATCCGACAATATCTGCACTTTCCTGTCCTCCCACTATCGGAAAATATATAAAGTACATCTCTTTTGTCATCTCGTTTATGTATACGTCATCCATATTAAAACGAACACTGTTTACGTTCAGTCCGTTATTGTATACATCCTCAACCATTATTACTATCTGCTCAATCATGAAAAAGAAATCATATTTGCTTATGGCTTTTTTCAATCTATCGGTAAGATTTATATTTGCAGGGCACGTATATATGACACTGTCTTTTTTTGTTTTTGTCACATGCATGATTCCACATGGTTTTATTCTGGCTAGCTGGCTTAGTTCGGTTTCATTTATTCTTTCCTTTCGTCCTGCCTTCATCATGGCAGTAACGGTCGATTTTTTTATGCTTACTTTTAATTTAGACATTCGCTATTTTCCATTCCTTATGAGATACATTCTGTCGTATGTAAAAATTCTATTTTCTTTGTTACTTCGAACCTGATATTGGTTTTCTGCAGCTTTTCGGTTATATCTTCCAATACTGTGGTTTCATCCTGCAATACTTCTGTCGGTGCATCCAGCACAGTAGTTTCATCTATATTTTGTGTATATCCCGGCTTTTTCTTATTCTCCCCTGCCAGGTTATATGACGGTGCTATCGGACCGGACGATGTTATGTCAATATGTCCCGCTGTCTGCTTTTGTACAATTGCTGCAATTCCTTTCCGGGCAGATTTTCCGGTAAGTGCACCTATGACCTTAGGTATTTCAAGCACTATAAGTATGACTATTGAAGCTATAAGCATTATGGCAAATGCCGTGAAGGATACGTAAAATATCATCCTGTACTGATTATAAGTCATCTTTGTTTTCCTCCTTCACGCTCTGTGCCTTCTCAATTGTTTTGTCTATATTATCCTGCAATCCTGTTATCTGCTCGCGCATTATGGATTTATCCAGCTTTTCTGTTTTGTCCTTTATTGTCTGTAATAAATCCATAACTTATCCTTATCTGTCACTGCTATAAATGATGTGATATTTGTGTCAACTATATCATCTATCTCATTCCATACCTGAATCTTTGCGTCTAAGCTGTCAAAATTTTCTGATTTTGCATATAGCTCATTTATTTGCTTCCATAGCTTTTTGTATTCTTCATATGTTTTTTCTGTCTGTTGTATCTTTGCTCCATCATACTGGCTAATCAATGTCAGACAATCTGATATCTCACAGTATATTCCTGCCTCCGGATGATTCTCCTTCGCTTCCTTGAACCACTGCGCCGCACTGGAGTATCTGTCTTTTTCCACATTGATTTCGTAGTAGAATAAAAAGCTTTCACCAATCTTATAGCATACATCCTCATATCCCTTTGGATTTTTTCTTTCAGCTTTGCCATGACATCATATGTATGCACCCGGCCATTGTGTCCTTGCAATCTATACCTACCATCAGCCTGTTCAATATCTGCGCCTCATCCCTGTCCAGCACAAAATCGTCTGTCAGTTTGTCATTCAGCTTAAGATATGCCTCCGTCCTTGTCGGGTCGGTGACTATAGCCGTGTAATATCCATTGTCATAATTGTCATAGGTATCCGCTTCTTTTAATATGCTATTATAGTTTTCATTTTTTTGTGTTCTGCCGCACAATAGCTTAATACTGTGCTTGTTCCAAGCAGCATCGTCAAAACTGATGTGGTGATAAATACCGCAAGCTTTCTCTTTAGATTCTTCCTATACATGTCATCAATCTCTGTATAGTGCTCAAGGTCATACATCAGCTCAGCTGCGCTCTGATATCTGTTGTTTGGATCCGGCTGTGTACACTTTGTAATAATACGTTCAAGACCACCTGACAATGTTGGGTCAATTTCTCTGATCGGCCTTATTTCGTAAGGTGGCTCACAGGGATTCATTCCCGTAACAAGATGATACATTGTGGCTCCCAGACAATATATATCTGTTCTCGCGTCTGTCTGCCCCATTCCACCAAACTGTTCCGGTGCAGCATATCCCATCGTGCCAAGACATGTTGTATCCTCTATGTTATTTTCCTTATATTCCTTGCTGTTCCAAAATCTATAAGCACCACATTTCCATCAGGCTTTAGCATTATGTTTGCCGGCTTCATATCACGATATATGATTGGCGGGTTCTGTGAGTGCAGATACCCAAGAACGTCGCATAGCTGTTTGGCCCACTTTATCACATTTTTCTGCGACTGGGCTCCGTACTCCTGCAATGCTGTCTTGAGAGAATTTCCCTCTATATAATCCATTACGATAAGGAATCTGTCATCCTCATCTATGACATCGACAATATCAGGAAGACTGGGATGGCTCAGTTTTTTGAGCATATTGGTCTCCGCAACAAGACTTTGCTTTACCACCTCAAAATCCTTTACTCCATCCTTTCTGACCTCTTTTATTGCCCACTGTTTGTTTGCCCTTTCATTCATAGCCAGGTACACAACGCTCATTCCGCCGTGTCCAACTTCGTTTAGTATCTTGTATTTTCCGTCAATTAAAGAGCCTATTTCAAGCATCTGTTCCTCCTACTGTGCCTTTATGAGCGCTGCTGTTATATTATCGCGCTCTCCTCTTTGCATGCTTAGTCTGATGAGCTGCTCCAGTCTGTCGTGCATATTCTGCCCATCTACAGTTGCTGCCGTTTTCAGCATCTCATAGATTTCCTGTTCTGATACCTCATGCCTGAAGCCATCTGAACAAAGCAGAAGTGACATTCCATTTTTCATTGCCCCGGTCCTGTACTCCGGCTTTACTTCTGCTGATGCCCCGACACACTGCAGCAGTACATTCCTTCGCGGATCTCTCATAGCCTGCTCCTGTGTCATATTTCCATTCATAATTTCCCGCTGTACATATGTCTGGTCTGTCGTAAGCCTTTCTATATGGTCTGAAAGGCTATATATTCTGGAATCGCCCACGTTTATAATGTAGTAGGCTTTTTGCGTGACAAGCAGCACTACCACTGTTGTTCCCATGTTTACTGCATGTGCTTTGCCATATGCTTTTATTTTTTCGTTCTGCTGCTGTATTACTTCATCCCACTGTCTTTCCAGAATCAGACTGTCAATATCCGGGTTCGACGATTTGCAAAGCTCAGGCAGCTGCTCGTCACTCCATCTGTCAAATGCTCTGACTACAGTGGCACTGGCCAGCTCACCCTTCGATAAGCCGCCCATGCCGTCACATAATACTGCAAATGCCATGTCTCCTTTGCATGTTGAGAAGCACTTTACCAGCAGACTATCCTGATTAGTTTCTTTTACGATTCCTCTGTCCGTGTCAGCTGCTATTTCAAATCTCATACTCACTCCTCCCAGAATTCAAAATCTTCGTTGCCAAGTCTGCCTTGAAGGGCATGCGCTTTCGCGCATGCCACAGACATTGTTGTTTTTCCCACACCACCACATGGTGATGTAAATACATAGGTAATTATCTTATTGCTCATCATTGTCTTTCTTTTCTTTCATCTTTTTTCTCATATAATAAACGATTATCAATATCGCAATTATAAGTACAAATAATAATATTGCTCCAATTATATATACTGCCTTATCATTGTTTGTTTCTACTGATTTGACATCTGACGAATTTGATTCCATAGGTACATCATCTTCGGCAATCTCTGTATCTGCTTCTGTATCCTTACCATATATTTTTTCACTTCATTGGTCTTTCCACCTTCGTCAACAGAACAGTCTGCACACTCTACCATAAGCCTTGAATCACCGTCTTTTGCAGAGAGCACCTCCTTAGGTACCTCAAACTCTATCTTTCCGTCATGCTTGTCCAGATAGTCAAGCATATCGTCTCCCGACATTTCCTTGATAACCTTTTTTTCTTTGTCATCCTTGCCCACTACAGTAATCTTTACACGTCCAAGCTTTCCGCCATCATCCTTCGGCATCAATACTGCATTCTTTGAGCCAATATAGTTTTCATTGTTTTTATCTACACCTGTCAATGTATATGTAGGTGCTGTCTTGTCCACAATAAATTCAATATTTACACTCTTCACATCACTGTAGGCAACTGAATCTGCTTTGTCCTTTGTCTCCACAACGATATTGTACTGACCCTCTTTTTCAAATACCGCATTTGATATCACATATTCGTACTTATGCCAGCCATCGCTTTCACTTACATTATTCACACTGAAGTCTGTTCCCTGCTTAAGTGCTTTTCCATTTACTTTGACAGTACAGCTGGTAACTTCATCCGGATTTATCTCTCTGACTACCACATCATGGTATACCTTCTGCACATAGTAATCCTTTACAAGCTTCATCGTATTGTCATCCAGCGAGAAGATTGAACCGCCTTTGTTTATGGAGAAATCCATCAATTTTTCTCCCTGCCCTGCAGTCTCTGTCACCTGCTTTCCGCCTGCATCTATAATATTGACTGTTTCATAAGAATTTCCGGCCTTATCCTGTGCATGGCATGTCAGTGAATACACTCCATCCTCATTGAGATTTCTAAACTCTACACGTTGTCCGTTTGAAATTGATATCACATTTCCGGTAATCGTTTTTCTTACGAATCTGCTATTTTCATATACCTCAACTGTAAGCACCGGTGAAAAGTATTCAAGATTAGTATCTGTGCACTCTATTACAAATGACATATTTCCTGAATTATTGTTTACTGAGCCCGGGGTTACACCTTTGATTGTTACAACAGGCTTTGTCGTATCTATGCAGAACTCCTGCTTTGCAAGGTCTTTTGCCATATTGCCGGCTTTGTCTGTATATGCAAGTGACCATGTATATGTGGCATCCGCATCAAAGCTTAATGTTGCCGTATGTGTATCACCATTATCTGACCAGCTTCCAAATGCCGGTGCTGCTACTGATTTCCTGCATCCTGCGCAGTCATGCTCAGTGCTATTCTGCTTGTATCAAAATTGTGCTCTGTGATTGTCACAGTTGCTGTTCTCTTGTTATTATAATAGTTTCCGTTTGATGCACTGTTGTTATCATATACTACCGAAATAACAGGTGCTGTCGTATCAATTGTAAATTTTGTCGGTGCAAGCGAATTTGCATAATCCACTCCTGCTGCGGCATTTCCCGCAATGTCTTTTACTCCGATTCCAAATGTGTAATCGTCATCATGTCCGTAATATATTGTAGCAACATGTACTGTATCATCACCGTTACCGCTTCCACCTTCTGTGCTCCAGTTTGAAAGAGCAGGTGCCTTACCTGCTGCGGCTTTTATTTCCGCTGCTACCTTTGATGCATCAAAGTTACGCTCTGTTACTTTTACGGTTGCTGTTCGCGGTGCTTTGAAGTATGCTGTGTCTCCAAATGATTTATCTGCACTGTTATTGTCATAGCTTACCTGCACTGTTGGTGCTGTTGTATCTATTTTTATGTATTTTGTTACTGTGTATGCCGTTCCTGCATTGTCTGTTGCGGTAACATCTATACGCACTTCATTACTGTTGTTTGAAGCCGCGCTTATGTCAAATTGCTCTGTTACATGATTTTCCAGATCTTTTAAGCCCGCTGCTGTCTTATCATAGCTATATAATGTTCCATCCTGTGTCGTCTGTCCCATATTTGTTACCGTATAGTTTACGCTCTTTATTCCTGATGCAACTCCTGTGGCATTCTCATCTGATACCTCTATACTTACCGGCACATCTGCACTGTACACTCCTGATGCTGTCTCAGGTGTGATGACTGATATTGCCGGTGCGCATGTATCAACTACCAATCCATTTGTGCTGATATATGAAACATTACCGCTTAAATCTGTAACCCTGACATATACCACGCAGTTTTTGTTCTCGCATTCTATCGGTTCACTGAAGGTGCCATCCTCATTAAGGCTGTCAAGTGTCTTCCAGTCAGCCTCCTGAATACTGTCTACGTCAATTATTGCATCCTCTGCTGAAACGAAATACTCTGCTGACTTGATGCCGCCATGCTCATCTCCAAGCTGTCCGGCAATATTGACCTTCTTGGCAGCAAATCTTGAAATCTCATATTTGTCTTTTGGCAGCAATAAATCCCACACGGTATCCATGCCTGTTGAAAGTCCGTCAAACCTGATATTTCCTGTCGGCGACTGTACGTCAATTACAAACTCTGCTGATTTGTCTCCTTCTATCTCAAATCCATTATCTGAATTACCACACAAATCTTTTGCACTGACACTCAGCTCATACTTGTGTCCTGCATTGAATACGAGCTGCTTACTGTAAACAGCTTCTGCTCCCTCGCCTGTCTTTACCCAGTATGACTTTTCAGACCATGCATCTGACTGTGTCTGTTCATTTCCATCAACCTTTACATTGATTTTTGTTTCATCTGGGTCAAAGAAAAGCTCATTCTCTTTTACCGAAATGGTTGCAATCCTGTTTTCCCTGTAATACTCAGTGCCTTTTACACTGCTGATGCACTGTGGATCCGGCTGCTCCGGTGTACCATATGTCACTGTTATTGCAGGCGCTGCCTTGTGAATATAAAATGGCTGGCTGCCGCTTGCTGTCAAATCCGCTACAGTCACGTTTCCTGCCTCATCAACAGCTTTAACATATACATCTGTCTTTTTATCCAGATAAGCCTCAGCCGATACATTTATGATTCCTGATTCATCAAGCTCATTCCATGCACCTTCATCATCCGATACTGACTGATCATCTGTCACTATCTGGTATTTTGCTGATACAACACCTGAAATGCTGTCAGCTACACTTGTTTTTATACGGACATCATCATTGAAATATTTTCTGTTTTTGCCCGCTTCCGGCTCTATACTGACATCAGGTGACTGACTGTCCATGCTGAACTTGAAGCTGTCACCTTTAACCTCTGTCTTAAGACCGGCATAATCAGTTGCCTTTACTGAAAGCATCAGATCAATTCCGTTAAACTGCTCTGCTGCCGGAATGGTTATCCTTCCTTCCCCGCTTGCGTCAAGCTCAACAGTCTGTCCTGATACAATTTTCCTTTTCCCATCAAATACAGTGTATTCAACACTCTTAATTCCTGATAAGCTGTCATCAGCCTTAACTATATAGCTTATATCATCCTTATGCCAGCCTTTTTCATCGGCTGCTGTCATGGTATCCTGAGACACTGTAAGCTCCGGTGGCAGGGTATCAACAACCAGCTTCGATGTGGAGAAAAATGCTGTCTCGCCATTACAATTGTCCTGAGCCTTTACATATACGTTATATGAAGTATCCTTCAGATCAGATGTATTAATCTTGTACTTATATCGGGCATCATATGTATCCTCAATAAGCTCTAACGGCTTCCATGCTGAATCATCAAGCGCTTTTACCTGCTCATCATTTAAAATACTGCCACTTTCATCTGATTTATTCACATAGTAGAATGCCTGCTTTATTCCGCTGATATCCTCCAGCTGTCCATATACATTTGATGCCTGCTGACTGACCATATTCTGCTCGTCTATTAAATCAGCATCATATCCAATAGTACCTGAAGGCGCTTTTCTATCCACATAAAACGGCTGCTCTATTGAGCTTGTATCATTACACTCATGCTCCGCCTGATCCTTCGCATACATTCCGATTATCTGATATTTGTGTTCCTCATCCGCTTTTGTACCAAATGTGATGCAGCTGCTATAATCAGCCCCTGTCACAATCCAGTCACTATACTCTATTCCTGCATCAATCAGCTTCTGGGCATTATCGACATCAAATACATCGAATTCTTCCCGGTCATCAACCTTTACCCAAAGCTGTGTGGAACCATCATCCAAAGAGACATCGTGGATATTCATGTCTACTTTTCTGACATTTCCATAATAATCCACAGCATCCTTTGTGAAAGCAGGTTTATCATCCTCCTTTGGATTCAATGTTATCTTTGGAGGCTGTGTATCATATTTGTAGTCGAGCTGCAGACTTCCAATATCTGTGATAGCTCCGCTTTCCTTGTCCTTACGTGCTATTACAAGAGTCTGTCTGTTATCTCCCTGCTGTGGCATAAGCTGATATTTATCAGCTTCAATCCATTCATCACCTTTTCTAACCACATATACCGCCTGATTGTCACTTGCCAGCGATAATGTAGGTGCTTCTACATAAAATTTTGTACCCTGCAGCATTGTCCCTGTCAGGCTGTTATTCATACTGCTGTAATCATATTCTTTGATGGTAACAGTATATTCTGCCTCTGCTGACTTATATTTGTCATCTTCTGCTTTTGTCACCTTTATCCTTACAGTTCCGGTATCCTTTGCTGTCCATATACCGTTTGATGCAAAGTCTGTATCCTTTTCAATCAGATTTTTGCCTTCTACAACAGTGTATTTTAAATTGTCAACGGCTGCATCCGCCCTGTCGGATTTTACCACCGGAACAACTTTGTTCCCCACATAAATATCATCCGCCGGTGTATACTCTACCGTCAGCTGCTGTGGCTGTTTTTCCTCGGTGGCATTATTATCCGAATCCTGTTCATCTGGAATTTTACTGTCAGATATATCATCCGAAGCTGCGTCGTTAGATATATCATACTCTGAAGAGGGTGTATCAGCACTTACCTGTGTTGCCGGAAGCGATGTCGCACCCATTACAGAAGCTAGCATGATTGCTAGTAACCTGTTAAGTTTTTTTATTAAACACTTCTCATATCTCCTTTTCTATAGTATTTTTTGTAACTATTCCGTTACGATTTTATTTATATTCCCACTCTTCATTCCATTATACAAAACAATGGTCACACAACGGTCACACGGAGACAACTTTGTGAAAACTGCATAATAAAAGCGCCGAAAATTACATATTTTTTAGACAATTTTCGCGCTTTTTGGATTATTTTTTTGTAACTATTATTTACTATACTTGTTGTATATCTTTTCAAACGCAGGCATAGAGTGCTTTATCATTTCCCTGTCCACACAGTATGATATTCTCACCCAGCCCGGACAGCCGAAGCCGTCTGCTGCTACTATGAGCACATCCTCCTCCTTTGCCTTCTCGCAGAATGCATTGCTGTCATCCTCGAGTGCCTTTACAAACA
>ENA-OQAS01000322-OQAS01000322.1-human-gut-metagenome-genome-assembly--contig:-NODE-322-length-25140-cov-3.596730_pt1 | contig 25140 bp, 35 predicted proteins | sample MGYA00242733_ERZ504523 | MGnify/ENA primary metagenome ERZ504523 (study PRJEB26092, sample SAMD00036239) | human gut metagenome | host: Homo sapiens | study: EMG produced TPA metagenomics assembly of...
ATGAACACCGATATGTAACGCAAGATTCTCATAGACTGATTTATCACTTGGTGTAAAAACATGTGCAAAAGAAAGCTCCTTTCCAGGTACTCTCACCCGGGTCAGCCGAAGTCTTCTTCCCTTAAGGTTCTCATAATCATCATGAAACAGCCGCTCCAGCAGTTCTTCCTTCGTTATCCGTTCTTCCATGGTACACTTCCTTATCTCTTGGTGATATTGCATACTACATATCCCAGAGTATCACGGAAATAATCCACGATCTCTTCCATTGCAGTCTGTACATCGGAAATCTCTCCTGTTATGATCAGTGTTCCTGTAAAACGGTCTGCAAATCCAAGATATACATTACCGCTCTTCACAGCAATATCCGATGCGATCACAGCAGACTCGGAAGGTGTCATGTTCATGATACCAATTGCAGATGATCCATAATCCACCTGCGGATTCAGTCCAAGCTTCTGATATATGATAGGTGCCGGACCACCCATGATATGGGCAAATGTGATCTCCTTACCGGCTACGGTTTCCTGTACGATTCTGATCTGATCTCTATGTTCATCTGCCATTGATGATTCCTCACTTTCAAAATTTTATATTATTCTCGATCTGATAATATTGGATAATTTTATAAGCCGGATTTCATTCATCCGGCTTACAGCTTCCTAAAGTCAAGCAGATCTTTGAAATCCGCTCTGCTACCTGCTCATGGTCAAAAAACAGTCTGGTAGTTCATCTGATTTAATTTTACTATTTACCAATTTTAATGTCAAGACAATTCTTCGAAAACAAGTCAAAAAACAACGTTTTCAGAAATAGAAATCCACAGAAAACAACATTTATTTTCACATCCTCGCGGAAAACCAGTCAGAAATCTGCTCAGAACTCAAACGCCTTCTTAATGCTGTCATAATGCAGGAATTTTCCCTCTGCGGCAAACGCCCTGATCTGTTCCAGGGTTGCAAACATATATCCGTCTGTCTCTTCTGTCTGAAGCTTCAGATCCTTATCCTCCACATCCATGACAAAACGGTACACATCCACAAAGTAATTATCTCCTTCCCCGGGATTCTCTCTTTTATATGTAAAAAGGTATCCGCCCTCTGCTTCACTGGCGTCCAGTCCGGTCTCCTCTTTCACCTCACGGAGTACTGCATCACGGGAAGCCTCTCCTGCCTGGCTGCACCGCCGGAAACCTCCCACCAGCGGGCCAGGCCTTGTCATCACGCGTTGGTAATAAGAAAGGTCTTGTCCGGTCTTGCTATCACGCCCAAAACTGTCAGATGATACTCTCCATCCTTTAAACACCAGTCATTGCGCTTCATAGTTCGTCCTGTCGGTTTCTTATCTGCATCGTAAATATCCCAGAATTCCATTTTATCTATCTCCTGTCTTTTTACAGAACGTGGAAATACAGTCTTATATCTGATCCGTTTCAGCCTGCCCGTTTCTCCGTTTTCTGTATCTTTTTTATTTGTTATGATAACACGTTAAAATCATATATGTAAACCCCTGGATCCGATACCATTTTCCAGTTAGCGTTACTGTTGTTACCGTTCACTCCGTTCTCAGTAACCAGTTAGCTTTCTACATCTGTTTTTTTTATATTATAAGCATGCAAGTACCTACAGCCTGAAAGATGATATGCAAAAATCTATAGATTATTTTTATTATATAGCCCGTATTATGAATTAGTTTTATAGATTATTCTGTTATATAATTAACGCAAACAAACGATTCTATTTAAAATAACCAGGGAGGTTTTTCCAAATGAAGAATGATTATCCGCATATTTTTTCCCCATTAACCGTTAAAAATATGACTATCAAGAACCGTATTGTTATGATGCCGATGGGCACCAACTACGGTGAACAGAACGGCGAAATGAGTTTTCTTCATATCAATTATTATGAGCAGCGTGCAAAGGGTGGCACAGGTCTCATCATCGTAGAGAACGCAAGCGTCGATTCCCCGCAGGGCTCCAACGGAACCACACAGCTGCGTATCGATCATGACAACTACCTGCCACGTCTTTCAAATTCTGTGAAAATATTCATAGATACGGAACAAAGATCGCTATTCAGATCAACCATGCCGGAGCTTCCGCTGTTTCTTCCAGGATCAACATGCAGCCGGTTTCCGCATCTGACGTTCCATCCAAAGAAGGCGGAGAGATCCCGCGTCCTCTTTCCAAAGATGAGATCCTTCACATCGTAAAAAAATACGGTGAGGCTGCAAAACGTGCACAGACAGCCGGCTTTGACGCAGTAGAGATCCATGCAGGACACTCCTATCTAATCAGTCAGTTCCTCTCCCCGATCACAAACAAGCGTACCGATGAGTTCGGCGGATCTGTTGAGAACCGTACCCGCTTCTGCCGTATGGTCATCGATGAGGTAAGAAAACAGGTAGGACCTTTTTTCCCGATCATGCTCCGTCTCAGTGCGGATGAGCTGATGGAGGGCGGAAATACACTGGAGGATACTCTGGAATACCTGGATTATCTTCAGGAAGAGGTTGATATCTTCGATGTTTCCTGCGGACTTAACGGTTCCATCCAGTACCAGATCGATGCAAATTATCTCCCGGACGGATGGCGTTCCTACATGGCAAAGGCCGTAAAAGAAAAATTCAACAAGCCGTGTATCTCCATGGGTAATGTCCGTGACCCGAAGGTTGCTGAGCGTATCCTGGCTGACGGTGACGCAGACTGATCGGTATGGGCCGTGGTCTGATTGCAGACCCTGCATGGGTAAACAAGGTTGCCACAGGTCATGAGTGCGACCTCCGTAAATGTATCTCATGTAACGTTGCTGTGCCGGAAACCGTATCGGTGTAAACCGTCCGATCCGCTGTACTGTAAACCCATCTGTCTTGAGGGCGATATATATAAGAAAAAACATATAAATAAAAACTGCAACGTGGTCGTTATCGGCGGCGGCACTGCCGGACTGGAAGCTGCCTGTACAGCCGCAGAGGTTGGATGCAATACCTTCCTTCTGGAAAAAGGCAATGAGCTTGGCGGACTTGCATCTCTGATCTCTAAGATCCCTGCAAAGAACCGTCTTGCTGATTTCCCGCACTATCTCATGCATCGTGCAGAACAGCTTGATAATCTTTACATCTTCAAAAACACAGAAGGAACACCGGAAAACATCCGCAAGTTCCATCCGAATGTCATTGTAAGCTCCACAGGCTCCGCTCCGCTTCTGCCTCCGATCGCAGGACTGAAGGATCGTATTGACAACGAGAACCATAATATTTATTCTATTCTTGGTATGATCAGCCACATTAATGATTTTCCGAAGGATCTGAAAGGCAAAAAGGTTGTTGTTGTAGGCGGCGGTGCTGTAGGTCTTGATGTTGTGGAATTTTTTGCTGACAGAAACGCAGACATCTCTATCGTTGAGATGATGGATCAGATCGGACGTGATCTTGACCCGGTAAGCAAAAATGACACAAAAACCATGATGAAAAAACACAATGTACATCAGCTTACAAAAACTGCTCTCCTTGAGGTTAAGGATTCTCCTTCCTTGTCAGGGGCGAAGATGAGCTTATGAGCTTCCATTTGAATACGGCTTCGTATGTCTCGGAATGAGAGCTCAGGGACAGCTTTACCAGAACCTCACAGAAGAATTTTCTTCTGAGGATGTTGAGATCATGAACATCGGCGACAGCCAGAGAGCAAGACGAATCATTGACGGTACCCAGGAAGGACGCAATATCCTTACCATTCTTGAGCAGAAGGGATACCTTTAATATTTTTCCGCTATACCCTTTCCGGGAGTATTTCAATCCTTCTACCGGAAAGTGTATATAAATCTGTTACAGTTCACTCGGTGATCCGTAACATAGTTTTTCCACGTCTTCCTCCCCCGCAGCCGTCCAGAGAATGTCCGCAACTTCTTCAGACCTATGTGGCGGGAGGTTTAAAAAAGACAAATCTTCATCCAGATTTTACCAATGAGAGGAGTTATTACCATGTCAGAAAGAATCACAGGACATACCGAACTGATTGGTCTTATGGCATATCCGATCCGCCATTCCAGCTCTCCTGCCATGCAGAATGAAGCTTTTGCAAAGCTTGGCTATGATTATGCATATCTTGCATTTGAGGTTGGTGCAGACGAGATCGAGGATGCTGTAAAAGCCATCCGTACTCTGAAAATGAGAGGTTCCAACGTTTCCATGCCGAACAAAACTCTGGTAGGCCAGTACCTTGACGAGCTTTCACCGGCAGCAGAAATGTGCGGCGCTGTAAACACCATCGTTAATGATCATGGTCATCTTACAGGCCATATCACAGACGGTATCGGATTTATGGCAGCACTGAAAGACAATAACATCGACGCCATCGGAAAGAAAATGACCATCGTAGGTGCAGGTGGTGCCGCAACTGCTATCGAGATCCAGGCAGCACTTGACGGTGTAGGCGAGATCGTGATCTTCAACCGCAAAGATGAATTCTGGGATCGTGCAGTATCTACTGTAGAAAAGATCAACACCAGAACTTCAAGCCATGCTGTTCTCTATGATCTGGCAGATCTTGACCAGCTGAAAAAAGAAATGGCTGACAGTTATATTTTCGTAAATGCGACAGGTGTTGGAATGAAACCGCTGGAAGGTCAGTCCGTTGTTCCGGACAAGTCTTACTTCCGCCCGGAGCTTATCGTTGTTGACGTGCCTTACTCCCCTCTTGAAACTGCTATGCGTTCTATGGCAAAGGAAGTTGGCTGCAAGACAATGAACGGCTTGGCATGATGCTTTTCCAGGGCTCCGCTGCATTTGAACTGTGGACCGGCGAACCGATGCCGATCGAGCATATGAAAGAGATTCTTAACATCAGATACGACGACTAAACTGCTATCTGTTCCTGTCGTATCAGAAAGGACCATTATGAAAACAGTTCAGGTAAGAAATATCACACTCGGAGAGGGAAGACCGAAGATCTGTGTCCCGATCGTGGGACAGACAAAGGATGATATCCTCCTTGAGGCAGGGACCTTCGCAAGGATCCCTGTAGACGTTGTGGAATGGCGTGTTGACTGGTTTGAGGACGTTTTTGACACAGACAAGGTTCTAGATGTGGCAAAAGATCTCCAGACCGTTTTAAAGGACACTCCGATCCTCTTCACCTTCCGTACTGCAAAGGAAGGCGGAGAAAAAGCGATCTCCAACGAAGCTTACAAAGCACTCAACATGGCTGTCGCAAAAAGCGGCTATGTAGATCTCATTGATGTAGAAGCCTTCACAGGTGAGGAGATCGTAAAAAGCATGATCCAGGAAGCACACAGCTATGGCGTAAAGGTCATCGCTTCCAACCATGATTTTGACGCAACTCCTGAGAAGGATGAGATCGTGCGCCGTCTTCGCATGATGCAGGACTATGGCGCAGATATCCCGAAAATGGCTGTGATGCCAAGAAACAAACAGGACGTGCTTACACTCTTAAGTGCCACGCTGGAAATGTCCGAGCAGTTCGCCGACCGCCCGATCATTACCATGTCCATGGCAGGTACCGGTGTTGTCAGCCGTCTCGCTGGCGAAACCTTCGGTTCCGCCCTTACCTTCGGTGCAGCTACCAAAGCTTCCGCACCAGGACAGATCAATGTCAACGAGCTTGCACAGGTTCTTGACATTATCCACAAAAGCCTGTGATCCTGTAACCTCCCATAAAAAGGATCTACGGTAGATTTTTGTAACAGAACGCGAATTATAAACCAATTTTTAAACCCAATTAATGTAACAAATTTTTGCAATTTTAATCCCATAATAGCAAATCTATTAAAATAATAATTAAAAACAACAAATCTCATGACAAAAAAAGAAGTGTGCTGACCCATCCAGCACACTTCTTCTTTTTCTGTTTTTTATATCTTTGTTATTCCTCTGATCAATTTTTATCCTCGATGGCATTCTCCTCTTTCTTTCTGGGATCCCAGTTGGAAAGAAAGATATTCAGACCAAAACCAACCGCAAGCGCCCATGCGGATGCCCACGCAGTTCCCTGGGTTGCAAGGACAGCTGCCATAACACCGGCAATCATCTTGTCACGGTCTGTCTTACAGTAATCCATACCGATCCTTGCACAGACAAACGCCTGGAACATCAGAGTGATGGAAGAACCAACTCCGAAGATCGGCCGGAAGAAACTTACAACCGGAATGATCAGCACACTTAAAAAAGTTGCAATACGGAAGGATGCCATACCGCCAAGAAGAGATTTCATGGCTTTCTTTCCCTCTTTGTAGCGAATAGAGACAGATACTGTCATGCCAACCCATAACGGACCGGAAAGCGGCGGGAACGGTGCAATGACGGAAAGGATCAGGTTCCTGATGCCGCTGACCAGGTTGGAACGGCTGGAATTGAAATCAATGTACTCATCATCTCTGGACTGGCGTGCCTCTGTAACCAGTGTCTCTGTGGTAACAAAATCACCAAATGCGATAACATAGCATACAAGTGCCAGAGGAAGCGCTTTGACAAACATGGAGACCGGCGGGATTCCCACACCAAAGATACTTACCTGTGAGATGATCTCTTTGAACTGCGGGATCTTGATAAAGGTTCCCAGCTCCAAACCAGGCGCATCCAGTTCTCCTACAAGAAGACCTACCACCATGGCGATCAGATACGGGAAAAGGTTTCCATACCTGGCAACAAGATCCAGGAATTTGTTGTTCTTTCTCTTCTCCTGATATTTATCTGAAAAGCTGATCAGGATCAGAAGGCCTACACCGGCAACGATCGCCAGCGGATACTTATGCATGTTGCCGCCCTCTCCCAGCTGTCCTGCCATAACCGTCACCGGCGCAGCAAGAAGGATACCACCCTTAACAGAATTTGGTACTGCATGGACAAATTTATCCGCAAGTTTGGTGATGCCCATAAATATGAACACGAGACCAACCAGCATCTGCAGGGCGATCATTGCCTGGATACGTTCTTTTCCCATAGGGAAGCCTTCCAGGAATACGATCGTCAGCGGAAGGGTCGGTGTGATCCATCCCGGTACAACCGGATCACCAAGTAAGCTGTGTAGCATATACAGCATGGTCTCTATGATCACACAGCTCCATGCCAGCTCATAAGGCAATCCCAGATATTGTTCCAGATAAGGAACCGCCGCCAGTGCGTAACCCCGAGGATCAGGCCCTGGATAAACTCTACGGACTCAATTTTATAGTGAATAAACGGAAAACGAATCTGAAATGGCCCAAACGGAATGTAGGGCAGTTCGTTTTCTCTTCGCTGTCTTGCTGCACGTGCCATAACGATTCTCCTTTGTCGTTTTTTTTGATAATACATATATAGTATCTTTTATTTTATAAGTTTGTTAATTAACAAACATTTTCAAAAACGGTAAAGTCCAATCCGGGAATTGTTCCCGAATTGGAACTTTGTTTTGCACAGATTCAGTCATCTTTGTCTGTATCCATACAATGATCACTTTTTTTACTGTAGTCAAACGGATATTCACCCAAGGGATTTCCTTGATTCAGTCAAGCCTCTTTTCCACGGTTCATCTTAACGAACAGTGCAAGAAGGATTCCTATGAATGTCACTGCCATATTGAGAAGCAGGATCATTCTCGGAGCACTGGTTCCGGCAGTCTTTGTAATGTAGCCGGCCAGTGTCAGAATGGTGTAGTTCGCAACGCTGGATGCAATCATGACCATGGATGTTGCAGTTCCCTTGTTTTCCGGAAAGAACTCCGCAGTTGTGGAAACAGCCAGCTGAAGCACACCGCCTGCGCCTGCAAAACCGATCACAAATCCACCGATAAGACAGATTGTCGGATTCTGGATAAAGTAGCAAAGTCCCAGCATGATGAAAGAGATCAGCGGATAAATGATCAAGATATTGATCTCCTTCAGTCCTTTTTTGATAAATACAGAGGAACACAGGATCGCTGCAAAGGTTCCTACTGCATAGAAGGACTGGATCTTGGAAGGATCACTTAAGTTATAAAGCTTTCCGAGCTCCTGGTTACAGTTCAGCCACAGCATGAATGTAGAAGAGCTTGTAAATCCGATGAGGATTGCTGCAAGAGCTGCAGGAGTGATCTTTAATTTTGCTTTTTCTTTCTTTACTGTACCTGCTGTATTTCTCTCCGGGAATGGCAGGAACAGGATCAGGATTCCATCGATAAAGATCGCAGCACCTGCAACAATAAAGATGGTTCTGTAGGACATATTCGCCGCTGCTACAAATCCGATGAGGAAAGGAAGCAGAAACTGGCTGATACACATGGAGAATTTTGTAAACAGGTTCGCTACAGAAGGATTATTTACATAGATCTCCATACATGTAGGGCTTACGCAGGTATCCAGGAAGGAGTTTGCAATACCACCTACAATAGCAAAGGCATAGGCAACTCCCATAGACGGAGCAAATGCGATTCCCATAAAGTATGCTGCATAGCAGATCACGCCGATGATCCCGCTTAATCTGCGTCCGAATTTGTCGGACAGGGGACCGGAAAACGGAAGGGAGATCAGTCTTCCAAGTCCAAGTGCGGCAATTACAGATACTACCATGCTGACATCCATAGTTCCATCACTTAAAGCCTTTGCTCCCCAATGAGCCGCAAGCTCCGGCTTGTACTGACCCATGATGGAAGCTCCGATTCCATGGATGAAATATGTAAAATACAGCGCGATAGAAGTAATCACTAAATTTTTCTTACCTGTCTGGCTCATTTTTCTTATTTCCCTTCGTTCTCAGCCTGAAATTTCTGGTACTCATCTGTCGGCATCTCAAGACCTGTGTAAAGCTTGTAAGATGCTGCACCCTGCCACAGAAGCATTCCTTTTCCGCCTACTGCAAGCTTCACGCCTGCTTCTTTTGCTTCTTTTACCATCTTTGTCTCGGCCGGATTGTATACGCAGTCTGCAACAACAAGATCCTTATGGAACATGGATTTGTCAACCAGTGTGATGTCATCATGTGGTTTCATTCCTGCAAGTGTTCCGTTCGCGAGGATATCTGCGTTTGCGATCTCTTCTCTCAGTTTGTCCTGGTCGTCAAGGCAATATACGCTTACTTTGCAGTCCGGTACTTCTTTTGCAAGCTTCTCAGCAGTTCTTTTTGCTCTGTCAAGGAATGGATCGTCAGGGTTGAAGATCGCGATGGATGCTGCTCCGTCAAGGGCACACTGTACAGTCAGAGCTGTAGCTGCTCCGCCTGCTCCGAGGACTACCATCTTTTTGCCCTTTACATCAACACCGTGCTCTTTCAGATTGCGGACAAATCCGATACCGTCTGTGATATGTCCAACAAGTTTTCCATCCTCATTTACGATGGTGTTTACAGCGCCGATGATCTTTGCTGCCGGTGAAAGCTCGTCTACACACTGAGCTACTTTGTTCTTGCAAGGCATGGTTACATTGCAGCCTCTCATTTTGAACAGACGCATTGCATCAAGAGCTGCCGGAACCTGATCCTCTTTGATATCGAATGCCATGTAGGCATAGTCCAGGTTATGGTACTGGAAGCTGAAGTTGTACATAGCCGGGGATCCGGAATGTCCTACAGGGCTTCCGATCAGTGCAAGTAAACCAGTTGTTCCTTTAATTCTCTGTTCCATTTCTTTTTACCTCCTGCATTTTCCCCTGACAGACACCGGATCATTTTTCTCCGATGTCTGTCGGGCCATCTTTTTAATTTTTATACTGTCCGGTTTATCGGATAGTTATTTTCTTTTGTATCAATACGATCAGCGATTGGCAGATCAGATCCTGGAAGCTACCTCATAAGCCTCTTTTGTTGCATCCAGTGCACGTCTTGCACGGATAGCATCTCCGATCACATGTGTCTCAGGTACAAGGTCTTTGATCTTCTCTTCCAGAGGATTGTAGTTGCGGAATCCCATGGAAAGGATCACAGAATCATATCCTCTTGACTCGTGACGTACTCCGTCAGCGGTCTCATATTCTACACCGTCTTCATAGAATTTGCATACCTTTGCTCCGGTGATCTCCTTGATTCCGTAGTCCTCGAAATCCTTCATCAGATATACTCTGTGCTCGTGGATCACATCTGCACCTACGGTATCACGGAACTCGATAACAGTTACATCATGCTCCTGCTCGCCTAAAAATGCAGCTGTCTCGCATCCAACCATTCCACCGCCGACAACGAGAACCTTTTTGCCTGCTGCTCTCTTGCCATCCAGAAGGTCAGAGCCGTGGATGATAGCCGGATTGTCGATTCCCTCGATCGGAAGGATCAGAGTCTTGGAACCGGTGGCAATGATCACGCTGTCCGGCTTCTCTTCTTTGATAAGCTCCGGAGTTACCTCACAGTTCATCACGATCTTAACGCCATCCTTCTGGCAGCGATGGATGTAGCTGCGGATCATGTTTGTGATGTCACCTTTTCCCGGCGGATATGCAGCAAGTCTCATGTTTCCGCGAGAACATCTCCTGCCTCATAAAGTGTTACCTCATGGCCTCTCTCTTTTGCGATAAATGCAGCGGAAGTCCTGCAACACCGCCACCGATAACCATAACCTTCTTCGGCTCTTCCGCTTTCTCAAGCGGCTCTGCCTCATGACCCAGGAATGGGTTTGTCAGACAGCATACCGGATTTCCTGCATACATGTTTGCAACACAGCCCTGAAGACAGGCGATACAAGGAGTCATATCCTCAAGACGCTCTTCCTGTGCTTTCTTCGGCATAGCCGGATCTGCAAGGCTCTGACGTCCGAATGCTACAAGGTCTGCTCTTCCTTCTTTTACCATCAGTCTGCGAACTGTGGCTCTGTATAACGTCCAACTGTGATCACCGGGATATTTACCGCACGTTTGATTTCCTCAACCTCTGCTGCAGAGAATCCACCGTGGATAACAGTCGGTGCCCACATAAACTCATCCTTGATATGAACGGCACGGGATACATGGAGTCCGTCCAGTCCGCAGCTTTCCAGATATGCTGCGATTGCTGCACTGTCGTGGACATCAAGTCCGCCCGGAACCTCATCTGCACAGTTGATTCTTGCAAGAACTGCAATCTTTCCCTGTGTTGCTTTTTTAACTTCCTCAATGATCAGACGGGAGAAACGCATACGGTTCTCAAAGCATCCGCCAAACTCATCCACTCTCTTGTTTGTTCTCGGAGAGAGGAAGGTACTTACCAGATAACCGTGTGCCATATGGATCTCAACAGCATCTGCTCCTGCTTCCATAGCTCTTCTTGCTGCCTCACCGTAGCCTTTGATCAGCTCGTAAACTTCCTCAGTTGTAAGCTGCTTCGGAATATCACGGCCGCACACTGACGGGATACTGGTTGCTGCTGTGATCGGTGCTCCTGCGTTTTTTGCATTTCCTTCCGGACCTGCGTTCTGAAGCTGGATGGACACCTTTGCTCCTTCTGCATGACATCCGTCGATAACCTTGCGGAAGCTCTCGATCGTAGAGTCGTCATAAAGACATGGTTTACGCGGGCCGCCCTTTGCGCCCTTGTGAACTACAGTAGCCTCGATGGTGATCAGACCAAATCCGCCTTTTGCTCTTTCTCTGTAATATGCAGCGGACTGCTCACTCATTGTTCCGTCTGTATTTGCAAAGTTATTTCCCATTGGCGGAACAACAAAACGATTCTTTACTGTCATAGGACCGATCTCGATCGGCTGAAACATCGCATTGAATTTCATATGCGTTCTCCTTTCCTTTGAAACAATCTTTTTGTTTCTTTCACGGTAACGCCTGTCACCGGTATGACGTCGGAAACAGGGGCCCGTCTGAAATATTAGTTTCTTATATTAATTACAGTACTTCCGGCCAAGCCTCTTCCAGTACCTTCTTTGTGTTCTCATATGTATGTTTTGCAGCATACTCGATACCTTTTTCAAGGTTTGCATCGCTGATAACCTCTACGCCGATGGCATTTGGTCTGATGCCTTTTTCTTTGATCATTTTTACGAACGGTACTGTTGTTCCGATTCCTGTTCCAGGAGCAAGACGGTCATGCATGGACTCATCTCTTAAGATCGTTGTTGCATATGGTCTTTCCCATACATCGTTGATCTGGATGGATACGATCTTGTCTGCCGGGATTCCCTCAAGTACGGAAAGCTCGATCGGCTGGTTTGCTCTTACCCAGTGCCATGTATCAAGGATCAGTTTCGCATTCTCGCAGTCAGCAGCTTTTACAACAGCCCAGCCCTTTTTCACATCCGGGATTCCGCTGTATGGCATTGGCTCAACACCGATGATGTATTTGCCTGCTCTGTGGCAAAGCTCACGAAGCTTCTGTGCTGTGTACTCTACGGAATAGTTCTCCATCAGTCCGCAGTTGATCTGTTTTACGTTAAATAATTCACACATATGGAAGCAGAGCTGTTCTTTGTATTTCTGCTCATAGGAACGATGCTCCTCTGCCCACTGCACGATGTACTCAACCTCTGTTACCTTCATGTCATATTTATCCAGGATTGCCAGGATATCCTCGTCGAAAAGTCCCTCATTCAGGCATCTACGTAGGTTTCTGCTCTCAGGCCGATTCCCTCATAGCCAGCCTCTTTGGCAGCTTTTACACGGTCCTCAAATTTGCACTGATCTCCCAGTGTCCAGGAACTGATTGTGATTGGAAATTCTTTTGACATGATAATTCCTCCTGAAAATTTAAATAATTTTATTTGTTTTTTTTAAATTATTTTGTATCTTTTTTCTATAAGCATTATATAACTTTGTTAAATACAAAACAAATTGATTGTACCAGGAGAATCCATAGATTTTATCAATATATCATGTTATACTATATAAAACATATTCAGCCGTATTGCCGCCGTCACTGCATACGGCCCGGCAAATCTCTTATGTCTGTCAGATTACCGGGGATCTGTCCGAAGTAAAACATTCAGATAAACTTACGAAAGGAGTATTGAAAATGAATCTGTATCATCTTCGCTATTTCGTGACACTGGCTCATCTGGAACATTATACAAAAGCTGCGGATGTTCTGGCCATCACACAGCCCAGCCTAAGTCACGCGATCTCTTCTCTGGAGGAAGAGCTTGGAGTGAAATTATTTGAAAAAAACGGACGGAATGTTTCTCTCACCAAATATGGCAAGTCTTTTCTGGAGGATGTGGAACAAACCCTGAACCGGCTGGATTCCTCTGTAAACGGTCTCCAGCTTGCAGGAAAGGGAGAAGGACAGATCGATGTGGCTTTTCTCAGAACTCTGGGTGTTGACTTTATGCCAAAGATCATCCGCAGCTTTCTTAATGCCAATATGGGAAAACAGATCCATTTCAATCTGTTCTGCGATAAGGTGCTTACCGGCGATATCCTCACCGGACTGAAAGAGAAGAAATACGATATCGGCTTCTGTTCCAAATTTGACGACGAACCACTGATCGAATTTATTCCGGTTGCCAAGCAGGATCTGGTCGTCATCGTTCCGCCGGAACATCCTCTTGCTGAGAAATCCGAGATCCATCTGGAGGAAACGCTTCCATACAAGCAGATCATCTTCAAGAAGAGAAGCGGTCTCCGCCAGATCATTGACCAGTTATTTAAGAGCATCGGTCAGTACCCGGATGTGGCTTTTGAGATCGATGAGGATCAGGTTGCCGCAGGGTTTGTTGCCAATGATTTCGGCATCTGCATTGCACCGGATATCCCGATCCTTCACTCTCTGAACCTTAAGATCCTGCCCCTTGTCTCTCCAAGCTGGCAGCGGAATTTCTACATGGCCATGCTGAAGGATGTATACCATCCGCCGGTCGTGGAAGCCTTTAAAAAATTTGTGATCGAGGAAACCTCGAGGGAAATTTATAAGACCAATTAAACGATCTGTTCATCTGCAAATATATGGTCCGGATCTTTTATATCATAAAGGACAGCTGCCCGATCTCCGTTCTGTTTCTATACGGTTTATCGGACAGCTGTCCTTTTTATATGTAAAACTATTCTGTTTTATGATCAGCAATTATTTATTTGCCTCTGCCTCACGAAGTCTGTGGATCAGCTCCTCGCAGATCTCAAGCTCACTCTTTCCGTCTGTCTCAACAACTATATCTGCTGCTGCCTCATATTTCGCGCGACGTTTTTCCAACAGATCCGCGATAAATGAAACATTTTTGTTGTTCTCAAGTAAAGGACGGTCATGATTATCCTTTACACGTTCCAGAATAGTTTCCGGCTTTGCAGTCAGAAGTACAACACGGCCATTTTTTTTTCATCTCGGTAACATTGCGCTCCCGCATCGGAACACCACCGCCACAGGATACTACAACATTAGATCTGGACTGCATCTCGATCAGAAGATTTGTCTCGAGCTCACGGAAATACTCTTCACCGTAAGTCTCAAAGATATCGGAAATGCTCATTCCCTGTCTCTCCACGATACACTGATCCATCTCCACAACATCCATGGCAAGAACATTCTTCAGATAATCGGAGATCGTAGATTTACCAGCTCCCATAAATCCGATCAGGAAGATATTATAATTGAAAAGATTTCTGGACTGGATCCTTTTACTGTTCTGTGTGATGCTTGCAAAACATCATTGACCTCTTTCTTATGACGTCTGCCTTCCATTCTGGCTTCCAGCCATCCTTTCTGCTTCGCCTCCTGTTCCGGCTGAAGTACCGGAAGATCGTTAGCTTCCTTGTATACCATGATGTCCTCTACGATCCTGTTTCTCATAAGGAGTGCGTCCAGGATGATCTCATCGCACTGTCCAAGGCTTTCTCTTAATACTTCTAACTGGTTCATAATATCTCCTTTACTTCGTTCATTTTATTACGGATTTCCGTCATCACTTTATCACTTTAAATCAAGTATCTGTCCTTATTATACCAACTGGTCATTTTTATCTCAACCCAAATTTTCATTGAATTTACACATGTGATCTATAGATTATTTTTATAATTTTTAGGCACGGCAAAGATATCTGACGCAGGACTTCACGCTATGATGGACTGGATTGTTTGCAGTAATTTATGGAATTGCTATAGTATTCACGCCCGGATCTGCGTCAAAAAAATCTCCGCCTATTACAGAAGCAGAGATTTTTTACAAAAATTTTATCACCAAGATTCTACTGTATCACTTCATAGATCCGGTAATGCTTGTATATATAATCCCGGAACTGCTCCACAAGCGCACTTGGGTACCGGTTTTCATCATTCCCATGTATATGTAACGACGGCAGTGCAGATTCTCAATATTTAAGATTTTCACAGGAAGTGTATGGATCACCGGCACATCCGGCACAATGCCTACACCAAATTCCTCCGCCACCATACCTGCCAGTGCACCATCCTCTTCTACCTCAAAGGCCGTCTCCGGTGAAAGTCCTTCCTTTCGAAAGCTCCCGGATCACAAAATACAGTCCGCTTGCAGGGGTAAAGGTCACCTGCGGATACTGCCCCAGCTCTTTTATGGTCACTGAATTTCGGTCTGCAAGAGCATGGTTCTCAGGCACTACAGCCACCAGTTTTTCTTCTGACACCGGCACAAAGCTGATCTCCTTCTCGCCCTCTGCCCGGGAACAGAAAATCACATCGAATTTCTCTTCCTTCAGACCCCGGATCAGACTTCCGGTAGCTGCATTCTGAAAACGGAAATCAATCTTCTTCCCCTCCTGTTCATTAAGGAACCCCCGGACAAGCTCCGGATAAATCTGCGTCCCTGGGTATGGATATACCCGATGGAAATACTTCCTCCCGGAATCCTTGCCGCTTCCTGTATCCTCTCCACACCAAGATTCAGGATATGTAAGGAGTCCTGCACATATTTCAGAAACATTTCCCCGTATTTGGTCATGGTCACATTTCTTCCGTGACGCTCAAAAAGTGGAACCTGCAGTTCCTTTTCAAGGTTGGAGATCGCATGGCTCAGACTTGGCTGGGTTATATCCAGCCTCTTGGCTGCTCTGGTATAATTTTCGATCTGGGCAAGAGTCACAAAATATGTGAGCTGATTTAAGTTCATATATCAAAAAATCCTTTCTTTCCTCCGCGCGAGAGACTTTCAGGCAGGTAAGCTCAGACACCTCGATGCCTGGTCTGTTTCACACTCCAAGGCTCAGGAGTTCTTTTCCCGCCGCAAGTCTCTCATAAAACTGCTCATAAAAATCCCGCTTCTCATCATAAGGCTTCCTGTAAAACTGGTTCACCACATACATGTTCAGGTTTCGGATCAGATCACTGTCCTCGCTCTCATAGAGAACCGACTGGACATCCAGAAGAAAATAATGCCAGTCACAGACAAATTTTTCGTAATTTCGAAATCCGGAGTATCTACCCATTTCCGGACCTTGATCTTACTGCGGCTGGTCTTTTTGCACTCGTGGATCTGAAGGATGTATTTAAAACTCCCGTCCTCATAGTATCTTCCAGCGGGAACAAACGGCAGAAGCCCGGACGGAAACTGTGGATGGAGCATCTTCCGTTGCCATTCAGAAATACGCATCGTTCCTCTGCCCCTGTCATCCTAAGATGCGGCAGAATATTTCCGTCTGTGACGCCAAGCTCTATTTTTCCGGCAAGCAGCTGGTCCACACTTAAGTGAAGTCCCTGACTTAACCGCCATACATCCAGCGGATCCAGTACAACAGAATCTCCCATTCCCGTACAGCAGTCAAAACAGCCCTTACAGTCCTGACAGTCTGCCTTTACCATGTCATTTGCCTCGTATAAACGACCTCGAAATTTCCTCCAGTGTAACCTCCCGCCGCATTAGACAAGTGCCTCCAGTCCTGTAACTCCCCAGTCCTCAGCCAGGCTTTTCAACCCGTCCAGGATCTCCTCCCTGGAATAATCGTGATCATCCAGGTAATCTACGTCCATATCATTGAGATGCAGATAAAAGGTAAGGGCAAGCTCCAGATAATCCGGATCATCTTCCTCCATGTTCATAAGAAGCTCATTTTCCGCTCCGTTGATATCACCCTCATCAGCAAGTCCGATAACCTTCTTAAAAAGCTGGTCTGCCTCTGTATAATCTGCCTCTGCTGCAGGAAGTGTATACTGCGGCATATCTCCCTTAAGAAGAAGTCTTGTGATCAGTCTTGCGATATCCTGAATATTTCCTGACATTCTATCATCCTGTAATCCCAAATCGTTTTCCTCTCTTTCTGCTGTCCTGTTCTGCCAGACACATTTCTCCGACCGACGTATCTGCATCCGGTCCTCCGCTCATCCGAACCCCGGATATCTGGACAGGCAATTTATTTAATCCAGTTTAATTCCTGACAACGCCTGTGCAAATGCATTGTTCACCGGCTCATTGGCCTCTTTCTGCTGTTTCTTAAGATACCGCTGCACATCACGCTTATTCACACCTGCACCCTCTTTGGCTCGTCTTGCTGGAAGGATGAAAGCTTTTCTTTATAGCCGCACTGACATACAAAGGTCTCTTCTTTTCCCTTCAGAAGCATCTCCATACGCTTATGGCATTTCGGACAGCGCGCATTGGTGGTCCTGGATACTGTCTCTCTGTATCCGCATTCCCGGTCCTCGCACACCAGCATTTTGGCATTCTTTCCGTTGACTGCCAGAAGATGTTTGCCGCAGTTAGGACACTTCTTGTTTGTCATATTGTCATGGCGGAATGTTCCCTGTCCGCCTTTGATCTCATCTACGATCTCACAGGCATATTTACGGATCCCTGTGAGGAATTTATCCTGACGGAGCTTTCCGTTTGCAATATCACTGAGCTTCATCTCCCAGTCTGCGGTAAGCTCCGGCTTTTTCAGTTCTTCCGGAACCAGCTCCAGAAGCTGTTTCGCCTTGGAGGTAATGTAGATCTCATTGCCTCTTTTTTCCATCATAAAGCTGTTGAAAAGCTTCTCGATGATGTCTGCTCTTGTGGCTACCGTTCCAAGTCCACCGGTCTCACCAAGGGTTTTTGCCGCTTTTTTGTCGTGGCTTTCCATAAAATGAACCGGATTTTCCATGGCCCAAGAAGTGTGGCCTCTGTAAATCTGGCCGGTGGTTTTGTTTTGCCTGCTGTAAGAGCTGCTCCTTCCACAGTAAGTATCTGACCTTCCGTAAGCTCCGGAAGCTTCTGGTCTTTCAGCTTATCACCGGATTCCTCTTCATCCTCATCCTGCCAGCCGCCTTCATAAACCTCTCTCCACCCTGCACTTTTTACAATACGTCCGCTTGCAGCGAAAGTTTCTCCTGCTGCAGTTCCTTCCATGCTTACCAGCTCATATACAGCCGGCGGATACAGCACGCTCAGGAAACGGCGTACTACCATATCGTAAATCTTCCGTTCCTCGTTGGTCATATGATCCAGCTGTACAAACTGTTCTGTGGGAATGATAGCATGATGGTCGCTGACTTTTTTATCGTCTACAAAACTTGCATTGGCCTGGACTGGTTTATTGGCAAGAGCTCCGGCAAGTTTCCGGTAGGGGCCGGTTCCGCATGCCTGAAGACGTTCTTTAATGGTAGGAACGACATCCTTTCCGATATACCTGGAATCCGTTCTTGGTAGGTAAGGACCTTGTGATTCTCATAGAGCCTCTGCATGATATTCAGAGTTTCCTTTGCGGAAAAGCCGTATTTCTGATTGGCTTCTCTCTGAAGAGTGGTCAGGTCATAAAGCCCCGGCGCATAGGTCTTCTTCGGCTTTCTGGAAACCTTTGTTATGGTAAGGCTGCTTTTTCCTGCCTTTGTCTGGATCTCCTGGGCACGCTCCTTCTTAAAGGTGCGGAGGCTTCCGCTTTTTCCGTCACGCCAGGTCCAGCGTACATTTCCCGCCTGCAGAGTGATCCCGTAATAATCCTCCGGCTTAAATTCCCGGATCTCCTGCTCTCTTCTTGCGATCATGGCAAGGGTGGGGGTCTGCACACGTCCGCAGGAAAGCTGGGCATTATATTTACAGGTCAGCGCTCTGGTCCCGTTCATTCCCACCAGCCAGTCCGCCTCCGCCCTGGCCTGTGCCGCACGGTAAAGATCATCATAATCATGGCCGTTTTTAAGGTGGGCAAAGCCGTCACGGATTGCTTTGTCCGTTACGGATGAGATCCACAGACGCTTAATAGGTTTATGGCAGTCTGCCTTTGCAAGGATCCACCTTGCTACCAGTTCTCCCTCTCGTCCGGCATCTGTGGCAATGATGATCTCCCGATATCCTTCCTGTAAAGCTGGGTTTTCACCGCATTGTACTGCTTGGAGGTCTGGCGTATCACCACCAGCTTCATTTTCTCCGGCATCATGGGAAGCGTGGAAAGCTCCCATTTGGTATATTTTTTATCGTATTCTTCCGGATCTGCCAGTGTTACCAGATGTCCCAGGGCCCAGGTCACTACATAGTCTTTTCCTTCCAGGGTTCCGTTCCCCTTCTGACTGCAGTGGAGGACTCTGGCAATGTCTCTGGCAACGGATGGCTTCTCCGCAATTACTAATGATTTCATATTTTTTTCTTTCACCTCTTACTCTTTGGAGCCTGTTTTTCAGAGCTCCGGGGTTCAACTATTATAGCATGAAAAAAGCACTTCGTCCAGAAAAGGGCCGAAGCCTTTTTCCGTCGAAATGCTCTTTACTTTCATATTACTCTCAGCAGCTGTTCATGCACATTTTCCGCTGATCTTATAGCCCACTCCACGAACTGTTTCCACCAGATCTCCTGCCGGGCCAAGCTTCTGGCGAAGGGTACGGATATGTACATCTACGGTTCTGCTCTCCCCGTCGAATTCATATCCCCAGATCTGATTTAAAAGCTGTGTTCTGGAAAGAACCGTACCACTGTTTTTCAGAAGGAGACAAAGCATCTCGTATTCTTTCAGTGTCAGATTCACAGGCTCCTGATCAACAGTTACCTCATGTCTTCCCGGACATACATAAAGATTTTCCATACGATACTCCTCTGCGCCATTGTCCTCTGATCTCCGAAGAAGGGCACGTACCCTGGAGATCAGTTCCATCATGCGGAACGGCTTCGGAATGTAATCATCTGCACCGCTGTCCAGACCTACCACGGTATCAAACTCGCTTCCTTTTGCAGTAAGCATGATCACCGGAAGTTTCCGCACATCCGGACGGATACGGATTTTTTTAAAATAGACAGTCCGTCTTCCTCCGGAAGCATAATGTCCAGAAGCACCAGTGAAGGCAGTTCTTTTTCCAGCGCTTTCCAGAAAAGTGATGGCCGTTCAAACCCCTGTGCCTCCAGCCCCTGACTGTTTAATGTATATACAACAAGTTCACGGATACTTTCATCATCTTCCACAAGATATATCATAATTTTCCTCCAGCTTCATTTTTCATCTGATACGTGCAAGTATAAAGTGCATTCGTAAAATCCAACATAGAAAAAAGGTTAAGTTTATGTAAAATATAGAAATCCTTAAGAAATTTTAATTTGTAAAAGCCGAACGTCAATGTTATGATAAAGCAGAGAGTTGTTTGGAGGTTTTTTATTATGTATTCTTTTATTGTGAATCCCAATTCAAGATCCGGTGAGGGACGTAATGTCTGGAACCGGCTTCGCAGCATCATGGAAAGTCAGGGGATCTCATATCAGTATTTTCTCACAGAATATGTGGGACACGCCACAGTACTGGCACGAAGGATCAGTGCTGCCGGAACACCGGAGGACCCGGTAACTCTGGTAACAGTAGGCGGTGACGGCACTATTTACGAAGTACTTACCGGGATCATTGATCTGTCTTCGGTTGTTTTCGGATTTATCCCGGTCGGGTCCGGCAACGATTTCTGCCGCAGTATGGGCCTGCCCTTTGATCCTTTTGAAGCGCTTCGCTCTATTCTTGAGAACAGACGGACCATTTTCATGGATGTTCCTGTTCTCCACCTTGGCAGCCATTCCTACCGTTTCGGCATCAGTGCAGGAATAGGCTACGATGCGGCAATCTGTCAGGAAGTCCTGATCACACCTGGCAAAAAATTTCTCAACCGTCTCCATATGGGTAAACTCATCTACCTTATGGTGGCACTGAAGCAATTTCTCTTCCTTACTCCGTCCCCGGTCACGATAACACTTGACGGGAACAAGCCACAAACCTTCAGCAGGACTTGGTTTGCGGCTGTAATGAACCAGAAATATGAAGGCGGAGGCTTTAAATTCTGTCCAAACGCCAGTCCGGAGGATGGTTTACTGGATGTGATCGTTATTGAAGGAATCTCCAAGCTGAAAATGCTGTTCTGCCTGCCGAGCGCTCTCTGGGGAAAACATACCCGCATTCGCGGTGTACATATTTTACAGTGCAGGAACGTACATATTACAAGTGCCCATTCCCTTCCTGTGCATAAAGACGGAGAATCCGGCGGAATCCAGCGTGAATTTTCTGTGACCATTGAAAAGAAACCTTTAAAAATCATAATGCCTGTGTTATAGTAGCAGGTAGATACTTAACAAAAAAGAAGCTTAAGGCTGACATCAGCCATACCTCAAGAAAAGGAGCGGCAAAATGTTGAGTAAAATAAAAAAATACAGGCACGGTTTTATCATAGCGATCTATTTCGTTGCTATCTTATCCTGTTTGGATATCTGGAGCAGCGGCCTGTACGAGCCTACCATGTTGTACATACTGTTTTGATGATATGATCCCGTTCTGCGAGATTTTTATTATTCCGTACCTTTTATGGTTTCCATATGTGGTAATGACGGTTGTGTATTTCCTGTTTCGCAATAAGAATAAAAAGGAATATTTCCAGCTGATCTTCAACCTGATGATGGGAATGACGGTTTTCCTTGTTGTTTCCTACATCTATCCGAACGTTCAGTATCTCCGCCCTGCGGTATTCCCCAGAAGCAACATCTTTACACGACTGGTGGCTGAGATCTATCGGACAGATACTCCCACCAACATCCTGCCAAGTATCCATGTATTTAATTCCCTGGCTGTTTATTTTGCCATTCATCACTGCCAGGCACTAAAAGACAGGAAATGGCTTCAGCGAGGAGCTCTGATCCTTTCTGTTCTGATCATCCTGTCCACCATGTTTATCAAGCAGCATTCTGTGATCGATGTATGTCTTGGCACCACACTGGCACTGTTCGGACATCTCCTGTTCTATCCACAGAGAGTGGATGATTACGAGGAACAGCGTTCCCTATCCCATATGCGTAAGAAGAAGCCGGAACAGAATTTATAAAAAAAAGCCCCGTTGGGGGCTTTTTAATTAAATCCATAAAACTTCTGACAGATCTTATAGGCTGCCACAAACATCTTTCTTCCACCTTTTCCGGGAAGATTGGACACTCTTCCGAAGAGACTTCTCCGAAGCTTCCGGTATAGTCCCATATTCTGGTCTTTGATGTAATCCTGCAGCTCCTGTTTTTTATCCAGGCATTCCTGCGTTGCAGCTCTTACCAGCATGATCGAAGAAACGGTTGTGATGATATCCAGATAGCTGAACATATAAGCACGAAGTCTGCGGTTGCTCACATTAGCCTTCAGATAGGCGTCCACCATCAGTTTGTTTACACGGATCTGCTGATCGATACGCTTGATCATCACTTTCTCATTGACAGACTGATCATCTCTTCCAATAAAATACCGATAGAAATTTACATCCAGATAATAGAGATTTTTTACATAGGGAAGCGGCTCAAACGCAAACAGGTTATCTACGTAGAACGTATGCTTCGGAAGCTCCATTCCACAGTCATGGAGAAGTTTTGTACGGTATATCATGGAATGCATAAGGAGATACTGGCCTTTTTTCATGTGGCGTACCTCATCCCATCCGAAAATCTGGTTTGTCGGAAAACAGTGTCTGTACTGCATGATCTTTTTGCGGGTAGCTCCCTGCTTCTCATAAACGAAATTACTGATGAGAAGATCCACGGTCTCAGCCCCACGTGTCAGTTCATAAAGTGTTTTCAGGACCTCATAGTAGGCGTCCTGATTTACCCAGTCATCACTGTCCACAACCTTGAAATAAGTCCTGTTGCGTTTTTGATTCCTGTGTTGACTGCCTGTCCATGGCCGCCATTTTCCTGATGTATGGCTTTTACGATAGTTGGATATTTCTCGGCATAATCATCTGCGATCTCGGCAGTACGGTCACTGGAGCCATCATCTACAATGATGATCTCCACTTCCTCTCCTCCGATCAGCAGGGAATTGATGCATTTTGACATATAAGCCTCTGAATTATAGCATGGTATTGCTACGCTCAAAAGTTTCATGAGTTTTCCTCCTTCATATATCTGGTGTATGCGCGAAACGCAGATGGTATTGCATATTTTTTATCGGATTCTCTCTTATCCACAAACAGGAACTCCCCCTGCGGTGCTTCTTCCAGAGAGGATACAGCGATACGATAAGCACACATCCTCCATTCAATATGGGAAAAAATGTGCTTCGCATCCGGCAGTGCTTCGATCCGCAGTGGTTCCAGCCCCATGGCTTTTACCCGGGCAAGTGCCGCCTTCTCCGTCAGATGTCCTTCCACATTTGGAAGCTCATAAAGGCCTGCCAGAAGTCCTGTATCCGGACGTTTACGGATCGCTGTGCCTGCTCCATCCTGGATCACAAGGACCGTTCGCTGTTCTATGGTGCGGGCTTTCTTCGGTGCTTTTACGGGAAGTTCTTCTACAGTTCCATGCTTTCTGGCAAGGCAAAAATGCCCCAGCGGGCATTCTTCGCACTTTGCTGCTCCGTTTGGAACACAGACTACAGCTCCCAGCTCCATCATAGCCTGGTTGAAATCCCCTGGTCTGTCCTCAGACATCTGCTCTGTAAGATCATTTTCCACCGATTTCCGTACAGACTGTTTCATGATATCTCCACGGTTTTCGGTGAGTCTTGCGTATACCCGCAGCACATTTCCATCTACTGCAGGGACTTTCTTTCCGTAGGCAATGGACGCAATGGCACCTGCCGTATATCTTCCTATTCCTTTTAACGAGAGAAGTGTCTCAAAATCCTCAGGGATCCTGCCTCCATATTCTTCCATGACCTGAACAGCCGCTTTCTGCATGTTGCGGACACGGCTGTAATAGCCAAGGCCTTCCCACAGCTTGATGATCCTCTCTTCCGGTGCCGCCGCAAGGGCTGCTACATCCGGAAGTTCCTGGATAAAACGCTGAAAATAAGGTTTCACAGCTTCCACCCGGGTCTGCTGGAGCATGATCTCAGATACCAGGTATAATAGCATTGTCTTTATCTCTCCAGGGCAGGATCCTTTTGTTTTTATCGTACCATTCAGAAGGAGTTCTGCAATGTTTTCAGACATATCATTTCCTTTCTATAATCTTACCGGTATCGGATCACAGATCTTCATGGAATCTTCCGTGACGGCACAGTCATAGGCCAGGATGTGAACACCGGCATCTGCTGCCGCCTTAAGTGTTTCTCCAAATTCCGGATGTGTCTCCCAATTTGGTTCAAAATACCTTACACCCTTCATCTGGATCACCAGAAGAAGATACGCCTCATAGCCGTCAGTTGCTGCATGCATCAGCTCACAGAGATGCTTGATCCCCCGTTCTGTAGGTGCGTCCGGAAAGCGCACGATATTATTTTCTTCCAGAGTGACGCCTTTTACCTCGATAAAAGCCTTTCGCTTCCCGGATTCCACATACAGGTCAAAACGGGAATTTCCGTATGTCTTTTCTCTCCTGACAGTCACTTTCTCCGGAAAAAGATTTCCGGCCGCCACCCACTCTTCTGCTGCTTTATTTGGGGCCTGGGAATCCATATTGATCCAGCGGCCCTCCTTGTTCACACTGATCAGATCGTATTTCGTTTTCCTGGCAGGATTATCACTCTTTTCCAGGATCACTTCTGCTTCCGGAACAAGAAGTTCCCGCATCTGCCTGTATTCTTCACATGGACCGTTTCCAGCTGATCCCCGATCTGCACATGAGCGATAAAACGGTTCGGCCTGTCTTTGAATATACCTCTGATCGTATTCTTATAATTCATAGTTTTTCCCTCGTAACCCTTACTATAACATAAAATCTTCAAAAGCGCAGTTGCTTTTTTTTCTTTTCTCATATAGAATTGTTTTGATAACTGTTCACTGGTAATATTCCGCGAGGTGTTTTTTGTGAGCGAAGGTCACAGACCCGAGACATACCGCGCGAATTTATGCGATTAGCATAATTCTGTGCATCGCGAAGCTGTTGCTGAGAACGGAGTGAACAGTAACTTGTTTTGTACTATGTCCAGTACAAAGGGTTGCTTTTTTTACATATCAT
>ENA-OQAS01000323-OQAS01000323.1-human-gut-metagenome-genome-assembly--contig:-NODE-323-length-25117-cov-2.660184_pt1 | contig 25117 bp, 26 predicted proteins | sample MGYA00242733_ERZ504523 | MGnify/ENA primary metagenome ERZ504523 (study PRJEB26092, sample SAMD00036239) | human gut metagenome | host: Homo sapiens | study: EMG produced TPA metagenomics assembly of...
GTAAAACACAGTATTTTTATAATGTTTTCAAAAATATTATAATTTGTACACAACTTTTTCAAAATATTTTTGTAATATTACAGCAAGTTAGAACATATACATATTGAGAACAATAAATAAAGCACAGGACCGAGGCATAATAATATCGGTCAAAGAAGGGAGAAATACTTATGCTTGATAAGGTAATTGAAAACAACAGGGTGTGTATCATCGGAGAAGTGGTATCAGAATTTACATTTAGCCACGAGGTATTTGGAGAGGGCTTTTATATTGCAAATGTATCTGTCAACCGTCTCAGTGATATGGTGGATATAATTCCACTTATGATAAGTGAAAGACTTATTGATGTAACTAAAGACTACAGGGGAATGAAGATAGAGGTATCTGGACAGTTCCGTTCTTATAACAGACACGAAGGTGTTAAGAATAAGCTCGTTCTTTCAATATTTGTAAGAGAATTACGCTTTATAGAAGATGAAGATATTCCAGAGGAGCAGTCAAAGTCTAATCAGATATTCCTTGATGCTATGTATGTAAGCCACCTATATATAGAAAGACTCCATTAGGAAGAGAGATAGCTGATATTCTTGTAGCTGTCAACAGACCATATGGCAAGTCTGATTACATACCATGTATTGCGTGGGGAAGAAATGCAAGATTTGCAGGCGGACTTGAAGTAGGAAGCCACCTTCAGATATGTGGAAGAGTACAGTCAAGAGAATACACCAAAAAGGTTGATGAGGAGTCAGTTGAGAAGAGAGTAGCCTATGAGGTTTCTGTCAGCAAGATTGATTTAGTTGAAGAAGAATAAAATATTGCGTAGTCACGAATAGTTTATGGCTATTTACACCTGACATCATATAAATAAGAATGTGTTGATATTGACAATGAACTACGCAAGTGATATAGTCAAATTAACTTTTAATTCTACAAAGTAGAGGTCGCACGATTCAAGAGTAACTGTACGGATGTCCCCAAGCATATGATGTGCAGCGAAAGGGGAAAGTGCCGAAGCATATAATTCAGGGAAGTTATATGCTGGGCATAAGGTTAATAATCTTATGACTGTCATTATGGGCATTGATGCCTTATGATGGAGGGCTACGCGAAGATTTATATAATGATATTTGTATAATGAATTCTTACTTAGGCCGGTCTGTCATTAGATCGGTCTGTTTTATTGTAAAAGAGTTATTTAAACGTTGTACTCTATTAGACAATACAGGAATAGAATTGAAATAATTAATATTAATACAACGGATAAGCGTTGGAATGGAGGAGTTATGTCAATATTTACAGGTGCAGGTGTCGCTATTGTCACACCAATGAAAGCCAATGGAGAAATCAACTATGATAAGCTTGCAGAGCTTCTTGATTATCAGATTAATAATTCAACAGATGCGATTGTTATCTGTGGAACAACTGGTGAGTCTGCAACTATGACAGAAAAAGAGCATATTGAAGCTATAAGATTTACTGCTGATTATGTTAAAAAGAGAGTTCCTGTTGTTGCAGGAACAGGTTCTAACTGTACTAAGACAGCTGTTGAACTTTCAAAGGAAGCACAGGCGGCAGGCGTTGACGGATGTCTTGTTGTAACACCTTACTATAATAAGGCTACACAGAAGGGACTTATAGAGCATTACACAGCAGTTGCCAGATCAATTGACCTTCCAATTATTATGTATAATGTACCAAGCAGAACAGGCTGCAACATTCAGCCAGAGACAGCAGTAAAGCTTGCCAGGGAAGTAGATAATATCGTAGCCATTAAGGTGCAACAGGCAATCTTTCACAGGAATCTAAGACAATGATGTTAGCAGAAGGCTGTCTTGATATGTATTCAGGTGAAGACGGACTTATCGTACCTCTTATGTCTATTGGTGCTAAGGGTGTTATATCTGTATTATCAAATATTGCACCAAAGCAGACACACGACATATGTGCTGAGTTCTTTGCCGGCAATATTGAAAAGAGCCGACAGTTACAGTTTGAGGCGCTTGAGCTTGTTGACGCTTTATTCTGTGAGGTTAACCCTATTCCAGTTAAGACAGCTCTTAATCTTATGGGTATGGAAGTCGGACCACTCAGAATGCCTCTTTGCGAAATGGAGGAAGCTAACCTTAATAAGTTAAAGACAGCACTTAAGAATTACGGACTTATAAAGTAGTGTAAGAATCTATAATTTGGCAGATAAAAGAAGTGTGCGAACATAAACATTGAAATAATAAAGAAAATAATGTATGGAGGCTATGATAATGACAAGAATTATTATGCATGGCTGTAATGGACATATGGGAAGAGTTATTACAGACCTTGTAAGCAAAGATGATGAATGTAAGATAGTAGCAGGAATTGATCCATTTGACGATGGACATAATGATTATCCTGTATTTGCATCAGTTAATGACTGTGATGTAGAAGCAGATGTTATAATAGACTTTGCAGCAGCAAAGGCAGAGGATGCACTTCTTGATTATTGTGAAAAGAAGCAGATTCCGGTTGTAGTATGTACAACAGGACTTACAGATGAGCAGATTGAACACATAAGAAAGACAGCCTGCAAAGTTGCAGTGCTTAAGTCTGCTAATATGTCACTTGGCATTAATATGCTTATGAAGCTTTTACAGGATGCCACTAAGATTCTTGCACCAGCAGGTTTCGATGTTGAGATAGTAGAAAGACATCATAACAAGAAGGTAGATGCTCCAAGTGGAACAGCTCTTGCATTAGCAGATTCAATCAAGGAAGTTCTTGGTGATGATTATTACTATAAGTATGACAGAAGTCAGGAAAGAGTAAAGAGAGATCCTAAAGAAATCGGTATCAGTGCAGTGCGTGGTGGTACAATAGTAGGAGTACATGATGTAATATTTGCTGGTGAAGATGAAGTTATTGAATTCACACATACAGCATATTCTAAGTCAGTATTTGCAAAGGGTGCTATAGAAGCAGCTAAGTTCCTTGCAGGCAAGAGTGCAGGAATGTATGATATGTCTGATGTTATAGCAGCAAGATAATAAATGGGATAGCACGAAGAGAACAGATTAAATTATTAAAGGTGTGGATAATGTAACAACCGCAGTATTCAGGGTTAAAGCCTGAATTGTTAGTTACATTATCCACACCTTTTGCTTGTAGGACTTATTTTACGTTATAATACTTTAGTTCTTCCTTTACAACAAATCCGCTTGACTTATAAAGACTGACAGCTGGCATATTACTGCCTGAAACGTGAAGTATAAGAGGAATTATAGTATTATCGTGGCTGTTGTTTAAGCTGTCATTTTTCCAATCCTGAATAAGCTCTGTTAATAATAATCTGGCATAGCCACATCTGCGCATATCAGGGTCAGTCCATACATCGTGTATACATATATGTGTGTTAAAATGTTCAAATGATATTGATGATATAAGATCATCAGAGGCACTTGATAAAAGCTGGTATTCATCATCATATTTTAATAACTCAATAGTGTCCGGAAGGACAGTGGAAAAGTTATTAGTTATATGTTTAATTGAAAGTTCCATAAGATATTCGCTGCAGGCATATGCTATATTGATATTGCCGGAAATATTACAAGCAGGATTATGCTTGTGGCTGATAATGCTGTTCGCAGTTTTATCGTCAATGGCGGTGATGTATTTTATGTTGCTGTCTGATATTAAAGCATTAATGGTGCACATAAGTGCATAAAACATTGATGTGAAAATGTGCTGCTGCCTGTAGTCAGGGTCAGTCATAGCGGTAAATTCAATTACTATATCATCATATATACTCGGTTTAATAGTATCTGAATTATTGTGAGTGTCTATGTCATCGGAGTCATCAGTGTTGCAGTTAATAATAGGGTTTAAACACGAAATAAACCCGACAAGGCAGTGGGTATCCTTTGTAAAAGCGCAAGTTGTATTAAGTCTTCAGCCTCAGGTTCATCACAGAATGGTTCATAATTGCATAATTCGGAAAGCTTTAAAACATCATCATAAGAGAAGACATTTTCTATAATAATATCTGTATTGGCGAATGAAGTAGTATTGGCGTGTGCGTTCATATATTAAATCCCCCTGATTTAAGTAAAATTGGTAATCTGTTGCAAATTTTATGTAAAAATCATTGTAGCAAACTAAAAGATAATGTACAATAAGAGTTGATAATCATTTTTATACTACGGGTAGATAGAGAGTAATTGCTATATATATTAGTGATGATTGGTAGCAATTACAGTAAATAATAGGAAGGTCATATTATGAGTAAAGTAGCAATATTAACAGACAGCAATAGCGGTATTACACAGGCACAGTCTAAGGATATGGGTGTTACAGTTATACCTATGCCTTTTTTTATTGATGGAGTGGAATACCTTGAAGATATTAATCTTACACAGGAAGAATTCTATGAAAAGCTTAAAAATGATGCAGATATATCTACATCACAGCCATCAATAGGAACATTACAGGACTATTTTGATGAATTGTTAAAGGACAATGATGAGGTTGTATTTATACCTATGTCAAGCGGTCTTAGTGGTACCTGCCAGACAGCAACTATGGTTGCAGGTGATTATGATGGAAAGGTGCAGGTTGTTAATAACCAGCGTATATCAGTTACTATGCGCCAGTCAGTTATGGATGCAAAGGCTCTGGCAGATAAGGGTAAGAATGCCGAGGAGATTAAGGATATACTTGAAGCTCACAAAATGGACTCAAGCATATATATAACTCTTGAAACACTTAAGTATCTTAAGAAGGGTGGAAGAATAACACCTGCGGCGGCAGCTATTGGAACTATGTTAAAGCTCAATCCTGTATTACAGATACAGGGTGAGAAGCTTGATGCATTTGCCAAGGCAAGAGGAAAGTCATCAGCCAAGAAGATTATGCTTAAGGCTATGAAGGATGACTGTGATAACAGATTTAAAGATTATGCACAACAAGGAAAGCTTCATATGGAAGTTGCATATACTGGTAATGAAGAAGAAGCCAGGGAATGGGCTGAGGCTGTAAAAGAAGCATTTCCTCAGTATGATTTCCATATGGATCCATTGTCACTCAGTGTTGCGTGCATATAGGATATGGTTCATTGGCAATAGCAGTGTCAGCTTATGTACCGGAGGCAGAATAATGGCAGCACCTTTAAGAAGTGAGATTGATAATGAGTTCAAATGGGCAGTTAATGACATCTACTCATCAGATAATGCGTGGGAAGAAGATTACCAGAAGCTTATTAAACAGGCAGGCGAGCCTTGTGAATATCAGTTTGTTTTAACTGAGTCGGCTGATAATCTTTATAATGTATTAAAGGAATTGAATGATACTGATTATCTTGTTGAGAGATTATATGTATACGCATTTATGAGATATTATGAGGATACAGCTAATTCGGTGTATCAGGATATGTCAGGCAGGGCACAGACGGCAGCAGCTAAATGTGCTGAGAAGTACGCATTTGTTGAGCCTGCAATATTAAGTATGGATGAAAATGTTCTCTATGAATATTTAAAAGATGACAGGCTTAAGTTGTATAAGCATATGATTGAAGATATGTTAAGCCAGAAAGAACATTCTCTTTCGGAGAAGGAAGAGGTTCTTCTTGCAAAGGCATCGCAGGTAATGTCTGTTCCTAATGAGATATTTTCTAAGTTTAACAATGCAGATGTCCATTTTGGCAGTATAATTGATGAATCTGGGAATAAGGTTGAGCTGACTAATGGAACATATGTAAAATATATGCAGAGCCAGCAAAGAAGTGTAAGAAAAGAAGCCTTTGAGTGTCTTTATAAGGAATATAAGCAGTACATCAATACGCTTGCAGCCTGCTTTTATGGCAACGTAAAACAGGCAGTATTTAAGGCTGAAGCAAGAAAATATGAATCAACATTACATATGTATCTGTCTGATTCATTTATTCCTGTAGATGTATACAAGAATCTCATTAATACTGTAGATGACAATCTTAATCTTATGCACAGGTATGTTGATATAAGAAAGAAAGCTTTAGGGGTTGATGAGCTTCATTTTTATGATATATATGCTCCGATGGTAGCGGACTATGAGTGGAAGGTTACCTATGATGAAGCCAGACAGATGGTTCTTGAAGCTTTAGCACCTATGGGCGAAGAGTATGTTGCTAAGGTTAAAGAAGGCTTTGAAACAGGTTGGGTTGATGTATATGAGAATAAAGGAAAGAGAACGGGAGCATTCTCGTGGGGAGCATATGGAACTCACCCTTATGTATTCCTTAATTTCTCAGGAACATTAGATGATGTGTTTACAATTATTCACGAAATGGGTCATGCAATGCACACATATTATTCTAATTCCAACCAGCCATATATATATGCCGGTTACAAGATATTCGTTGCAGAAGTTGCCTCAACCTGTAACGAAGCACTTCTTATGAATTATCTGTTGGAAAGCTGTAAGAATGATAAAGATAATAAGAGAAGAAGTATCTTCTTAACCATTATTTTGAGCAGTTTAAGGGTACATTGTTCAGACAGACGATGTTTGCTGAATTCGAGATGACAGCCCATAAAATGGTCGAAGAAGGCAATGTCCTTACTGCTGATAACCTGTGTGATGTATACAGAAAGCTTAATGAAAAGTATTTTGGAAGTGAGTGTGTTATTGATGATGAGATAGCATACGAGTGGGCGAGAATACCACATTTTTATACTCCATTTTATGTATACCAGTATGCAACAGGATATTCTGCTGCTATTGCGATAGCGGCTGGAATATTAAAGGGAGATAAAGCTGTTAAAGAGGGCTATAAAAAGTTCCTTTCAGGCGGCAGCAGTCTTCACCCTATTGACCTGCTTAAGCTATGCCGAATAGATATGGAAAAACGTGAAGTTGTACAGTCTGCATTAAATGTATTTAATGGACTGCTTGATGAGTGGGATTAAGCTGTTAATGCGTTTTGTCATATAACCTATGGTTTGTTATATAACACTAAATAGTAAATAGTAAAAGAACCCTGCCGGTATAGCGGGGTTCTTTTTAGAGGTGTAAAATATGATAAACAATAATTTAAGTAGTTGTCTGTTAAATAAGGCTCTTGTAAAGCTCTGTTATCTCTTCAACACTTGTTTCTCTTGGATTACCAGGTCTGCATGCATCATCATAAGCTGACTGTGCAAGGAATGGAATATCTTCTTCCTTGACAATATCCTTTAAGTTAGCTGGGATACCTACGTCCTGTGATAACTTCTTACAGCATCTACAGCAGCTTTTCTGTATTCTTCCTGTGTCATATCATCTGTGCCTTTGACACCATAGCTTTGGCAATGTCACGATATTTCTCACCGGTTGCTGGAGCATTGTATTCCATAACTGTTGGAAGGATAATAGCGTTAGCAACACCGTGTGGTGTATCATAGAGGGCACCAAGTGGTGAGCCATGGAATGGACAATACCAAGACCTACATTAGAGAAGCCCATACCTGCTATATACTGTCCAAGTGCCATACCTTCACGTCCCTCAGGTGTGTTCTCAACAGCACCTCTAAGGCTCTTAGAAATGATTTCAATAGCTTTAAGATGGAACATATCAGATAATTCCCAGGCACCAGCAGTTATGTAACCTTCAATAGCGTGTGTTAAAGCATCCATACCAGTTGCGGCTGTAAGCCCCTTAGGCATACTAGACATCATATCAGGGTCAACAACAGCTACGACAGGGATATCGTGTGGGTCAACGCATACCATTTTACGGTTCTTGCTTGTATCTGTGATAACGTAGTTGATAGTAACTTCTGCGGCTGTACCAGCAGTAGTTGGAACTGCAATAATAGGAACGGCAGGTTTCTTAGTAGGAGCAACACCTTCAAGGCTTATAACATCACTGAATTCAGGGTTGTTAATGATAATACCAATAGCCTTGGCTGTATCCATTGAAGAACCACCGCCGATTGCGATAAGATAATCTGTACCAGCATCTTTAAATGCCTGTACACCTGTCTTAACATTCTCTACTGTTGGATTAGGCTTGATGTCTGAATAAACCTCATAAGCCAGTCCGTTCTCGTCTAATACATCAAGAACTTTCTTAGTTACACCAAATTTGATAAGGTCAGGGTCAGAGCATACAAATGCTTTCTTAAATCCCCTTGAAATAGCCTCTGTAGCTATCTCCTTGATAGCTCCCTTTCCGTGGTAAGATGTACCGTTAAGAATAAATCTCTGTGCCATAATAATATTTACCTCCATTCACGTTGAATTTATGTTTATATTTTAACACTTTGTGAATAATATACAAGTAAAAAACTAAAAAATATTAAAATTAATGCAAAATGACGCAACAAATGTGTGAATGTGTACACAAATGAGGGCACATAAACAGGGGATATATTAATAATATGTGTGTGAAAAGATATGTAAAATGGTATATTTTATTATTTGAAATTATATTATTGAAAATACATTATCAGAACACTATAAAATATAGAAATGAAATTTGAAACAAAATTGAAAAGTAAATTTAAAAATAAAATTGAGGTATAGATATTATTAAATGAAAGGTATATCATATACACATTAAATACATAGGAATGGAGTAAAATGAGAAACAATAATTTAAAGAATATAATAAAAGTGATAAATACAGCGTTGTTAGTAAGTACATTGACATTGAGCCTGACAGCGTGCGGAAGGACAGACGGTAAGTCTGATAATTCTAATAATGAAGCAGATACGGCAGTTGTTGCGGTAAATAATAGTGATACAGATAGTATGCAGAATGTAAATGCAGATGATCTGTCTGTTAATTTAGATGAGAACCAGAACATCAGCGAAGCCGATAACACATCTGCTGTAACGGATAACGAAAATAATGCAGATATTGAATATGAAAATAACAGCGGTGATGAAGTATAAGCATGATAATTCGGATTATGATACGGATAATTATACAGAAATGGTAACAATGTAGATGATAACAGCCAGCAGCCTGTATATAATGACACATTTTCTTATGTATCAGGTGGAGCAGAAGATGATGATACACAGGAAAATATTCAGGAAGCACAGCACAAGACAACTATATGTATAGATGCAGGACACGGTGGAAGTAATGAGGGAACGAAAGAAACATATGATGGTGTACTCATTAAAGAGAAAGATATTAATCTTGTAATAGCAAAAAAGCTTCAGTGGTATCTTGAACAGAATGATAATCTTAATGTCATTATGACACGTACTTCTGATACAGATGTGAGCATAGGGGGAAGAATAGACTATGCTAAAGGCAATAACGCCGATTATGTTATATCGGTTCATATTAACAGCAAAAGCCAGGATAATACTAATCCAAGAGGCTGTATGGTATTAATGAGCTGTAGCCGATATCAGCCATCTGATTCAAGATTTGCAAGCATATATGATAAAGAAAATATGCTTGCCAATGCAATTATCCGCAATCTTAACAATATAGGAATTCCAATAGCAGATGACTGGAACACAGAATACACTAATGGCATATTACAGCGTACCAACACAGTAAATGAACTCTACCCAGACGGTTCACCAGCAGATTATTATGGACTTATATACAACGGCACATATGCCGGAATACCAACAATTATAATAGAACACTCATTCCTAAGCAACGAGAACGACTACAGAACTCATTTCAGCACCGACTCCCAGCTAGATGCCCTGGCCCGTGCCGATGCACAAGGAATATTAGAGGTAGTGAACTAACTTTTGTTTTAGGACTTATTGATAATCCCTTCCGTACGTCACGCGAGACGGGTGTCAAGAGGTCCGGTGGACCTCTGCTCTGACACGACCGAGGGAAACTTTAGTTTCCCGAGAAATCGAACCACAACTGCTTTGCAGTTGGGTAACGAGAAGTGCATTGCACTTCTTGGATGACAAAAAAGGACTTCCCATTCGGAAGTCCTTCTTGTTATCTCATAGAGCGCGAGACGGGGATCGAACCCGCGACCCCCTCCTTGGCAAGGAGGTGCTCCACCACTGAGCCACTCGCGCATATTATATTGTGTTGTTCGTTTGGTTTCTCGCGAACACAAGTGATATAATACACGCAAAAGTTAAAAGTGTCAAGCACTTGAAAAAATTTCAAAAAAATTAAAATAATTACTTTGTTGAGAAGAAAGCGACAGTAATTCCACCAGGTCCAATATGTGTTCCGATTGTAGCTCCTACTTTTATTCTGGCCGGAACAGGAATCTTATTTTCCCATAAAGAGCTGCTGTCCTTAATGTATTTGTCGATAAGTTCTGTTGAACAGCCGGTGTAGCCAAGAAGGACAGGCATAGAATAATCAATTCCACCGTAGGTGTTGACCTGTTCAATTAAGAAGTTGTTGCCCTGCTTTGAGCCGCGGGCTTTACCTAATATGGCAACTTCACCATTATCAATTGCGATTACAGGTTTTATTTTTAATACATTTCCTAAGAAAGCGGCACTGCTTGATATTCTGCCACCTTTTTTAAGATATTCCAGAGTATCAAGAAGTGCTACAAGACGTATGCGTTTTTTGGCGGAGTTTAACTCATCAGCGATTGCTGTGGCTGACAATCCATCATTAATAAGTTTTAAAGCATATTCAATTAGAATCTGTTCGCCTACAGTTACATTTTCGCTGTCTATAATATATATTTTCCCCTGGCTGCCGGCGTGTTCGCTTTCATAATCCTCGGCGGCTATGCAGGCACTCTGGTAAGTTCCCGATAATTTAGAAGAAAGAGTTATCACTATAACGGCATCAGAATGGGTGAGTGCAGTTTCATAGGCAGAGGTAAATGCGAAAGGACTTACCTGGCTTGTCTTAGGGAGAGTATCGCTTTCGATGAGTTTCATATAGAACTCATCTGCTGAGAGTGTGACACCATCTTCGAATTGTTCATCTCCAAATGATACAGTCATAGGAAGAACTGTGACCTGATTGTGTAAATTTCCTGGCATATCCGATGCTGAATCTGTTATAATTGTTATCTTAGAAGCTGAATTCATAAATAATCCTCATTTCTGCGTACCATTGCTGACAGGCAGGTGCTGGTACGCAAAGCCACAAGCCTGAAAATAGTATTGCAATACAGGAAGTGTGTAAAACCCCAAAATTGAACGTGAAAATAGTATTGCAATATGGTCTGTAAATATACAGCTTAGATACAATTTCCAATTAAATTATGATAATAGTATCAAATATTTTTATAATCAAAATATAACAAACGGGATTATATAACATATTACTTTGTATGTCAAACTATAATTGATTTTCTGGTTGAATTACTGTATATTAATATTGTTGTTTATGCGGCATATAAGTGTATTGAAATAACTGGCATATTCTGGTTAAGATATGGTATATGCTTACGGAAAGATGAGGAATATTAATGGACATAAGGAAGAAATTTGCTAAATATGTGTCACAGAACATATTCGGTATGCTTGGAATATCGTGTTATGTTGTTGCAGACACATTTTTATATCTAAATTCGCAGGGGCAGACGGAATTACAGTTCTTAATCTTGTACTTCCTGTATTTAATGTTATATTTGCTGTTGGCTCAATGATAGGTGTTGGTTCGGCGATAAGATTTAAGATATTAAGAGCCAAGAATGATGAGAGGGCAGATGATTATTTTTCAAATGCAATAATGTGTGCGTGCCTGTTAAGCATAGTATTTATACTTGTGGGACTGTTTGCACCAGATAGGCTTTTAAGGCTTATGGGTGCAGATGATACAATTACGGCACTTGGAACCTGCTATACAAGGACATTTCTTATGTTTACTCCATTTTTTATGTGTAATTACATTGTAAGTGCATATGTAAGAAATGATAATGATCCCTCAAGGGCGATGATTGCGACACTTTGTGGAAGTCTTTTTAATATAGTGTTTGATTATATATTTATGTTTCCAATGAAGCTTGGGCTGTTAGGTGCTGCGATGGCTACTGCAGCTTCACCTGTATGCAGTATATTGGTGTGCCTGACACATTTTTTTGGTAAGAATAATACGGTTGTGTTTAAATGGCACTTTCCGTCTTTAAAAATGCTCTGGGAGTCGTGTATGCTTGGAACAGCCGCATTTATTGGTGAGATAGCATCGGCGGTTACTACAACTGTATTTAATATGCTGTTACTGTCAATCACAGGAAATATCGGTATTGCAGCATATGGAGTTGTTGCTAATTATGCTTATATTGGAACAGCTATATTTAATGGTATTGCCCAGGGAACACAGCCGCTTATTAGTGAATGTTACGGCAGGGGTGACAGAAAAGATGCTGAAAGGCTGTATAGAATGAGTGCTGCTACAGCGGTTGCACTTTTTGCAGTAATATATATAATTGTATTTAGATTTACAGACCAGCTTGTTGCACTGTTTAACAGTGAGGGTGTTGAGACACTTGCTGTATATGCACATAGCGGAATGATAATATATTTTGCAGGATTTTTATTTGCAGGATTTAATATAGTATCTGCCGGATATTTTAGTGCAGTGGAGTGTGCTAAAGAATCATTTGTGGTATCATTATTAAGAGGAATTGTGCTTATGCTTATTATGTCAATCAGCCTTTCAAAGCTGTTTTGGAATGACAGGAGTATGGAGCAGTTTTCCGGCAACAGAATTAATAACGGCAGTTGTATGCGTAGTATTTCTTATACTAAAGAATAACAGAATGCGAAAGCATAATAATATATAGTCGGAGGATATGATATGGTTAATCCAGCATCAATTATGAAAATAATGAACTTAAAGAATAAATTTGCCGCAAACCATCCAAAGTTTGTGTCATTTATTAATTACTGTCTCAATGGTGGAATTCAGGAGGGAACAGTTATAGAGATAACTGTGACAAAGCCAGGAGAACAGCCGGTAACTTCTAATATGAAGGTTATGCAGTCTGATATAGATATTGTTAATGAACTTAAGACTTTATCCAAATAAGGTTTATTAAGCATTTGCTGGGGGTGTATATATGGGAAATATAATGGATTATCTTGACTGGCGTGGGGATATAACATTTGAACAGTCACCTTTTAATGAGGTTGATAATGTTATTCTTGCACAGCTTGCATACGTTAATTTCAGGGATATTATACCATCACCTGAGGAGAAGAGAAGCATTACATTAAAAGAAGCATCGCAGATGTTTTTTGATATGTATACAGAAAATGAACTAAAGCAGGATAAATCATTTATTAGTGAAGCTCCATTTCTTATGAAAAAAGCGGCAGCTTCCAAAAGATTTGGAAATCTGATTTTATCTAATTATGTAGATACAGTAGATGAAACCTTGGAAAAGCAGTTCGGGGCATTTCACATAAGAATAAGCCTAAGCATACTTATGTTGTATTCAGGGGTACAGATGATACACTTGTCGGCTGGAAAGAGGATTTTAATATGAGCTTTATTATGCCTGTTCCGTCACAGGAGGCGGCGGTAGAGTATATTAATAGTACATGCCAGTACATAAGAGGAAGGCTTTATATAGGCGGACATTCCAAGGGTGGCAATCTTGCTATATATTCGGCTGTAAAATGCAGTGAGAGAGTAAGAAAAAAGATAGATTGTGTATACAATAATGATGGCCCTGGATTTGATGTGAATATGATAAAAAAGTGCGAAATATCAGGCGATGTTACCGCTTATCAAAAGCATAGTCCCAGAGAATTCGATAGTAGGAATGTTACTTGAACACGATGAGGATTATATTATTGTTAAGAGTTCACAGAGCGGGCTTATGCAGCATGATGCAATGTCGTGGCAGGTGCTTGGTGCTTTTCTTGTAAAGGCTAAGAAATTAAGTGCACAGAGCAGAAGGCTTAATAAGGCATTAAGCAGCTGGATTAACAGCGTTGATAATGAACGCAGGGAGGAGTTCGTTGAAACTTTATTCGGACTTTTATATGCCAGCGGTGCTAAGAATTTGTCAGATGTGTCAGCAGACAGATTAAGAAGCACAAGGGAGGTTATACGTCAGTATGCCGGACTTGATAAGGACAGCAGAACACTTATTAAGAATATGCTTTTGTCGCTTACTGATAAGATAAGCAAGGCAAGATTTGAGAAATGATATTATAGAAATATTATAGAAGAAATGGAGATTAGATATGTCAGGAATTATTAATATTATACTTGGTGCAGTTGTACTATTTGTTGTAGTTTGTATTGTTCCTGTGGGTTTCATCTAAGCACAAAGAGAGCGGACTTGGAGATACCTGTAGCGGCAATTGTTCTTCGTGCAGTGCCCATTGTTCAACTGGTTCTAAAGATAAGAAGTAAGAAAGAGAATAAATATGACTAATGAATTCAGGAAAAAGGCTGTCGAACTTGGAAAGCTAATGAATAGCAAGTCTAAATTATCTGTACCGCTTGTAAAATGTATTATTGAGTGTTTTGAGATTGTATTTGATGAGCAGGATATAGATTATATGCTTCTTATGAAGGACGGATATTACAGCAGGGATGAGCTTAAAGAATTGTGGCAGCTTGACGGTGAGGCATTTGAGAAAGTATTTACAAGCATAAGGGACAAAGGCGGAATATGGGAGAGCAGGCAGGAAGGTGTCTATGATATAACGCCGATATTTCCGGGCTGGGTTGAGCTGTATGCCTCTGGACCGCTTAATGATAAGAGAAGACGGCTTCTTATTAAGTTTGCAGAATTTGAGGAACTTCTTATAAAGCTTAATATAGCACCTGTAAGAATGTATATGAACCGTGTCAATGAGCGCAATATGCAAAGAGAGCAGGGAAGAATGTCAACGCTTATACCTGACCCTGCCAATAATCTGAGTGCTAAAAAGAGAATTATTAAGATTAATAAAAATGTAGATGCTGTGCAGGCTGTGTATACAGAGGGTGAGGTTATGGATATTCTTAACAGGAATAAGGAACATATTGCTGTTATGAACTGTTTCTGCCGCACCAAAAAGATGCTTGAGAATGGAAAATGTGACTATGATATGCCGATTGAGTCGTGTATGGCGGTTGGAAGAATGGCTGTACAGCTTGAAAAAGCTGGCGTTGCAAGACACATTTCCATAGATGAAGCCAGAAAGCTTATAGACACGCTTGAGAAAAAAGGCTGTATACATACATTATATCACTATGGCACATACTCTGGTAATGAAGAGATTGTGCTGTGCAACTGTTGTATAGACTGCTGTTTCTTATATGGAAGCTTCAGAGGGTGCTTTATCGCAGCTTATGATTAAGGCATTTTACAGACCACAGATAGTTGATAACGCGAAATGTACAGGCTGTAACAGGTGCGCCTGTTTCTGTCCGACCAATGCAACGTGGTATGATAAAGAGCGCGCAGAGCTTGTATATGATATAGACAGGTGCATAGGCTGTGGACAGTGTGTAACGCAGTGTCCGTCAGGTTACAGAAGTATGGTTAAAGATGAGAGAAACATTTTCGTAAAGACCAGAAAGAAGGTGGATTATGGTAGAAATCTATAAGACAGATAATAAGGTACTGCAAAAGCTTGATAATATAGAAGAAGGCTGCTGGGTTAATATGATTGACCCGACAAGCAGTGAATTATCCCTTGTATCAGGCTATTTTGAGATAGACTTAGCTGACCTTGCGACAGCACTTGATGAGGAAGAAAGTTCACGAATAAGTCTTGAAGACGGTTATACACTTATTCTTGTGGATATACCAACACCTGAGGTACGACACGAGAAAAAGATGTATACAACAATACCATTAGGTATTATATTAAAGAATGATGCAATAATAACGATATGCAGGGAAGATACACCCGTGCTTAACTATTTTGTGCGCAATAAGTTAAAAGAGTTCAGTACTAAGAAGAAAATGCGTTTTATATATGAAATGATGTTCCGCTCGGCTATGCTTTATCAGGCTTACTTACGTGGGATTGATAAGAAAAGAACTGAGATAGAAGAAAGAGTTGGCGATGATACACACGATACAGATATTATCGAGCTTCACGAATTAGAATCGACGCTTGTATACTTTGCTACATCTTTAAGGGCGAACAGCATTGTGCTTGAAAGATTGAGACGATACAAAAGACTTGAACAGTATCCGGAGGATATGGAACTGCTTGAAGATGTAACAGTCGAATACCAGCAGGCTATCGAGATGACGTCTATATACAGGGATATTATAGATGGTACAAGAGAGCTGTTGTCATCGGTTATTAATAACAGGCTTAATAATGTAATGAAAATTCTTACATCAATCACTATAGTTATGGCTATACCTACAATAATATCGGGAATATATGGAATGAATGTTGCCGGTGAGTGGATGCCTTTATCAGCAACCAGGTATGGATTTTATATAATTGTTGTAATAATATTTGTTATATGTGTGTTTGTATTGTGGTTCCTTAAGAAGAAGAAAATGCTTTAAGGTGTTTAAGAAGATTTATTATATATAAAAAATATAATATACAATGGTAAAATTATATAATTTGTTTAATAAAAGCTGTGGAACAGTAATTATCTTTAAAAGTAGTCTTTATCACGAAGTATTCTTTATCCAAGAGTAATCTTTGCTTAAAAATAATCTTTTAAAGATAATGCTTGTCCACAGCTTTATAATTGCTAGTAATATTTGTTATTATACTTATATGCTTACTTGTAAACTTCCTGCCAGCGTGACACCATCTCCTCAGCTTCTGTCTTAGATGATACTTTTGTTACAATGACCCCGTCAAGATAAATCTCATATACCGGAAACTTCTTAGGACTGTCTCCGTGATACACCTCTACTCTGCTGAATTTCACACGCTCCATAATAAAAAACCTCCACATATTAAATTAATAATATATAATTGTTAAAACAAATCAACAATATGTTGTATTGTATCACATACATATTTAAAATAAAATACAAGATTTACCATTGGTACTAAAGTACCAAAAAACAAATAAAATTGTTGCATATTTGTGCATTATAAACTATAATAATCGCAGGGTTATTTCGACAATTGAATTAAGGAGAAGGTTTAGATATGTATTCACAACAGAATGTTGGAATCGGGGATGACTATGTGACAGCACATAGACTGGACCGCCGGCTTGCGGTAATAGACAGATTTATCTTACTAATGTAACGAACCGTGCTTTTAATGACTATTTTGGAAATACGTCATATGGCTGTCTTACGGAGTTCGTACATCCAGATGATAAAGAAAAGTTAATAGAGCTTATTGATTCGTTTGATGGAAGTCCTGTGGGTAAATGCTTTTTATTCAGGGACTATAAGGGGGAGTACAGACAGAATCTTATTAAGCTTTTGTCATTTGAGAATAATGATGCTCTGCGTAATATTGATATAGAGATGATCGATATAGATAGTGTTGTAGAGACTAATCGCAGGATATGTGACGATATCGCAATGGAAAGAGTAGTTATGGGACTCACAGGCGAGTATGTATTTGCGTATTCTGAGAAGACTGGGGATATTAAGATTGTAAGATATGAAGGCATTTCAAGAGAAGTAATAACTAGAATGCCTATTGATGAATGGGAAGCATATATGCTTGATGGCAGAATTCTTGAAGAGGACGTTGTTGAACTGAATAATCTGATAAGGTATATAAAGCTGTATACATCAGAGTTCAGTGTCAAGCTTACAACTAATATGAGAACCTTTGGCAAAGCTATGGAAAAGGTTAAGTTCGTAGGAGCTGTATATACTAAGTATACAGGTGAGAATATGGTTATTGGAAGGATTATTCTTGCTGACGGAACTAACAGTATGGGTAATATTGTTGAGATTGCCGATGAACTTACTATGGATTCGCTTACCAAGGTGTATAATAAGAAGACTATAACAGAGTATGCACAGAAGCTTGTTAAGAAAGAGAAGATTAACAGGGTAAGCATAGTTATACTTGATGTTGATTATTTCAAGCAGGTTAATGACAGATATGGACATCTCTATGGAGATAAAGTACTTACAAGAGTAGCCAAGAAGCTTAAAGAGGTTGTTGGTGAAGATGGTGTTGTCGGACGTATAGGCGGAGATGAATTTATGATCGTCTTAAATGGAATTAATGACGATTATTCATTAAGAGGAATATTAAGAGCTATACGAACACAGGTTAAGTGGGAATTCAAGAATGATTATGAAAATTTTCAGGTCACGACATCAATAGGTGTTGCATTCAGTCCTAATAATGGACACGAATATGAAGAATTGTTTAAAAAGGCTGATTTCTGTCTTTATGTAGCAAAGGAAAAGGGCAGGGACAGGTATGTATTTTTCAGGGATGAGATACATAAAGAGTCTTATGAGAATTCTCTTAACCAGAAGGATAAGATATTTAATGACGGCAGGGAGATGCGCGAATTAAGATATCTTACAGACATTATGTTACAGTTTAACACAGACAGAAAGGGTGCTGTAAGCAATATGTTTGAACATATGATTCAGACTTACAAGGTGGACAGCATAAGCATTTATAAAGGTAAGGCTTTAAAGAGGTGTTTGACATTTGGACAGCAGCTTGAGGATGCGGAGTATCTGCCATATGTTAATACAGATGGCTTTAATAAGCTTATGGGAGATAAGAATTATATATCAGCCGATTTCGTCAACAGAAATCTGGATGTAGCTCCTGAATTTGTTGAGGAGATGAAGAAGCGGCATATATGTTCAACAATCCAGTGCTTTATTGGTGGCAGGGATGATATAAAAGGTGTTCTTACAATAGATAAGACCAAAGAAGCTTCACAGTGGGCAGAATATGAGATAGAGTGTGCTGTGATAACATCAACTTTATTGTATACGATAATAAGTGATGAAGAGCAGAATTATGTTGCAGCAATGAATATTACTGATTAAAAACAGCCCCTAATTACTATTGGCATAAGTAATTAGGGGAATTTTATATATTGCAGTATATTGTATTTATATTGTATTAAATCCACAACATATTGTGTTTGTATTGACTTGAAGATATATGTGATGTAAAATTTAAACTGCGCTATACAAGAGAACTCTTGTGTAGCGCATTATATACGATTAGGGTAGATAAAGCCCCAATATGATATATTTTATTATTAATAAATATTACGCGTAATTTTATTTGTATACTAAATGTGAATAGAAATTTATTGTCAGGTAAAAAAGGAGGGTTTACTAATTATGAAGATAATCAAACGTAGTGGATCAGAAGTTACATTTGATATTAGTAAAATAATGGCAGCAGTTGCAAAGGCAAATAAGGAGGTTGTACATAGCGAAAGACTTTCTGATGAGCAGATTGAAACAATATCTGATAATGTCGAGAGCATCTGCCAGGAGATGAACAGATCACTTAATGTTGAAGAAATTCAGGATCTTGTTGAGAACCAGATTATGAATATGAGGCATTTGCAGTAGCCAGAAAGTATATCACATACAGATATAAGAGAGCTCTTGTAAGAAAGTCTAATTCAACAGATGAGCAGATATTAAGCCTTTTAGAGTGCAATAATGAGGAAGTAAAGCAGGAGAATTCCAATAAGAATCCTACTGTTAATAGTGTACAGAGAGATTATATGGCAGGAGAGGTCAGCAAGGATATTACTAAAAGATTTCTTCTTCCAGCAGATATTGTAGATGCACACGAGCAGGGCTTATACATTTTCACGATGCAGATTATTTCGCACAGCATATGCACAACTGTTGTCTTGTGAACCTTGAAGATATGCTCCAGAACGGAACGGTTATAAGTGAAACAATGATTGAGAAGCCACATAGCTTTTCTACAGCCTGTAATATAGCTACACAGGCTATTGCACAGATTGCCAGCTCACAGTATGGCGGACAGAGCATTTCATTAGCACACCTTGCTCCATTTGTCCAGATAAGCAGGGAAAAGTTCATTAAGCAGGTTGCAGAGGAATTCAAGGCGACTGGAATTGATGCAGGAGAAGATAAGATTAAGGAAGTCGCAGAATTAAGAGTAAGAGATGAAATTAAACGTGGTGTACAGATGATTCAGTATCAGGTCATAACACTTATGACAACTAATGGACAGGCTCCATTTGTTACTGTATTTATGTATCTTGATGAGGTTCCGGAAGGACAGACAAGAGAAGACCTTGCCCTTGTAATAGAGGAAGTTCTTAAGCAGAGAATACAGGGTGTTAAGAACGAAAAGGGTGTATGGATTACACCAGCGTTTCCTAAGCTTATATATGTGCTAGAGGAAGATAATATAAGAGAAGATTCAAAGTATTGGAACATTACACAGCTTGCCGCTAAATGTACAGCTAAGAGAATGGTTCCAGATTATATATCGGAAAAGATTATGAAGAAGCTTAAGGTTGATAAGTTTGGAGAGGGACATTGCTTTCCTTGTATGGGCTGTCGTTCTTTCCTGACACCTTATAATGACCCAGAGAATGATAACAAGCCTAAATATTATGGACGTTTTAATCAGGGTGTAGTTACACTTAATCTTGTAGATGTAGCATGTTCATCAGGTAAGGATATGGATAAATTCTGGAAAATTCTTGATGAAAGACTTGAGCTTTGTAAGAGAGCACTTATGTGCAGACATTATAGATTAAAAGGTACTCCATCAGATGTTGCACCAATTCTCTGGCAGAATGGTGCACTTGCAAGACTTAAGAAGGGCGAAACTATTGATAAGCTTCTTTACGGCGGATATTCTACTATTTCTTTAGGGTATGCTGGTCTGTGTGAATGTACTTACTATATGAAGGGTGTTACACATACAGATCCTAATGGTACAGAATTTGCATTAAAGCTTATGACGTATTTAAGAGATACCTGCAACCGCTGGGCCAAGGAGACTAATATAGATTTCAGTCTTTACGGAACACCGCTTGAATCAACAACTTATAAGTTTGCTAAGAATCTTCAGAAAAGATTTGGCAAGATAAAAGGTGTTACGGATAAGAATTATATAACTAATAGTTACCATGTTCATGTAACAGAGAATATCAACGCATTTGACAAGCTGAAGTTCGAGGCTCAGTTCCAGGAGCTTTCACCAGGTGGTGCAATAAGCTATGTAGAAGTTCCAGATATGAATGATAATATACCAGCAGTTCTTTCTGTTATGCAGTTCATATATGACAATATTATGTATGCAGAGCTTAATACAAAAAGCGATTATTGTCAGGTATGCGGCTATACAGGACAGATACAGATTATAACTGATGATGATGGAAAGCTTATATGGGAATGTCCTAATTGTGGTAACCGTAATCAGGATAAGATGAATGTTGCAAGAAGAACCTGCGGTTATATTGGAACACAGTTCTGGAATCAGGGACGTACACAGGAGATTAAGGAAAGAGTTCTTCATCTTTAATATTTAACAGTATATAAAAAGCCAGCCGGAATAATATCCGGCTGCTTTTGGTGTATTATTCATCAAATATACTAACGATTTCACCGTCCATAATTTTATTCATATTCTTAACGGCACAGAAATTACCGCACATAGAGCAGGTATCTTCTTTTTCTGGCTTGGCTTCCTGTCTGTAGCGTCTTGCTTTTTCTGGGTCTATGGCAGCATCAAACTGTGCATCCCAATCAAGTACACGTCTTGCTTTATCCATCTTTAAATCCCAGTCGATTGCACCGGGAACACCTTTTGCAATATCAGCAGCGTGAGCTGCAATTCTTGCTGCAATAATTCCTTCTTTAACATCATTTAAGTCAGGAAGACGAAGATGTTCGGCAGGAGTTACATAGCAGAGGAAAGAAGCACCATATGTAGCAGCGATAGCACCACCGATAGCAGAAGTTATATGGTCATAGCCAGGTGCAATATCTGTAACAAGAGGTCCAAGTACATAGAAAGGAGCACCCTTGCATATGGTTTTTTGGATTTCCATATTAGCCTGAATCTGGTTGATTGGCATATGTCCAGGCCCTTCAATCATAACCTGAACGTCCTTTTCCCAAGCACGTCTTGTAAGTTCACCTAGAGTAACAAGCTCCTCAATCTGTGATATATCAGAGGCATCCATAATACAGCCAGGCCTGCAGGCATCACCAAGACTCATAGTAACGTCATATTCGCGGCATATATCAAGTACTTCGTCATAGTATTCAAAAAATGGATTTTCATTGCCTGTCATTTCCATCCACGCATAGATGATTGAACCGCCTCTTGATACAATGTTCATAAGACGTTTGTCGGCTCTGAATTTCTTAGCTGTAGCTTTGTTAATTCCACAATGGATAGTCATAAAGTCAACACCATCTTCAGCGTGCATTCTTACAATATCAAGCCATTCCTTAGCAGTAATTTCCTTAAGAGCCTTGTGATAATATACAACGGCATCATATATTGGAACAGTACCGATGATTGCTGGACATTCAGTAGTAAGCTTTCTTCTGAACTTCTGTGTGTCACCAAATGAACTTAAATCCATTATGGCCTCAGCCCCATTTTTACTGCATTATTTACCTTATCAAGTTCCATATCAAGGTCAACGCAGTCTCTTGAAGTTCCAAGATTGACATTAATTTTAGTACGAAGCATAGAGCCTATTCCGTTAGGGTCAAGGCATTTGTGATTTTTGTTAGCTGGTATAATAACTTGTCCACAGGCTACGAGTTTTACAAGTTCATTAATATCCATGTGTTCTTTAGCTGCAACACATTCCATTTCTTTAGTGATAATGCCTTTTCTGGCGGCATCCATCTGTGTTGTGTATTCCATAAGTATCCTCCATTTCCACACATAATACAAAATTAAATTCATAATAAGTATTGGTGCTTTTCGTGTAATGTATTAATTAGGGAACTGACTGGAAGAATTAGGAAGATGAATATTTATACAGATTAAAAAATAGAACGTAACATAAAATTATAATATCTGCATTTAATTTAACATCATATATTTTATTAAAATGACTAGAGAATAATAATCTTCCTACGGTGGCATTATCCACATCAGGTATATGGGTCGGAACCGGATTCCCTCTCAGCCAGGCAAAGCCTTCTGCTCCCCAGTTAATATCTTATGATTGATAGTATAACATCTGCCGATAAAGTCAATCTTATGTAAAGACTTTTATCGGGCAGGTTATAATAATATTATTGTTAATCTGTTATAGACTGCTGCTGGCTTTCAGCTTCGCACTTTGCTTCTGTATTTCTTTCTGGCAGAATGTAAGCATAAAATACATAAATGCCATAAGAACGATACCTCCGATAACATCATATACAGAGTGTTGTTTTAAGAATATTGTTGACAGGCATATAAGTATACATAATATAAGTGAAGCATTGACAATATATTTGTGCTCTTTAAGTGCCTTACACTTTGAAAGGGCAGTGTGGACGGCAATTGAATTATATACATGTATGCTTGGAAATACGTTGGTTGTCGTATCGGTAGCATAGAGTACAGCAACAAGCTTTCCAAATATATTATCAGGGATGTTATCAGGTCTTAATGTTAGACCATTAGGGTATATCATACATATAAACATAGATACCGACATACCGATAATAAGTGAAAGAGCAAATCTTATAAATTCTTTATTGTCTGCTTTCAGAACCATATATATGCATGAAGCAGCTATATAGACAAACCATAAAAGATAAGGGATTATAAATATCTCAAGGAAAGGTATATAGCTGTCGATTGTTCCGTTTAATATGTGAATTCCGGGATAATCCATAGTTATTTTATGCTCAAGATAAAAGAACCAGGGAAGATATATAAAAGCGTAAAGTGCAAAAAGCAGACGCCACCATATTTTTTTAAATGTTTTCATCATAACCTTCATTTCCAGCAGATAACCGCTATAATAAATAATATTAAAATGTTAGCATTGTTTCTAATCAAAAGCAATAGCAATTTGATTATGTGTTTACAAAGTTATAGATTTTTAATATAATATTTTGTTGTGATTTAATATTTAATAAAAAATTATTATAATAGTTAGAAAATGTTTGTAAAGTAAGTGATGGATTGGTATACAATTATGTTGTAGATGTCCGGATATATTAACGGCTGTCACTTAATTATATGATATGAATTGGAGAAAAATATGCTTAAATTAAGCCATATAAAAAAGAGCTATAAGAAGAATGAAGTTCTTACAGATATATCCTTTACATTTGAGGAGGGACAGATATATCCTATACTTGGTGGACCGGGAGCTGGAAGAACAACATTATTTGAGTGTATATGTGGAGATATATCTGTTGATGACGGAAGCATAGTTACAATTGATAAGTGTAAATATTTTTATGCGGCAAAGCAGAGTGTTCTTCCTGTATACATAACAGGTTATGAGTTTATAAGTATGCTTTGTGATATGGAGAGAGACGACCCTGAGCCAGAGGATATATTTGATAGAATTGGGTTCAGTGTTGCCAAGAGAGATGAGCTTATAGCGGATTATACATTTGAGGAGAAGAAGCTTTTACAGCTTGCCTGTATTCTTGTAATAAGACCTTATGTTGTGCTTTTTGATGAGCCACTTGATTATTGCAGTGAAGAATACATTAATAAGTTTATCGAAGTTATTAATACAATAAAAGAAGGCAGGATAATACTTATCTCAACAGGACTTCTAGAGATTTCCAAGAGGATAAGTGAGGATACGCTAGTCTTAAATAACGGAGAATTTAATCACATAGATAAAAAGACTATGGAAATTCCAGAGATAAGGAAGGCAGTTTTAGATATATTAGGGGAGACAGACAATGAGATTATTTAGGAGCTGTTTGCTGAGAAGATTTTAAGGTTTTATGAGGGTACTAATGCAGGTATAAGATATATAAGTAATGCACCACTTATAGGCAGATGTGTTAAAGAGAATACATTTGCAGAGAATTCCAAGGCGAGATTATTTGTTGGAATTATGGCACAGTTATTTATGGTTTTATGGGAATTTATAAAGAAGTTTGCATATGTATTTATTCTTATATATATACCATATGTGCTTATAGGTCTTGAGTGTCCATTGATTAAGGCCAATCAGGAGCTTACAATTATATATATGTTTGTTATGCTTTCGGTTATATGCGGAAGTCTTTCTAACAACATATTATTTACTATAGGTGACAGGGATTACCTTATGATAAGAGTTATGTCAATAAGTCCATATATGAATTTTTTAGGAAAGCTTCTTTATAAGATGGCTGCTGAATTCATA
>ENA-OQAS01000324-OQAS01000324.1-human-gut-metagenome-genome-assembly--contig:-NODE-324-length-25102-cov-3.068428_pt1 | contig 25102 bp, 29 predicted proteins | sample MGYA00242733_ERZ504523 | MGnify/ENA primary metagenome ERZ504523 (study PRJEB26092, sample SAMD00036239) | human gut metagenome | host: Homo sapiens | study: EMG produced TPA metagenomics assembly of...
GTTGCGACGAGAGTGTACATGATGAGCTCAAGAGTACTAGCTGTACATCGATCGATGCTCAGACGTACGTAGCTGTAACATCGATCGATGCTCAGACGTACGTAGTGTACATCGATGATGCTCAGACGTACGTAGCTGTACATCGATCGATGCTCAGACGTACGTAGCTGTACATCGATCGATGCTATTCAGTATCTATATCATTTTACAGATAGGCGAAATATTACATCAATTAAGTTGCATGGCGGTCTATTCTCATGGCATTATTGCAAGAAAAACAATATAACTATTCCGTGTCAAGGTGGTGATTATGATTCACAAGAGTTAGATAAAAAATATGGTTTAGAAGATTATGTTCGTTTGAGCTTTTGTAATGACCATCCTATGGCTTATCGTTTACAACAATCGGGGAGCGATATAGTCATTCTAAAAATTGAAGTAGATGTTGCCTTATTAAAAGGTACACTGTTTTCCGATATTAATGCAGCAGATAAACTTCATACTCACGGAGGAGAATTAGATGATTTGAAAAGAGTTAATTTTAACGCTACTAAAAGGAATTATGTCCGTAAAGACGATGATGATTTAAGCCTCATCAAGCAGAAGTCATGGTAAAGACATTTGTTCCAAAGAAATATATTGTAAATCTTGATAATTTTGAATTATGATTTATATAGAAAGCAAAAAAAGGAAATTAGAAAAAATAAAGGAAGAATATCCTAATGCTGTAATACTGGATATTACCTCTAATTCAGAGATGCGATATGCAAAAATATTGAGTCCGTTTTATCCACATGGAAATATACCTATTCCTTTTACTGACGGATTAAAGGCTACCTGTGTCGAAGCGGTGTGGCAAGGACTAAAAGTCTTTGAGAATGCAGGCGTGGATTTTGCGACATTCAAAAATGATACAATGCGAGATTTAAAACGGACTGTACGAAAATATGGAATGCCTAAAGGACACAGTAAGGAGCTTATAGTAAAGAGTTATTGGGATACTTTGAAGCGAGGATGCTTATCTATCTTCCAACGTATAAATGGGTACTGGATAATGTTCCCGAAGTTCATCATGTAATAGAAAGAATTAAAGCGCAAAGCAAAATTCAAGATATTGTATTATTAGATTATAATACAAATATTGACTTCGAGATATTTCAAAGCCATTGTCACATGCAGGTTTGGTAAAATTATACATTGACGGTAAATACCCCAATGGCATAGAGGATTACCAGCCAATGACACAGGAAGAAATGGATGCAAAGAAAGTTAGGGAGAAAGAACTAAAGAAAGGACTAAAACGTAAGGTAAAAGAACGCAAAAGCGCACAAAGTAAAAAACTGTTTGAAGAATAAGTTGAACAATTAGAATTTGTAAAGATGGAAATGATACAAGAATACATCGGTTTAATTTTCGCAGTCATCGTTGTAGCTGCTGTTATTATATTTCAAATTCGTAGTTTCCTTAAAACAAAAGGAAAAATTAAAGAGCTTGATAGCTTATTTGAAGATGTTGACACTCTGTCGCTTAAAGAAACGTCTATTACACCAAGTGTATTAAGGAACAAAGAATCTCTACAGAAATTTTTGCAAAGCATTCCACCACGCCATAATGATGAAAACGGTGATGAAAGCAAAGATTATACAGATTTATCACTTATCGTTTTTCAAGGTGGAAGTAAGTCTTCCAATAAGAAATTTAAAATGATTATTAATCGTACGAATGAGTACTTGTGCAAAAATACAGGGACAAGTGCTGATTTAGGGGTATTAGAAGACATATGTGACAGTCAAAAAGAAACATTAGAGGATGAAATACAAAATAGCCTTAATGTTCCTCTATATTTAGGGCTTGCAGGCACTTTTATAGGAATTATTACAGGATTATTGGGTGTTGATTTTGACCAAATTTTTGGTAACACAAATAACTTGAATGGATTACAGCATTTATTATACGGCATAGTTGTAGCTATGTGTGCAAGTTTATTAGGCTTAGGTTTTACCGTATATAATAGTGCTGTAACATATAAGACTGCTGTAAGCAAATGTGACGACGGTAAAGGAGATTATATGAATTTCCTAAGACGTGAATTAATGCCATTATTATCAAATAGTATGGCTTCAAGCTAAATTCATTAAAGGGAGTATTAGGACACTTTGTAGATAAATTTGGAAGGAATTTAGATGCTTATGCTGATTCAGCAGAACTGTTAAACGACAATTTGGAAAAACAACATTTGGTTCTAGCAGAAATAAACAAATTAAGTTTAACGCAAACTGCAAACAAGATTGCTGAAACCTTTATGCAATTAAAAGATTCAGCTGATTCATTAACTGTTTTTCGTACATATCAAGAGCAGCTAAATTCAACAATAGCTAATACGTCAGGAGTTATAAATCAAATACAAACCTTAATAGGCAAATTTGAAAATTTTTCCACTGGACTTTCTGTTGTGATAAGTAATCAGAACAAAACAACCGAACTTCAGCGAGAGTTTCAAGAAGCAATAACAACCCATTTCCCGACAGGAGCAGAAGCAAGGGAGATTTGGAGAAAGGAATTTGATTTGCTTATGTCTGAGGGGAAGCACGTTTCAGAAAGTTTGTCAGCACAACTTACAGCATCAACGGAACACATTCAGAATTTTGTCACCAATAACAAAGAGTTCTTTGATACATTTGATAAGCTGAAAGAAGTGCTTGATATAATGATACAATATACGCAAGTTCAAGCGGAATGTTATAAGGATATGAAGGGTGAAATATTAAATCTGAGAACGGATTTTCATAACGCTCAACTTGAGGATATAGAGTTAAACAAATCGATTCTTAAGGCTATAGAAACAATGACAGAATCTATTAAAAACTTAAAAGAAGAAAAGTAATTATGTCAAAAACAGAAGTAATACTTCTGGTTAAGTTATTCTGACCTCATGACAAGCTTGTTTTTCATTATGCTTGTTCTATTTATAGTGTGTGTCGTTAAGATGAAAGGTATTAATACACAATTAGATAAGGAGGTAAACGCTAAAGAGGAACAGCTCAGAAAAATTGAAGAACTAAACAATTCTATTAAAGAGATAGATAATAAGTATTTCGAATACGATGAGCAATTCAAAAGACATACATTAAAAGACATTGAAGTCTCTTTTAATACCTATAGTTCTAACATCAATGATATAGGGCAAGAGCAGCTTGATAAATTACTAAAAGCTGGTCAAGCAATTGTCCGTTTTATGAATAGTGCAAAGAACAAAATCCCTGAAGCTCAATATATACTTATCGTAGAAGGGCAATCGTCAAAAGATTATTATACAAGGAATTATGAACTTAGCTATGAAAGGGCATTGGCTTTGATTAAATTTTGGTCAAATAATGGTATTGAATTTGATACACTTGGTAATTGTGAAGTTTTAATTTCAGGAAGCGGACAATCAAGTAAATTTAGAGTTCAACCTGATGTTAGAGGGAATAAAGATAACCAACGATTTGTTATACACATAATTCCGAAACCCGGCATCATAGAATAATTGGAAAGTGGCAATAGGGAATCTTTTATCTGCTGAAAATTATAAGAAAATGATATTCTTGTTTTATTCATTAGCTCAATGCTTATAGATACACCCTAAATGAATGATATTTAAAATATTCTCTGTATTTTTGCATCCGTAAGAGTTACCCAAACAAGCAAAGCGATGCAGACTACGGCAATTGGAACGGTTGCCAAGTCATTACCCCAAAACGTGGTAATTCTTCTAACTCTCTTGATTCCAAAGAGGTATATTCCTTATACAGATTTACGAAAAAATGATGGAATAGCCTATCTTTGTAGCGAATATATAAAAATAAGAGAAGAACGATGAAGAAGTTTATGAGTCTGATGTTGCTGGTTTGCGCATGTTTGCTGAACCAGCCGGTGAAGGCACAACAGGTTACTCCTGATAATGCCGGTTATATAGTAAAGGTAGGGGATATGGCTCCCGATTTTGAAATGGAACTGACAGACGGACAGAAAGTGAAACTCTCTGATTTGCGTGGCAAGGTGGTGATGCTTCAGTTCACTGCCAGTTGGTGTGGAGTTTGCCGAAAAGAGATGCCTTTTATTGAAAAAGATATCTGGTTGAAACATAAGGATAATAAAGCGTTTGCTCTCTTTGGAGTGGATCGGGACGAACCTTTGGAAACCGTAGTGGCTTTTGCCAAACGTACCGGCGTGACTATCCGTTGGCTCTTGATCCGGGAGCTGATATTTTTGCCAGATATGCAGACCGTAAAGCGGGCATCACCCGTAATGTATTGATTGACAAAACGGGCAAGATTGTAATGCTGACCCGTTTGTACAATGAAGAAGAATTCTCTTCTTTGTGCAAGAAGATAGATGAAATGTTGGGAGAAAAATAACAGATAATGAGAGGATCGGTACTATTTGTCACGTTTTTATTTTTTGTTCTATCACCGCTTCTGGCGAAGAAAAAGCCTCGTACCGGCAAAGAGGCATTATTTGGAAAGGAATATGCTACCTATCAGATTACATCCAATGAACTAAGCGGAGCTTGTTTTTATTTGGTGAGTGGTCACGGAGGTCCCGATCCTGGGGCCATCGGTATCTATCAGGGGCGTCAGTTGCATGAGGATGAGTATGCATACGATATTATTCTGCGGTTGGCACGTGAGTTGTTGTCACGCGGTGCGAAGGTGCATATTATCATTCAAGATAAGAAAGATGGTATTCGTGACGGTCATGTCCTGGCAAACAGTAAACGTGAAACTTGCATGGGAGATCCTATTCCCTTGAATCAGGTGGCTCGTTTGAAGCAACGTTGTGACTGGGTGAATAAACTGTATCGGAAAGATAAGAGCAGTTACAAACGAGCTGTATTTATTCATGTGGACAGTCGCAGTAAGGGACAGCAGACAGATGTGTTTTTTTATAACGCTCCTAAAAGTACGAAGGGTAGGCGGTTGGCCAATAACTTGCACCGTACCTTTGATAGGAAATATGACAAGCATCAGCCAAACCGTGGCTTTCGCGGAACGGTGAGTGAACGTAATTTGTATGTATTGCGTAATACGACTCCCGTAGCGGTGTTTTTGGAATTGGGAAATATCCGGAACAAGCGTGACCAACAACGGCTGGTTCTGAAGAATAACCGTCAGGCATTGGCAAATTGGATTGCGGAGGGAATAGTGAAAGACTATAAGCAAGGCAAATAAAATAGGGGCAACGGATGTGCTTTTGTTTTGCCAGCTTTGTGATGGTTGGGTGAGTTATAATCGGCAGAATGTGACTGGTGTTTGAGTTTGTGAAACTTCGAAATCAAGCCTTGCATATTAGAGTCGTGAAATAAAGAAAGGGAGTGACATTTTTTATCACTCCCTTTTCTTTTACTTGATTTCGATTTCCTCTTTCATGTCTATCTCCTCACCGTGAACATCGGTGAACCGATATTGCAGGAAGGCCAGACTTTGGTCTGGGATAATCTTTATTCCGAATCCGTATTTCATTTGCCATTTGCGCTTCAGGGAAACCAGACCCTGATTCACATATGCTGCGATGTACGGATGGATGTACAGCGTAAATCTCTTTATCTTCAATTTGTTGACCAGGTAGTCAATCTTACTCTCCAAAGTATCCGTAAAAAGGATGGATGGCTTTATGCTACCTTTCCCGAAGCAGGTGGGACAGGTTTCATTCGTGTTGACATCCATGGCAGGACGCACGCGTGGCGGGTAATTTGCATCAATCCAAATTTACTGAGGGGCAGAATGTTATGTTTTGCTCTGTCTTTCTGCATGTTTTGGCACATACGTTCGTACAGTTTCTGCCGGTTCTCTGCTAGATTCATATCAATGAAGTCAACCACGATAATACCACCCATATCACGCAATCTTAACTGGCGTGCCAGTTCGTCGGCGGCACCCAGGTTTACATCCAGTGCGTTAGCCTCCTGCCCGTTGGCAGATTTGGAGCGGTTTCCACTATTGACATCCACTACATGAAGTGCTTCTGTGTGTTCAATAATCAGGTAAGCTCCACTTTTATACGAAATGGTTTTCCCGAAAGAGGATTTGATTTGTTTGGTAATACCGAAATTGTCGAATATGGGAAGCTGACCCTTGTACAGTTTTACGATTTCGGCTCGTTCAGGGGCGATAAGTGATACATAATCCTTAATCTCATGGAACACTGTTTCATCGTTCACATAGATGTTCTCATAAGACGGATTGAAAAGATCGCGCAACATGGCCACTGTACGGCTGGTCTCTTCGTATACCAATGCCGGCAGTTTGGGAGCCTTCTGTACTTTAGTGATTGTTTCTTCCCAATGTTTCAGCAAGACTTTAAGCTCTGCATCAAGCTCGGCCACCCTTTTGCCTTCCGCTACGGTGCGTACAATCACTCCGAAGTTTTTCGGTTTGATGCTTTGCAATAACTGTTTCAGACGGGCGCGTTCTTCGCTCGATTTAATTTTTTGTGATACCGAAACCTTATCGTTGAAAGGGATTAATACCAAATAACGTCCGGCGAATGACAATTCGCAGGTTAGTCTGGGGCCCTTGGTCGAGATAGGTTCCTTTACAATCTGCACAATAACTTCCTGACCTTGTTGGAGGGTGGTTGAAACCGTCCCTTCCTTTTCAATATCAGGCAGCATAGTAGCTTTTGTGATGGGAAAAAGTTTTTTACGGTCGCTTAAAACTTGCTTCAGATACTTCTGATAAGAATGAAATTGAGGACCTAGGTCTAGATAATGAAGAAAAGCATCTTTTTCAAAGCCGACATCCACGAAACAGGCATTAAGGCCGGGCATTAGTTTCTTTACCCGTCCCAAATACATATTTCCCACATTGAAGGAAGCACTTCTTCCTTCTTTCTGAAATTCCACCAACGCTTTATCTTCAAGGAGTGCGATGGAAATCTCTTTGGGTTGTACGTCTACTACTAGTTCGCTTGTCACTTTTGTATTTTTAAATTGTTCACTTTTCTCATTAAACAAAGAACAAACCTGAAAGACTTTTGTTGCTTTGCAAGGTTTGTTCTTTATTTGTCGTCACAGACAGACTACAAATTATTTTTTGCTTTTATGTCTGTTCTTTCTTAGTCTTTTTTTACGCTTGTGAGTAGACATTTTGTGTCTTTTTTTCTTCTTTCCGCTTGGCATAGCTTCAAATTTTATGGGTTAATACTCTTGTTTATTATTTCTTTACTGATAATGTAAATGTCTTAGCTGGTTTAAATGCCGGAATATTGTGCTCCGGAATAATGATTGTAGTGTTCTTTGAAATGTTGCGAGCAGTCTTCTGAGCTCTTTTCTTCACTACAAAACTTCCAAAACCACGCAGGTACACATTTTCTTCTTTAGATAATGAATCCTTTACTGTATCCATGAAAGCCTCAAGTGTGGTTAACACTGTCACCTTGTCAATACCGGTATTTTTCGTAATTTCGTTTACGATATCTGCTTTAGTCATTTCGCTAAATAATTATTGTTATACTTATATCTTAATTTTTTGGACTGCAAATATATAGCTTTTCTCCCTCTTTAAGAAATATATTCAGAATAAATTTCCTAAAAAAAGCATCTTCTTCCATTTTCTTGGTTTACTTTTGCGGAAATATTGCATAGAATGCACTTTTATATAATACTGATATGGAGAATTTTAGCAGAAAATTGATAGATTGGTATAGGGAAAACGGGCGTGATTTGCCGTGGAGAAGGACAAAAAATCCTTATTTGATATGGATCTCGGAGATTATTCTACAACAAACTCGTGTGGTTCAGGGATATGATTACTATCAACGTTTTGTGGCCCGTTTTCCTGATGTGTTCGCACTGGCGGCAGCCGATGAGGATGAGGTGATGAAATATTGGCAGGGGCTGGGGTATTATTCTCGTGCGAGAAATTTGCATGCTGCGGCCAGAAGGATGGCAGAGGCAGGAGGATTTCCTGTAACATACACTGGGGTGCGTGCTTTGAAAGGAGTGGGAGAATATACAGCAGCGGCTATTTGTTCATTTGCTTACGGTATGCCATACGCAGTGGTGGACGGTAATGTGTATCGGGTGCTGTCTCGCTGGTTGGGCATTGATACCCCCATTGATTCGGCGGAAGGAAAGAAACTGTTTGTCCGGGTTGCCGATGAGTTGCTGGACCGTGAGCGCCCTGGTCTCTACAACCAGGCTATCATGGATTTTGGAGCTTTGCAGTGTACTCCGGTAGCGCCCGACTGCCTGTTTTGTCCGCTAAACGATTCTTGTGTGGCGCGTCTGAAGGGGATTGCCGGCTCTTTGCCTGTGAAGCAACATAAAACCAAGGTGACCAATCGTTATTTTAATTATATATATGTACGTATGGGCGCGTATACCTTTATACATAAGCGCAGCGGAAATGATATATGGAAAAATTTGTATGAACCGCCTTTGATAGAAACGGATCGTGAGTGGACGGAAGAGGAACTGTATGCATCGCCACAGTTTCGCGGGATGCTGGCCGGGGGAGAGGAGCCCATAGTGCGGCTGGTGCGGAAAGGGGTGAAGCACGTGTTATCCCACCGGGTGATTTACGCAAATTTTTATGAAGTGATTCTCCCTGAGAATTCGGCTTCTTTTGCGAAGTATCAGAGAATAAGCGTGGAAGATTTGCATAAATTTGCCGTATCGCGTTTGGTGAATCAGTTTTTTTCGCTAATTTTGGAGCCTAATAATTAAAAAGGAATAATAGAATGTCAGTAAATAAAGTCATTTTGATTGGAAATGTAGGAAAGGACCTGATGTGAGATATTTGGATACCGGCATTGCCGTTGCCACTTTCTCGTTAGCCACCACCGATCGTGCCTATACGTTGCAGAATGGAACACAGGTTCCCGAACGTACGGAATGGCATAATATCGTGTTATGGAGAGGACTGGCCCAAACTGCGGAAAAATATGTCCGTAAGGGCGACAAACTCTACATAGAAGGGAAAATCCGCAGCCGTTCATACGATGACCAGAATGGCATAAAACGTACCATTGTCGAGATTTTTGCTGATAATATGGAGATGCTGACCCCGCGTAACACCTCGCAGCAACCGGGTACAGGATATGTACCGCAGGCACAAGCGGTATCCCGGCAGCAGGTGTCTGCACAAGCGGCTCCGCAACAACAGCAAGCCTCGGATAATAGTCTGACAGACGATTTACCTTTTTAATTAAGAGAACTTGATGTTTAACTAAAACCAGATTCCTTGGACCCTGACTCGTATTTATGCCGCTTGGCGGATTTATTTGACGGTGTAACCGTAACAGCTCCTACCATAGGAGCTATCATAGCTATCTTGTTAGCTGTTTTATTGTTGTATGCCTCAGGCTTTGTGTCTGCTTCGGAAATAGCTTTCTTTTCTCTTTCACCTGTTGATTTAAGTGAGATAGAGGAAGGAAAACATACTTCGGACAGGCGTATCAGCGCCCTGCTGAATGATTCCGAACGCTTGTTAGCGACTATTCTTATCTCTAATAATTTTGTCAATGTAACCATTATCATGCTGTGCAATTACTTTTTTGCCAGCACCATACACTTTGGAAATTCCGTGATTCTGGAATTCTTGCTAATAACGGTTGTCCTACTTTTCTGCTGTTGCTTTTCGGTGAAATCATGCCTAAAATTTATTCGGCACAGAACACGTTGAAGTTTTGCCGTAAGGCAGCTCCTGCCATTTCTTTTTTAAAGAAATTCTTTTCACCTTTGTCGGCATTGCTGGTCCGTTCTTCCTTTTTGGTGAACAGATGTGTGGCAAAAAGGAATTATAATATTTCTGTCGACGAGCTTTCACAGGCTTTGGAACTGACGGACAAGAGTGAGATTTCAGAGGAAAGCAATATTCTGGAAGGTATTATCCGTTTTGGTGAGGAAACGGCTAAGGAAGTGATGACTTCCCGGCTGGATATGGTGGACTTGGAAATCAATACTCCTTATTCCGAAGTGTTGAAATGTATTGTGGAAAATGCCTATTCCCGTATTCCGGTATATGCCGAATCGCGGGATAATATAAAGGGAATTCTTTATATAAAGGATTTGCTTCCTCATTTGGGCAAAGGCGACAACTTTCGTTGGCAGACATTGGTCCGTCCTGCTTACTTTGTGCCTGAAACGAAGATGATTGATGACCTTTTGCGTGATTTTCAGGCGAACAAGATCCATATTGCCATCGTTGTCGATGAGTTTGGAGGTACTTCGGGCATTGTTACAATGGAGGATATCATCGAGGAGATTGTAGGAGAGATTAATGATGAATACGATGATGAAGAGCGTACGTATGTGAAACTGAATGACCGTACCTATATATCGAGGCAAAAACCTTGCTGTCCGATTTTTATAAGATTATGAAAGCTGATCCCGCTCTTTTCGAGAAAGTGGAAGGAGATGCGGACACTTTGGCTGGTTTGTTGCTGGAAATAAAAGGGGAGTTTCCTGTATTGCACGAGCGGTTAGATTATGGGAATTATCATTTTGAGGTACTTGAAATGAATACGCGCCGCATTTTGAAAGTAAAAGTTATCGTTGACTCTTCCAGCTCCGTGGAAGAAGAAAAGAAATAGATTTTATTATGCCTTTATACCGTACTTATAGCGAAGGGGAGTTTCTGCTTGGAATATGGAAGTCTGATGAAACAACGGAACAACTGCTGGCATCATTGGAGCATAAAGACTGGTATAGGGAGAAACTGGCTGTTCTTTCCGAAAAACGGAAGCATGAATGGTTGTCGGTACGTGTGCTGCTGAAGGCTTTGTGTGGAGAAGAAAAGGAGATAGCTTATTACTCTTCGGGAAGGCCTTATCTAAAGGATGGAAGCCGGTATATCAGCATCTCGCATACTCGCGGTTATGTGGCGGTGGCGCTTCATTCTTCCTGTGAGGTGGGAGTGGATATAGAGCAGTATGGAACCAGAGTGCGGAAAGTAGCTTCCCGTTTTATTCGTTCCGATGAAGAGCCCGCAATGATGGAAGGAGATGACGTTTATGCTTTATTGCTCCATTGGTCGGCCAAGGAGGCACTGTTCAAACTGATGGGAGTAGAGGAGGTGGATTTTATTCGTCATCTTCGTATTTTTCCTTTCAGCCTGTCGGAAGAGGGGGAGTTCGAGGCACGCGAATATCGTACAGGCCGGCAGGAACGTTATCGGGTCCGTTATGTCACTCATCCCGATTTTGTATTGACTTGGATTATAAAATAATGCTCAGGCGAATCACTTCGGCTGAGCATTCCAAATAAACTTGGCAGAGTTTACTTTAAAATAAATGTTCTTTTTACCTGATACTCTTTTCCGGACAGTGAAACGGAGAAAATAGCGGATGTGATTAAAGGCATCCCTTACGTTCAGTGTTCCAAGCTCTTTCCTCGAAAGCTTCAGATTTGATAAATGCACAGGCAGGTCTTCTGACTCGTTTCCGCTATAAGCACCTTCCCGGAAATTATCCCAGTGGTTATTGGCATTTTGCTTATGCGTTTAGTGAAACATACAGCAGCGGGACTGTTCAGGATTTTCACCTTGATTCCCTTTTAATCATTCACCTCGGAGGGAGATAAATGAACCGATGCACCGCAAAGATACAGTTTATATTTAAGAAAACAATTATCTTTCTTTATTTTTTAGAGCCTGTTTAAATTTTGAAGAAAATTTAGAAACAGGCTCTTGGTATCCTCTCATTCTTTACTCAATGTAAATATGAATTCCAGACCTCCACCGGGGGTATTTTTAGCGAAGATTGTTCCGCCATGCAGAATGACTGCGTTTTTTACAATGGCCAGTCCCAGTCCGGTACCACCCAGTTTGCGTGAACGTCCTTTGTCCACCCGATAGAAACGCTCGAACGAACGGCTAGATGTTCGGTCCTACTCCTACGCCTGTGTCCGAGAAACTGAAATAATAAAAACGTTCGTCTTCACGGAAACAGCGGATGGTTATGGAAATATGAGTTCCTGCGTATGCAATGGCGTTGTCTGTCAGATTCCGGAAGATGGAGTATAGCAGGGAAGAATTGCCTTGTACAGTCAGTCCTTCAGGCAGCATGTTGTGGGCTGTGATCTGCTTTTCTTCCAGTTCCAAAGTTACTTCGTTCAGGATATTCCGCATCATGGTGGTGAGGTTTACCGGTTCTGTTTCGATCATGTTCGGAGCTTCTTCCATGCGGGTAAGTACGGAGATATCCCGTAACAGATGTGCCAGCCGGTTACTTTGTGCATAGCTTCTCTCCAGGAAAGCATTGATTTTCTCACGGGGCAGGGTAGGATTGTTTACTATGGTTTCCAGATATCCCTGTATGCTGCTTACAGGGGTTTTCAATTCGTGGGCGATATTCTGTGTCAGCTGTTTTTTCAGAAGTGCCTGTTCCTTTTCCTGAGTGATGTCATTGATGGAGATTTCAAAGCTGTCATCTTGAAAGATAATGCATTCCACGCAAAGATACGTCCGTTTTTGTCTATGTTCAATGACATCCGTTTCTCTTCTTTGCCGATACTGCGTTCCTTGTTTTTTGTAATGAAACGGGTGATGGGCTGCAATTCGGGGATGGAGAAGATCTCTTCCGTAGAACTCAGATTTTTGTCCGAGATAAGGTTGGCGTATTGTGTGAACAGATTATTTACCAGAATCTCTTCTTTGCGGTGGTTGAATACGCCTAAGCCTTCGTGCGAGATTTGGAGATGGGTGATCAGTTTCTCGCGTTCGATATATAAATCTTCTTTTGCCTGATGCAGACGTTTGTAAATCTGGATGATATGTTGGGATATCTCGCCCAGTTCGTTTTTGGGAAAGGTATCCTGCATATCAGTGTCTATCGGTTCATTGCGGTCGGCTTTCATGGCAAATTGTTGCAATTTGGTGATAGACATTCCCAATTTATGTGTGAACCGGTAGAACACAATTATTAATATCAGGCTGATTATCAGTGTGAACCATACATAATGAGAGTCTGCTTTCAGGTGTCTCATCAGACTGACATTATAGGGAAGGGCCGAACGAATGATATAGTCCAGGTTAGGATAATACTTTGCTGAATAGAAAAATTCACCGCCCAAGCTTTCCGATTGTCTGTTAATGGAGTAGCCGCTGCCATAAATGATGGCTTTTTTTATTTCCTGACGGTTATGGTGGTTCTCGAAGTGGCTGGGATCTTTTTCCAGATTGTCATAAATTACAGTACCATTCTTATTGATCAGTGTCACGCGTAGATCTTCAAAGGTGTGTTCGCAAACATAGTCGTTCAATTGTTGAATATTCAGTGTATCCCTGCCACGGAGAAAATCATTCAGGCGGTCGTTGTAATTCTGGAGTTGTGTGTTCAGCAATTCTATTTTGTATTCCTTCTCCCTGCGATATTGGAATGCCATGAAACAGATGGCGAATGCTATGAATAAGGAAATTACCGACAAGAATAGTTTCTTGTTGAATGACAGGACGTGGCTGGATAATTTAATAGTCATGGAAAGGTACAGGTTAGGTTATTCGCATTCAAAACAGTATCCGTATCCCAGGCGGGTGACGATGCATTTTCCATATTCGCCTATTTTTTTACGCAGGCGGGTAATGTTGACGTCAATGGTACGGTCCAGCACATAGACTTCCTCCTGCCATACTTTAGCCAGAATATCTTCGCGTGAGAATACGCGGCCTTTGTTTTGTAACAACAGCAACAGGATTTCGAATTCTTTTTTTGTCAGGGAAATTTCTATACCGTCTATGCTGACTTTCTTCTTGGTGATGTCGACTAAAAGCCCTTTGTACTGCAATTGTTCTTGCGCTTCTTTTCCCTGTGTGGCTGGTGCGTCGAAGGACAGCCTTAACGCGTGCTATAACTTCGCGCAGTGAAAATGGCTTCGAGATATAGTCGTCGGCTCCCAGGTTGAACCCTGTTACGGTATCGTTTTCAGTATCTTTAGCAGTAATGAATATAATGGGAATAGAAGCAGTAGCTTTATTCTTTTTCAGCATGTTCGCCATTTTGAATCCTGATATTTCTCCCATCATCACATCCAGCAACAGCAAGTTGTATTGGGTCAGTTCCATCTTCAGGGCTTCTTCGGCGGAGTTTGCCGTATCCACAAAATACCCTTCGTTTTCTAAATTGAATTTAAGAATCTCGCATAGATCTTCTTCATCGTCAACTACTAAAATGCGGTAATCATTCATATATCCATCTTTTTAATACTACAAAACTAATCTTTTCTGATCAGCATTGCAAAGATGGAGCATTTTTTATTACTATTTGATGAAACAAATATTACAAAAAGATTACATGTTATAAAATCGTTAAGTTTTCATCGCAGATTACACCATTTTAATGATTCTGCAATCATCCCGTCAGATGATAATTGGAACGCAATAAATTATGATTTCGTAAACTCTCCGGCTACCGGAATACTCATTTGGTAACGTATTTCTTTTTCACTTTTTCCGTGTCCCAAAAGGAACATCAGTTTGGTTAGAACGGATTCCACCGTACTGTCATAGCCGCTGATGACCCTGCGTCCAGCAGATGGAGCCCGGTTTCATACCTTCCCATTTCCACTGTTCCGGTAGAGCATTGGGAGATGTTGACAATGATGATTCCCCGTGAGGTGGCATCCCTTAGAAGTTCGATGAACCACGGCTTTTGCGGAGCGTTGCCCGAACCGTAGGTCTTTAATACCACTGCGCGTAATCCCGGTGTATGCAGGATATTGCTGATCATGTTTTCCTGGATGCCCGGAAAAAGGGTCAGTATAATTACATTGGTATCATAAAGATAGTGTGGTTTTAATGGCAGATTGGGATCGGCTTTGTGAATACGGTCATATTCATATTTTATGTGGATGCCTGCTGTTGCCAGCGAAGGGAAATTGTATGAACGGAACGCATTGAAATTCTCCGCATTGATTTTTGTGGTACGGTTTCCGCGCAACAGATGGTTTTCGAAGAAGATGCATACTTCGGGTACAATAGCAGTGCCGTCCGGATGTTTGGCAGCGGCTATTTCTATGGAAGTGATCAGATTTTCCTTTCCATCGGTGCGCAACATGCCGATGGGCAGCTGGCTGCCAGTCAGGATAACCGGCTTGCTCAGGTTTTCCAGCATGAAGCTGAGCGCTGAAGCGGTGTATGCCATGGTGTCTGTACCGTGCAGAATGACGAACCCGTCAAAATTATCATAATTGTATTTGATGATCTTGACTAACTTGGCCCACAAGGCAGGTTCCATATCCGAAGAGTCAATGGGGGGATTGAACTGGTAAGAGGAGATGCGATAGTTGAACCGCTTCAATTCGGGAACATTGTCTTGTAACTGGTCGAAATTGAAGGCTTCTAGTGCACCTGTCTCAGGATTTTCAATCATGCCGATCGTACCGCCTGTGTATATTAGCAAAACGGAAGGATATTCACTCTGTGTCATGCGCTTTTCTTGTTTAATTTTGGCACAAAGATAGTAATTATGTGTAACTATGACAAAAATAAGAGAGGGAAATAACAAAATGTTTTTCTTTATAGGTGATAACTGCTTCTGCCGGATGCTGTGGATGGAAGAAGTAGAAAGATCAGGTATAAGATTATAGATCTTACTGCTGCAAGATATATAATCTTATACCTGTAAGGTATTATATTTTTCACTTGTATCGCCATGATCTTTCAGGTGAATTTTTGAAGAAGAGGATGTTACGAGTTGTGAAAGGTTAGTTTTTCAAGGCTTCCAGCAGCTTGTCCGCTGCTTTTTCCGTATCTCCGTCTTCTTCATCCAGCAAGGTCACGAATTTACTGCCGATGATGGCTCCTGCGGCATGAGCGGATGCGGTTTCGAAGGTTTGCTTATTGGAAATTCCGAAACCTATCATGCGGGGATTGCGTAAATTCATGTCGGCGATGCGTTGGAAATAGGCTTGTTTCTGTGCGTTGAAATCTTTTTGAGCACCGGTGATAGCGGCGGAAGATACCATATAGATAAAACCGTCGGTGTGTTCATCAATCAGGCGGATACGTTCTTCACTGGTTTCCGGAGTGATGAGCATGATGATTCTCACATCTTGTTCCTCGGCTATGGAACGATATTCCTCCATATAATCTTTGAAAGGCAAGTCGGGGATAATCACTCCGTCGATTCCCGTCTCCCGGCAGGTGCGGCAGAAATCCTTGAATCCATATTGCATGATGGGATTGAGATATCCCATCAGCACCAGCGGAATCTGTACTTCTTTACGGATATCTTTCAGTTGGTCGAAAAGGAGCTTCAGTGTCATACCATTTTTCAAGGCGCGGGTGGCGGCGTGCTGGATAACGGGACCGTCAGCCATCGGGTCACTGAAAGGAATGCCGATTTCAATCATGTTAATCCCTTTTTTTTCCAGGACTTTGATGGTGCTTGCCGTACCTTCTAAGGTAGGAAAGCCTGCACAAAAATAAATAGATAGGATGTCTTTTTGCTTGGTACTGAATAACTGGTTGATTCTGTTCATTGTATTTTTTGTTTTAATTGGTTTATAAATGTGTGGACGGCGGCGGCGTCTTTCAGAGCCGGAGCGGTCTCGAATCCGCTGTTCAGGTCGATGCCTGCCCATTGTTCATGCTTGAATTGCAACAAAAGGGAAAGACTGCCGGGACGGAGACCGCCACTCAGTAGGAAAGGCGTCTTTCCCCGATAGGCTTGCAGGATATTCCAGTTGAAGGGTTTGCCGGAACCGCCATATCCGGAGCAGGCAGTATCGAAAAGAAAGTAATCGCAAACGCCCTCATAACAACCGGCGGATTGCAGGTCACTTTCCTGTGCTATGGAAAAAACTTAATGACTCCCAGTCCGGTTGCTTTAATTTGCGACATTGTTCCGGTGTTTCCCTGCCATGCAACTGGATATGGTGCAGACCGAATTCCTGTGCTTTCAGCAGGATGTTTTCGCTGCTTTCGTTGACGAAGACCCCGATCCGGTGGCATTGTTCCGGTAGGTATTCCGGACGATGTGATACGTAGCGGGCAGATTGGGGGAAGAAGATGAAGCCCATCCAGTCTGCTCCGGCTTGCTCTATGGCGCGTATGTTTTCGGGCTCGCGCATACCGCATACCTTGATAATCATTGTTGTTTCATCCTAACATTTCTCTAGTTGGGTTATAAATTCTTTTAAGGCTTCTCCCGGTGCGGGTGTTTTTCATGAAGTTTTCCCCTATCAGGAAGCCTCGGAAGCCGGCAGCCCGGAGTTGTTTGACTGTTTCGGGGCTGGAGATGCCGCTTTCAGAGATCCGGAGCATTTCTTCGGGTAGTTTTTCCGCCAGACGGAAAGAGTTTTCCACCTCTGTGTGGAAGCTTCCCAGATTACGGTTGTTGACTCCCACCATGTCAATGTTCTCGTCTATATATTCCAGTTCTTGCTCGTTGTGGATTTCCAGCAGGACTTCCAGTTCCAGTTCATGGGCTTTGAGGGCTAGGGCTTTGCATTGCTCTTTCTTCAAAGCGGCGGCTATCAGAAGGATAGCGTCCGCTCCTACGATGCGTGCCTGATAAGTTGGTATTCATCTATAATGAAATCTTTCCTTAGAATGGGAAGTTGCACGTGGGGGCGTGCCGAACGGATATCTTTCAGGCTGCCGCCGAAGTATTTTTCATCGGTGAGGATGGAAGTGCGGAGCTCCGGCCGCTTCGTAAGCGGGAGGAATGGTATCTGCCTGTGCGTCTTCTTTTATCCATCCTTTGGAGGGAGAGCGACGCTTGAACTCGGAGATGATGCCGTAAGGAGAAGAGGCAAGACTGGCACGCATACTGATACGTGGCATGGGTTCGTTACAATTGTTTATCAGCATTTCTTTGCTGATGGCAGCCTTTTGCAGTTCGATCTCGATTTGCTTGCAGGCGATGATTTCTGTTAATATATCTGTCATTGTATGAGGCGTTTGGTAGTGGAATACCGGGTGTGTAGTCAACTGTTCAGTTCCACAAATTTTTTCAATGTATTCAATGCTTTTCCGCTTTCCAATGATTCACGGGCGATGGCCACGCATTCTTCTATCGGTTTGGCCGGTTCCATGGCTTGTATGGCAAAAGAAGCGTTAATCAGTACACAGTCTGTCTGGGCTTTGGTGGCTTTGTTCTCCAGTACGTTATTGAAGATTTTCGACGCTTCTTCGGGAGTGTTCCCACCATAAAGCTCTTCTTGTCTGGCGAGAGAGAAGCCTAGTTCGGATGGCTTGTAGATGGTTTCGTAGCGATTGGTCATCACTTTGAATTCATCGGTCAGTGAGATTTCGTCGTAACCGTCCAGGTTGTTTACTACGGCAAAGCCAATGCCCAGTTTTTGGAACACGTTGGTATAAAGGCGCATTTGCGGCAGATCGGCGACTCCTAGAAGTTGGTAAGCCGGAAGACATGGATTAACCAGCGGACCTAGCAGGTTGAATATGGTACGTACTTGCAGTGCTTTGCGGACAGGGCCTACACTTTTCATGGCAGGATTGAACAACTGGGCATGCATATAGACCATTCCACATTCTTCCATAGAACGGGTCAGCTTATCCGGATTGTTCGTGAATTTTACGCCGTGTTGTTCGATGACATTGCTGGCTCCGCTGACGGAAGTCGCGCCATAGTTGCCGTGTTTGGCAACGTGATATCCGGCTCCCGCTACAATGAAGCAGGCGCAAGTAGAGATGTTGAAGGTGTTTTTTCCATCACCGCCTGTACCCACAATGTCAATAGGGCTGTAAGCGGAAAAATCTATAGGTATGCGGGTGGTGAGCAATGCTTCACGGAAACCTATCAATTCTTCTACTTTGATGCCGCGCATTTGGAAAACGGTCAGCAGGGCGGCTATCTGTGCGTCGTTATACATTCCCCGGGTTATGTTGAGCAGCAAATTCTTTGCTTCTTTTCGGTTCAGTTCCTCGTGATTGAAGAGGCGGGATAATATAGCTTTCATATTTATTATGTACGGTTGGGGTTATGCGTTTAGAAAGTTGGCTATCATGGCTTTACCATCGGGGGTCAGTACGGATTCGGGATGAAACTGGATGCCGTGGATATCGTATTCTTTATGTTTCAATGCCATGACGAGACCTTCCTGGCTTACTGCGGTTATTTCAAGGCACTCAGGGAAACCGTCCGTATCTACCACCCATGAGTGATAACGTCCTACCGGCACTTCATCCGGCAGTCCGTTGAAAATGTAATCGGTTTTCTTTCCTTTGTCTTTTGATTGGTTCTTTTTAATTGAGATGGGGGTCTGTACGCCATGAAATACTTCGCTCAGATTGGTCAGTTTGCCGCCAAAAGCTTCTCCTATGGCCTGTTCTCCCAAGCATACACCCAGAATCGGTTTCTTGCCGGCATATCTTTTAATTACTTCGAGCAGCAGGCCTGCTTCTGATGGAATACCGGGACCGGGTGAAAGAATGATTTTATCGAATTTTTCCAATTCTTCCAGTTGGAAAGCATCGTTACGTAATACGGTAACTTCGGCTCCCAGTTCTTTTACCAAATGACTCAAGTTGTAGGTAAATGAGTCATAGTTGTCTATAATTACTGTTTTCATGATGATTCGTTTTTACATTTGTTCTGCCAGGATGATTGCTTTTTTAAGTGCTCCCAGTTTGTTGTTTACTTCTTGTAATTCGTACTCTTCATTGCTCTTAGCTACGATGCCGCCACCGGCTTGAAACCATAGTTCGTTGTTGCGGCTGACGAATGTACGAATGGTGATAGCTTGGTTCAATGTGCCGTTCAGCCCGATAAATCCGATACAGCCGCCATAGGCTCCACGGCTGTGAGGTTCGTATTCGCTGATCAGCTGCATGGCTTTTACTTTCGGAGCGCCACTCAGGGTTCGGCCGGGAAAGTATCAATAAATGCTTTGATGGGATTGGCTTTGGGGTTCAGTTCGCCGCTGACCCGGCTTACCAGATGAATGACGTGGCTGTAATATTGAGCTTCTTTGTAAAATTCTACTTGTACATCGTGACAGTTGCGGCTCAAGTCATTGCGTGCCAGATCTACCAGCATTACATGTTCCGCATTTTCTTTGGGATCAGCCAATAGGTTGGCGGTGAGTTCAGCATCTATTTTCTTGTCTCCGTTGCGGCGGGTGGTTCCGGCGATAGGGTCGATGGTGGCACGCCCGTTTTCTATTTTACAATGGGTTTCGGGAGAGGAACCGAAAATACGGAAGCCTCCGAAATCGAAGTAAAATAAGTAGGGGGACGGGTTGATGCTGCGTAAAGCACGGTAAAGTTTGAAATCATCTCCTTCGTAACGTTGGATAAAACGGCGTGAAAGGACGATTTGGAAAACATCGCCGCGCATACAGTGGGCAATGCCTTTGCGGATGTTCGCCTTATGTTCTTCATCGGTCAGGGTACTGGTGGTTTCGCCCACGGCACGGAAGTCGTAAGTGGTATAGTTACGGTTGTGGATCGCTTTTTCCACATAATCCAGATGGCTGTCCTCACCGTCCTGCAACATTTCCAGTAATAACATTTCGTTGCGGAAGTCATTGAAGACAATCAGGTATTTATATAAGATATACAACATATCCGGAGCATCGTTCTTAGGATCACGGCTGTCTTTTACATTGATATGTTCGAAATAGCGTACGGCATTGAACGTGGTATAACCATACAGTCCGCAGTAGTTGTTGTATTCTCCGCTTACCTTGAAACGATTCAGAAATCGGAGATCGCATGGTCTGCCCGGAAATGTTCGCTGATGGGATGTTCTTCCATGCTGCCGTCAGGTAGGTGGCAGTGGCTGTGCATGGTTGATTCCGATGCTGGCTACAGGATTCAGTCCGATGAAAGAACGGTTGTTCTCACTTCCATGATAGTCGGAACTTTCCATCAGTGCACTCTGTGGGAAAATGTCGCGCACTTTCAGATAGGTACTGACCGGTGTATGCAGGTCACCCAGTATGGTTTTGCATCGGGTGGTATAGGTAAAAGTTTTCATTGTTTCTTTTCTGTTTATAGTTGTCCGTATAGGATTTTTGTTCTCATGGGTTTCTATGTGTTATTGCAAGGAGGCCCTTGTGCCGGATTCTTTCAAGTAGGTTTCAATATCCTTATCTCCGCGTCCTGATACGGTGAGAACCACTATATCCGTTGGCTTGAATCTCATTTTGTCCAATGCTCCCAAATGCATGAGCCGATTCCAATGCAGGAATGATACCTTCCAGCCGGGTCAGTTCAAATGCGGCACGGATGGCTTCATCATCGTTTATGGCGAGTACCAAAGCGCGTTGCTGTTTGGCCAGATTGGCATGCATGGGTCCTATGCCCGGATAATCCAGACCGGCAGAGATGGAGTAAGGTTCCTCTATTTGTCCGTCCTCGTTTTGGATAACCAAGGTCTTTGCTCCGTGGATAATTCCCATTTTCCCCAGTTGGATGGTAGCGGCCGAGAAACCGGTGTCTATACCTTTGCCTCCTGCCTCGGCCAGGACAATCTGCACACGTTCATCATCTATATAGTGATAAATGGTTCCTGCCGCATTGCTTCCTCCTCCTACACAAGCCATCAAGTAATCGGGATATTCCCTTCCTTCCTGTTCTTTCAGCTGCTTTTTGATTTCTTCGCTGATAACGGATTGCAGACGTGCCACCATATCAGGGTAGGGATGAGGGCCTACGGTAGAGCCGATGACATAGTAAGTATCGGCAGGGTGGCAACACCAGTCGCGGATGGCTTCGTTTGTAGCATCTTTCAGTGTCATGTTGCCGGAAGTGACCGGGCGGACTTCGGCTCCCAGCATTTTCATCTTTTCTACATTGATATGCTGGCGTTCTACATCGGTCTTGCCCATGTAAACAATGCATTGCATGTTCATCAAAGCGCATACCGTAGCGGTGGCCACCCCATGCTGTCCAGCTCCGGTTTCTGCAATGATACGTTTTTTCCCCATACGTTTTGCCAGTAACACCTGTCCGATGGCATTATTGATTTTATGTGCTCCGGTGTGGTTTAAATCTTCACGTTTCAGGTAGATCTTACAGCCATATTTCTTGCTTAGCCGGTTTGCCAGGTAAAGAGGTGAAGGGCGTCCTACATAGTCGCGTAGTAACTGGTGGAATTCTTGTTTGAATCCTTCACTTTCCAATACTTTGGAATAGGCATTCTGCAATTCTTCCACACAGCGGTGAAGGATTTCGGGAATATACGCCCCTCCAAATTCGCCATAATAACCTTCTTTGTTTACCTGATAAGTTTTCATTGTCGTTCTATATTTTAATGTTAATTGCACTAACGAAAAAAGGCCTGTCGTAAGTACGACAGGCCTTCAGTTTGAATATCCTTTTAGAATGTCAGGTATATATACATGGTCTGGTTCCCTTACGACTTGTTTAGTTGTAAGAAACGCCACCAATATGTATTTACCATGATTCTATTCATAAAATCTGTTTTTATTTTGGGGCAAATGTAAGCGTTTTGTTTTAAACTCCAAAGAAAAACTTACTTTTTTTTTTTATTTATTTGCAGCTTCGTGTATTTTCCCTTTCACTTCTTCACTTTCTCACCTACTTTTCCGGCTACTTCACTGCTTACTTCTTCTGCTTTATGTTTTGCATGATGAGCCAGGTCTTTTGCATCTTCTTGTAAGTCCTGAATGGCATCATACACGTCTCTTCTCAATTTGCGACCTCTGTTGCTGTGCGCAAAACAACTTAATGCACTGCCGACCAGCGCTCCTAGTGCCAGTCCGGCAAAGAATTTTCCATTATTCATAATCTTATTACTTTAAATTGGTTTTATAAATGAACATTTCGGGTGGCGGAATGGTTTTAATACATCAGTTAATAAATCATTAAAATGAAGTGTATGAAACGTAAACTTTGGATAAGAATAGGTGCCGTGTTGTTGGCAGGATTGCTGTTATGGTGGCTCTTTTGGGCTATTTTGATCGATGAGGACGAGAATGAACAAAGTCTGCCTGAAACAGAACAGATAGAGTGATTTGTCATAAGACAAAAGGATGATCTTCAGGCATGGGTACGAAAGAATAGATTGGAATAGTCGGTATAACATTCTGTTTGCTAAAGTCTATAGAACAATAGAATTAGTTCTAAGCTTATGGCAGGAAAATTTGTTTTGGCTTTCTTTTTTTGTTCTTCTGTCTGAAAATTAATATCCATTTTGCATCTGTCTTCTCAGAAATAATCAGTATATTCGCTTCATTAACCAATTAGACATGATTGAATATGAAAACAATGAATTATTCTATAATCAGATGTATCTGTGCGTTGGTCATCGGTGTGTTGCTGGTGGCATGGCCTGAGGCTGCCATTCTTTATCTGGTTATTACAATCGGTGTGTTGTTTCTAGTACCGGGACTCTTTTCTTTATCCGGGTATTTGATTCGTGGCAAGCAGGATGGCAGTCGTTTTCCTATTGCCGGGCTTGGCAGCCTTTTGTTCGGATTATGGCTGATGATTATGCCGGCATTTTTTGTCGGTATCCTGATGTATGTGCTGGGTGCTGTTTTGGTACTGGCGGGAATCAGTCAGATTGTGAATTTATCTGCTGCGCGTAGTTGGACGGTGGTACCGGGAGGTTTCTTTGTGATACCTGTGTTGGTGCTGATTGCAGGTATTGTGGTATTATTTAATCCATTTACGGCTGCTGCTGTTCCATTCATCATTCTGGGAGTGAGCAGCATTGTATACGGACTGTCCGATTTGATAAACATCATCCGCTTCCGTCAGAAGAAAGAACCGGGGATGCCTGAAATAGAGGATATTACTCCTATAGAAGAGATAAAAGACTAATCCGATTGATATGAAAACACGAGGAAGCTATATTTTATATCTTTTGATTTTATGTGTGGTTGTAGGTTGTAAGGGAACTTCTTCACCTTCCACCGCGTCCGAAACGGATGAGTATGCCGGAACATGTGAGGGGGAAAAAGCGAAAGCTATTTTGTGGGTGGATTATAAAAGAGGACGTAAGATAACGGACGGGACTCCGATAAGAACGGTAAAGGTTTATGCGGATGTTCATGCCGATGGAAGTCTGAAAGTGCTTTCCTGGTGTAAAAAGCAGCCGATGAAGGTAGAAAATTACTTATTGAAAAGAGTGGAAGTTTACCGGATCAGGAAAGAAATATTCGAAGGCGGATATCTGAAACCGGGGGAACAGTATTTGCAGTTACGCTATCTGCCGGGAGAGGTGAAATAATATGTTGTAGGAAGCATTGAAATTCGTAGGAAAAGGTTTTTGTTTCTTTTATATTTCATATCTTTGTGTAACACAATTGTTAGAAATATGAAGAAACAATCTTATTGTCTTGTGCACTTGCCTGGGCTGTGATGGCAGGTGCTGAAACGATTGACATTACTACTTTCCGTTATGCCGGACCCTACGTTGTACAGGCCCCTTTTCAGGTGGACAGCGTGGATGTGAATTCAAAGACTTTTGTATCCGGACGTCTGTTGGATACTCATCTTTCTGTGGACGTATTGCAACAGGGAACTTTATTTACAGGCGGGGTTTTGCCGGGAAGTGACTCGGGATATGCCTTGCACATGATGGGTTTTGTGTTGGAGAATACTCGTTATGCCACAGCCAAGCTGAAGATTGACGGGCTGAAAAGATACCAGCTTTATGTAGATGGAAAGAAGCAGGAAGGAACTGAACTCGCTTTGGAGCCGGCCACCCATTCTGTAGTTATTAAATATCTTTCTGAAGCAGGGAAAACAGATTCCTTGAAAGTGAGTGTGGATACGGATCAAGAGGGAAGCATTTCACTTAAGCAAGATAACAAAAAGCTATATACTTTGGCGGATGTGTTGCATGGAACTCGTTTTGCCGGAGTAGGGCTTTCCCCTGATGGCAGATATTTGATTGCCAATTATCGTACGACTTATGTAGGTGGTCGGTCGGCCGGTAGTACGCGCATTACTGAACTTGCCAGCGGTAAGGTTTTGGCGGAGCGTACTGAAAATATGCAATGGATGCCTCGTTCTAACCGTTATTATTATACGTACGGGGTTGGATGGCAGGCAGCTGATAGTTGTGGATCCGCTTACCGGAATGGAAACTGTGCTGGTGAATAAATTACCTGACGGGTATTTCCAGTTCGCACCTACGGAAGACTACCTGCTTTCACCATGACCCAGGAACGGTCCGA
>ENA-OQAS01000325-OQAS01000325.1-human-gut-metagenome-genome-assembly--contig:-NODE-325-length-25092-cov-4.281754_pt1 | contig 25092 bp, 29 predicted proteins | sample MGYA00242733_ERZ504523 | MGnify/ENA primary metagenome ERZ504523 (study PRJEB26092, sample SAMD00036239) | human gut metagenome | host: Homo sapiens | study: EMG produced TPA metagenomics assembly of...
AAACTATTGTATCACTGGCAGCCGGAAAGAAAGTTTTTATCATCAACTGCCATGGATGCAAGGAAGTTCGTTTTCCGGAAAAAGAAGCTGTTGAACTTCAGAAGGAGCTTTCCGCTGAAGGAAATGTGACAGGGATCATGACAACGGATTATATCTGTAATCCGGAAAATATGCAGTTACGTCTTCAGAAACACATGGATAAGATCAGGGAAGCGGATCTGGTCCTGGTATTCTCCTGTGGTGTTGGTGTACAGACCATCGCAGAATATCTGGAAGACAAGATGGTATGCGCAGCCTGCGATACATACCCGGTACCTGGTTTCCAGGGTGTAACACCGTTAGAATATAAATGTGACCAGTGTGGTGAGTGTTATCTGAACCTTACTGGCGGGATCTGCCCGATCACAGCATGCTCCAAGAGTCTTGTCAACGGCCAGTGCGGCGGTTCCAAGAATGGTAAATGCGAAGTGGACAGTGATATGGAGTGTGGATGGGAGCGCATCTACAGACGTCTGAAAGAGATCGGACGCCTTGACGCACTGAAATGCCCGACACAGATCCATAATTTCGCTACAGATGATGAAGTGAAATAATAAGCAAAGATTTATTAAGAAGCCAAATTAAATTATGATACGGTTCACCGGAAATATTCCGCAATGTATGCAGCAGAGCAGGTGGACCGTACCCCAAATTTTAAATGATTGGAGCAAATATAATATGAAAATGAAAGAATTATTCGACCGTGGTGAATTTGTAGTTTCTGCAGAAGTAGGACCGCCAAAAGGAATCCATGTAGATGACTGGTAGAAGAAGCCAAAACTTATCTCAAAGGCGTTCATGCAGTCAATGTAACAGATAACCAGTCTTCGGTTATGCGTCTTGGATCTCTTGCAATGTGTAAAGTTCTCAAAGACGCCGGAATGGATCCGATCTTCCAGCTTGCATGCCGTGACAGAAACCGTATCGCACTGGAGTCTGATCTTTTAAGTGCTGCTATGCTTGGTATTGAGAACATCCTCTGTCTGACAGGTGACCATACGAAGATGGGTGATCATCCGCAGGCAAAACCGGTATTTGATCTTGATTCTGTATCTCTTCTTCATACAGTACAGCTTCTCGAGTCCGGTGTAGATCTTGGAGGAAACCAGCTGTTGGTGAGCCACCGAAATTCTCCAAGGGTGCCGTTGTATCTCCATGCAGCGATTCCGTTGACGCTCAGCTTGCAAAGATGGAAAGAAAGGTTGCTGCAGGTGCAGACTACTTCCAGACACAGGCTGTATTTGAGCCGGAGAAATTCATCAAATTTATGGAAAAAGCAAAACAGTTCGGAAAACCTGTACAGGTTGGTATCATCATTCCGAAATCTGCCGGAATGGCTAAGTTCATGAACAACAACGTAGCCGGCATCCATGTTCCGGATGAGATGATCGAGGAGCTGAAAGCAGACAAAGAGAAAACAAAAGCCGGTATCACTGGTGTTGAGATCGCTGCACGTATCATCAAAGAGTGCAAGCCATACTGCCAGGGTGTACATATCATGGCACTGGGATGGGAGTCCAAGATCCCGGCACTTCTGGAGCAGGCTGAGATCTGATCAGAACGATTGCTTTATAAAAAATAACCAGAAAAGCTGTCCGGAACCGGATGCAGGAGATGCACACCGACCGGGCAGCTTTTGTGTAAGAAAAAGCTTCTCTATACGGAAAAACTCTTCGGGAAGCCTGCGGGATCCACAGCGGAAGAATTCTAGCTTAAGAGGTAAAGAGACGATGGAAAGTATTATTATCGGGATCGCCGGAGGGTCAGGCTCCGGCAAATCTACATTTACAAACAGACTGAAGAAGCATTTCGGAGACGATGTGGTGGTGATCTATCATGATAATTACTACCGCAGACAGGACGGAATTCCCTTTGAAGAACGTGTGAAGGTGAATTACGATCACCCGGATTCACTGGAAACCGATCTTCTGGTCGAGCATCTCAAAGAACTCAAGGAGGGCAAAACCATCCAATGTCCGGTATACGATTACAGTCAGCACAACCGATCCGACAAAGTGCTGAAGATCGAACCAAGACCGGTCATCTGGTAGAGGGAATCCTGCTTCTTGCAGATCCCCGTATCGAGATCTTCTGGATATCAAGGTTTATGTGGAAGCAGATGCAGATGAGAGGATCTTAAGACGTATCTCCAGAGATGTGGAGGAACGTGGACGGGATTTAAACGGAATCATCGATCAGTATCTTACCACAGTAAAACCGATGCATTATCTGTACGTGGAGCCCACACGGGCGAAAGCAGATATTGTGATCAACAGCGGTAAGAATAATGTGGCCTTTGATCTGTTTGTGTCAAAAATCGGGCAGCTGCTGAAAGAACTGAAAAAATAATAAGTAAAATAAAAAGCATGTCATACTCTAGGACAGAGCGGATCAGATTGTATCCGTCTGGCTGTGTATGACATGCTTTTTTGACCGGTTCAGGTGAATATGTCTGTATTCACACGCTCTGTGTAAATTTCTCTACATAATATAAAGCTGCACCAATGGCAGGTGTATACTGCCCGTGGGTGCCGACCAGAATCTGGCTTCTGTCCAGGGTGAATGGTGCGTCTGTGTTGATGTGTTCTAACAGATAATTAATATCTTCTTCTGTAAAATAAGGTGCCAGATATCCGCTGATGATGATCGGTGCATCGATGATCAGGTTCAGATTTTTCATGGCAAAGGCCAGATGGTTCAGATAATCTTCCCAGTGCTCAGCAAGCCGGGGGATTTTTTTCGCGGAGCAGAGGGAAAAATTCCTTCACAGGCATCCCGGCAGACTGTTCCAGAGCGTTGGCAGAGCAGTAGGTCTCCAGACAGCCACGGTTTCCGCAGTAGCATAAAGGGCCGTCAGGGTTCACGCATATATGCTCAAGGGTTCCGCTGTGCATGGAGCTTCCCTGATGGATCTGATGATTGGTGATAATGGCACCGCCCAGATTCCGGTTCAGAAGGAACACGACAGCACTGTCGAGCTCCGGGTGATTCCACAGCTCCAGAAAAGCGGCGGATTTGGAATCGTGTTCCAGATGACAGGGGTAAGGAAGATGCCGGGAAAAATCCTCCAGCTTCATGCCGGTATTGTTCATGATGTTTCCATAGATCACAGTGGAATTATCCGGAGAAGTGATCCCCTGTGTGGCAATGGAAATACCCAGGATCTTTTCTTCCGGATAGTGATTCTCTGCGATGAATTCCCGTACTTTATCGGTCAGCTGTCTGTAATAATCTTCTGTGTTGGAATAGGGAAGAGCAATGGTTTCTGTATAAAAAGCATTTCCATATAAGTCGATGGCTGTGATATGGAACATGTTTTTCAGGATCCCGATACCAATGGAAATCCGAAAATCCGAGGTGATCTGGATAGCCTGGGCCTTCCTTCCGCCCGTGGAATCAAAATATCCGTTTCTGTCAATAAGCCTTCTTTTTCCAGCAGGTTCAGGTTCTGGCTTACGGTGGAAAGCCCCATCTGAAGGTCTTGGACGATCTGCATTTTGGAAGTCTGGTGTGTTTGGTATATATATTGGTAAACCTTGGAGCGGTTTATTTTTTTTAAATTGATGGTGGTTAATCCTTTTTCACTCATGAGATTCTCCTGATAAAAGTAATTATAGATATGTTTAAGTCTTAAATGTATTTTAGTATAAATCTGCGGGAAATGCAATGTCAGTGCATGAAGCAGAGCAGAACGAAAGTTTTTTTCGAGGAATAATAAGTAACGGTGTATAGATTGGTAAAGAATATATATCTTGTACATAAGTAAAAGTAAACAAAAATATAAGAGGAAAATTAGGTGTTTTGTCAATGGATTTTTAAATAGAAAAGTTTTATACTCTACTTACAGTTAAGACATAAGCATAAGTAAAAGACATAAATAATAACGAAATAGAAGAAAAACAGGGAGGTCCAAGATTATGAAATTAACAAGAGAAGGAATCAAAGAACGTGAAGCATGGAAGAAAGCAGGCATCGATCTTCCGGGATACGATGTAGAGGCTGTGACTGAGAAAGCGAAAAACGAGCCAGGCTGGGTACATTTCGGAATCGGAAATATCTTCCGTGTATTTATCGGAGGTATTGCAGATGGTCTTCTGGAAGAGGGAGTTCTTGACAGAGGTATCACATGTGTAGAGACCTTTGATTATGACGTAGTAGATAAGATTTACGCGCCATATGACAACCTTGGCTTAAATGTCATCCTTCACGGTGATGGAACCCGTGAGTACAAAGTTCTTGGGGCACTTGCAGAAGCAGTGAAAGCGCAGTCCTCTGATGCAGTACAGTGGAATCGCCTGAAGGAGATCTTCACAGCTAAGTCCCTGCAGCTGGTTTCCTTTACGATCACAGAGAAGGGCTATGCACTTCAGAAAGCAGACGGAACATGGTTCCCGTTTGTGGAAGCAGATATTAAAAACGGACCGGATAAGGCAACCGGAGCAATGGCAGTTCTTGTGGCTATGCTGAATGAGAGATATAAAGCAGGGAAATATCCGATCGCTCTGGTATCTATGGATAACTGCTCACAGAACGGCGCCAAGCTTCGTGAGTCCGTGCTGACTATGACAGAGGAATGGCATAAAGCAGGCTTTGTAGATGATGGCTTTGTAGATTATGTAACGGATGAGAAGGTGGTTGCATTCCCGTGGACCATGATCGACAAGATCACACCTCGTCCAAGCGAGCAGATTGCAGCAGACCTTGAGAAGCTTGGCGTTGAAGACATGCAGCCGGTGATCACAGGAAAGAAGACATACATAGCACCATTTGTTAATGCTGAGAAGCCACAGTATCTTGTTATCGAGGACAGCTTCCCTAACGGACGTCCTGCTCTGGAAAAAGGCTTCGGCGTATACATGGCGGACAGAAATACCGTCAATCTTTCCGAGAGAATGAAAGTAACCGTATGCCTGAATCCAGTACATTCCGCAACCGGCCCTCTTGGTGTGGTACTTGGCTATGATCTCTTTGCACACATGCTGAACACCAACGAAGATATGATGAAAATGGCCCGTATGGTTGCTTATGACGAGGGACTTCCGGTAGTTGCAGATCCTGGAATCCTTTCCCCACAGGCATTTGTGGATGAACTCTTTAATGACCGTTTCCCGAATGAGTATCTTGGAGATACCAACCTTCGTCTGGCTGTAGATGTGTCCCAGATGGTAGGTATCCGTTTCGGTGAGACTGTAAAAGCATATGTGAAGAAATTTGGAGATGCTTCCAGGCTGACAGCAATCCCGCTTGGAATCGCAGGATGGCTGAGATACATGCTGGCTGTAGATGACGAAGGAAACAAATTTGAGCTTGCACCGGACCCGATGAATGAGGAAATCACAGAGCAGCTTGGCGATATCGTGATCGGAAAACCGGAAACCTTCAAGGATCAGCTGAAGCCGATCCTTTCCAATGAGAGATTGTTCTTCACAGACCTTTATAAAGATGGTGTCGGAGAGAAGATCGAGGATATGTTCCGTGAGATGATCGCAGGACCCGGAGCTGTAAAGGCAACTATTCATAAATATGTAAAATGAAACATCAGAGTTCAAAAGTCAGACAGCAATCCGTAAGTAGTGAATAAAGAGAAATGAGGTAAATGGAAAGATGACAGAACCGGTATTTGCGGCAGATCCGTTAAGACTGTTGATCGCGGCAGCAGCAGGGATTTTATTATTATTGTTACTTATCATAAAATTTAAGATTCACCCGGTTTTATCCCTGTTGATCGCTGCACTGGTTATCGGGCTTGGTGCCGGAATGCCGGTTCCAACGCTGGTAAGCACTGTGGAAAACGGCGCAGGAGAAACCTTACAGGGAATTATACTCCTGATCGGACTGGGCTCTCTGTTCGGCGGGATATTGGAAGTGTCCGGCGGCGCACAGTGCGTTGCCCAGACACTGATAAACAAATTTGGTGAAAAAAAGGCAGGAATCGCTCTTGGAATCACAGGGCTTGTGGTTGGAACACCGTGTTTTTGAGGCTGGCGTTGTGATTCTGATCCCTCTGGCATTCGGACTTGCGAAGAAAACAAAGAAATCGACTTTATATTATGTAATCCCGCTTCTTGCGGGCCTTGCCACCGGTTTTGCATTCATTCCGCCATCAGCAGGATCTGTTCTAGTGGCAAATATGCTGAATGTGGATCTCGGAGTAATGATCGCGGTAGGTGTGCCGGTAGGTATTTTATCTCTGATCTTTGCAGGAATTTTATGGTCCAAATTTATCGGCAAAAAGATCAATACAGGGTTGCCTTCCAATATCCAGGAGGTACATGAGGAAGAAGAAGCCAGGCTGCCGAAGTTTTCTACAGTATTATGTATCATTCTTGTTCCGCTGGTATTGATCCTGTGCAATACAGTTTCTGAATATATTCCGGGACTTGATGTGGTCCGGCCGGTTCTGCAGTTTCTGGGAACACCTTTTGTGGCACTGATCATAGCAGTATTGCTTGCCATGTATTTTCTCGGAAAGAAGCAGGGCTATAATGGAGAGCAGCTTAAGAAAATCCTGGATCGTTCTCTGAAGCCTACCGGACAGATCCTTCTGGTCATCACTGGTGGAGGTATCATCCGCTGGGTTCTTCAGGACTGCGGTATGGGAAACATTATAGGACCTGCCCTGGAAAAAAGTGGACTTCCGCTTGTACTGGTCGCATTTCTTATTGCAGCTCTGATCCGCGCATCTGTTGGTGCGGCAGTTGTGGCTATGACAATGGCAGCAGGAATTATGGCTGCTATGCCCGGAGTTGCAGACCTGTCACCGGTTTATCTGGCAGCAATGGTCTGTGCCATCAACGGCGGTGCAACGGCATTCAGCCATGTAAATGATTCCGGATTCTGCTGGTAGGTTCTCTTCTGGAGATTGATGAAAAAACAACCCTGAAATCCTGGACAATGATGGAAACTATCGTAGGAGTAACAGGCCTGGTTTGTGCTGTTGTGATCAGCCTGTTTGCATAGGAGAGTGGACAAAAATGATAGTAAAAGTAATTTTAGGCACAATGCAGAATGCAAGAAGTTGGTAAGTATTGCAGAATCCATCCCATGTGATGTAGAATTATGTTACGGCCGTTATGTTGTAAATGCAAAGTCTATGCTTGGTGTCTTAAGTATGCCTGAGTTTGATGGGGGAGAGCTTCATATACATACAGATAATGAGAAAGAATGTGAAAAAATCCTTTTTCAGCTGCTTGATCAGAACCTTCTTGTGGACACAGGAGATGCTGTGAAAAGATCCATCTATGATATTACAACTTTTGGTGAGATCCTGATCGATTTTACTTCCCGGGATATTAATGAGGACGGACAGATGCTGTATGCCAGAAATCCGGGCGGTGCACCAGCCAATGTTGCAGTTGCAGCCAGCAGACTGGGAGCTCATACTGCATTTATCGGTAAAGCAGGAAAAGACATGCACGGAAAGTTCCTGAAATCTGTTCTTGAGAAAGAAAACGTGGATACCAAGGGTATGCTTCTGGACGAAAATTATTTTACTACCATGGCTTTTGTGGAAGTCAGGGAGACCGGAGAGAGGACTTTCTCTTTTGCAAGAAAACCGGGAGCGGATACGAAGATCCAGAAGGAAGAAGTGGACGTGGATGTGTTGGATCATACCCATATTTTTCATGTTGGATCATTGTCCCTGACGGATCAGCCTGCAAGAGATACCACGTTTTATGCGGTAAAAAGAGCGAAAAACAAGGGCAGCGTGATTTCTTACGATCCCAATTACCGTGCATCTCTGTGGCCGGATGAAAAAACTGCCAAAAACATATGAGAAGTCTGGTACCTATGTGGATCTCATGAAGATTTCAGATGAGGAAACCGAGCTTCTGACAGATCATAAGGATGTCCGGGAAGCAGCGAAGATACTGTATGAGCAGGGCGTGAAAGTCGTGGCAGTTACTCTTGGCGGTGAAGGAGCTATATTTACAGCAAAGATGGAGGCTATATGGTGCCGGGATTTTCAGTGAAACAGATTGCGGATACGAACGGAGCCGGTGATTCCTTCTGGGGAGGATTCCTGTATAAGGTCAGCACATCGGAGAAACAGCCGGACGAGCTGACACAGGAGGATCTGAAGGAATTTGCACGTTTCGGTAATGCGGTGGCCAGTCTATGCGTGGAGAAAAAAGGTGCGATCCCGGCAATGCCGGAGCTTGCACAGGTGGAACGCAGAATTGCAGAGGAATCGTATTCATAAACCTGTAGCAGAGTTATATCTAAATTGCGAAGCGATTGTGTTTATGAGCATGTCAGATTTATGAAAGGATGGGGTTTTGAAATGAATTTAAAAGATCAGATGAACGGAATTCAGCACGTAGGTGTGCCGACCAATGACATTGAGACAACCATTAAATTTTATGAAGCACTGGGATTTGAGATCGCTTTTCAGACAGTGAACGAGGCTGCCAATGAGAAGGTTGCTTTCCTGAAGCTTGGAAATCTTGTGATCGAGACGTACGAGAACAAAGCTGCAAAAATGGAATCCGGTGCCATCGACCATGTTGCCATTGATGTGAAGGATGTGGAGAAAGTCCACGAGCTGGTAACAGCAGCCGGACTGAATACTACCAATGATGAAGTCCATTTCCTGCCGTTCTGGGAGAATGGTGTGAAGTTCTTTACTATCGAAGGACCGAATAAGGAGAAAGTGGAGTTCAGCCAGTACTTATAAGAAGTAAATAAAGTTGTGCTCATGGGTGTGAAACAGAGTATAATGCAGATGTTTATTTTGTGTTGCATACAGCCTGTCAGATATCAGATGAATTAAAGATCATCGTATGTCTGACGGGCTGTTTTATGTATCAGAAAGAATTTACGCACGGCAAAGATATCTGACGCAGGATTTCACATTCTGATGGGCTGGATTAAGATGCATTATTTTAGAGGAGTGCTATAGGGACATGGGAAAATTTCTTGCATGAAATGGATAATGAGACTACAATGAAATGCAGACGTGCTATAGAAGATCAGGATCAGCAGTAGATGAGATGATTCCTGAAGAATGAAAACGGGAAATGGATTTCGGATATCCGTTCACGTATAATGGAGAATTATGAAAATACATTACAGAATCAAAAATAATACAATAGAAATCATCCGTTGTTACGGTACCGATGACCGGATCGTGCTTCCGGAAGAGATCAATGGTCTTCCGGTAGTCAGTGCGGCGCCGTATGCGTTTTCCGTACACAAGGATGGAGAAGAAGAGGCGGAAGTCTGGGAGAATGAAGATACATTTTCGTTTGGAGAAGAGAGGCTTCTTGCCGGCGAAGAAGTGCAGGAGATCGTTTTCCCAGATACGCTGAAGGAAATCGGAAGATATATTTTTTATGGATGCAAAAAACTGGAGCGGCTGGAGTTTTCGGATACGCTGATGCAGGTGGGAACCGGGGCGTTTACGGGCTGCAGCGGGCTGAAGGAGCTTGTGATCCATCAGAAAAAGGGAATCAAATCCTGTGCGAAGGAGATTCTTGGGGAGTTATGGCAGAAGATCGATGTGGATTTTCTGTACGAAAATGGCGAGGCAAGTGGAAAACGTGCGCATATGGTTTTTCCGGAGCATTATGATGAGGCGGTGGAGAATACGCCTGCGAGAATTTTGTTTACGGAGTATCATGGCTCAGGGACCAATTACCGGCAATGCTTCTATAATAAAGAACTGGATTTCGCGGAGTATGACAGCCTGTTTGATATGGCAGTGGTGATGGATAAGCTGGAGGTCCTGGTGGATATGAGCTTCGGGCGGCTTCGTTATCCGTGGCAGCTGAGCGAAAAGGCGAAGAAGCAGTATGAGGATTATATCCGGGGAAATCTTAAGGATATCGGGGAATATCTGGTGGAGAGCGGAAACTTAAATGGTTTGGAACTGCTTTCCCGGGAAAAAATCTGGAACAGAGAGGGCCTGGAACACAGTATTGATGTGGCTTCCGGAAAGAAGGATATGGAGATTTCCGCGTTTTTGATGAATGAGCGCAGCCGGATGCTGGAGGAAGAACAGAAGGTGGCCGGGGAGACAGAAGATGATGGGCGGCCAGCGAGACGGAGGAAGAAATTTCAGCTGTAAGTTGGAAGAGCCTGATGACAAATTGAGGAGGTCTTGCGTAGAATGGCATGCGAACATTTCTTTATGCAGAAAAATTAAGTTTATAGAGTGTCTGAGAGAATATGAGAAAAATAAGCTACAAGTGAATTATGAGATTATGTGTAAACAATAATGGTAAATTAATGAAAAAAGAACTGCAACAGCAGATCAGAGGAGGTGGAAATCCTGAAAGGCATAGAAACAACTGAAAACAATAAAAATAACTTCCTGCCCGGTCAGGGATCCAATTCCCAGGAGCAGCCCAGCGTCTCCAGGATATCGGTAGCAGCATCCTTCGGGCGGCAAGAGACGAGCTGTATCTTGGCATGCGTTTTCTGGACGTGGCGCTGAGCAGCTTTATTTATCGGATGGATGGCTCGGTCAGTCCATTTGGAACAGACGGGGCTGTGATGTACTTCCATCCGCACAGCTTGGCGGGCTTTATAAAGAAAACAGGATTCTTGTGAATCGAGGATATCTCCATATGGTATTTCACTGCATTTCCGGCACTTTGGAAGCCGGGAATAGAGAAGCGTTTGTGGAATTTAAGCTGCGATATTGCAGTGGAGCATATGATCGACGGGATCTACCACCGCTCAGTCCGATATTCCAGAAGTCTTCTCCGGAGGGAAACCTACCGTCTTCTGGAAAAGGAAAAGAAGACGCTGAATGCAGAGAGAATCTACAAGATTCTGAAAGAAGAATTTCTGAAGGAAAAAGAACTGGCACAGCTTGAAAAAGAGTTCTACGTGGACGACCATAAATACTGGGCAAACCAGCAGCCCGACCGGAAATCCAATCCCCTGATGAGCAAAAAATGGGGAGATATCAGCGATGGGATCGAAACAGACCTTGGAACTTTTTCCAGAGAGTCAGGAGAGCAGGACGGAGATTTTCTGGACCAGCTGAAAATAGAGAACCGGGAACGATATGATTATCGGGAATTTCTGCGGAAGTTTGCAGTATTTCGGGAAGAACTGACTGTAGATCCGGACAGCTTTGATTATAATTTTTATACCTACGGTCTTTCCCTTTACGGGAATATGCCGCTGATCGAACCCCTGGAAACCAGAGAAGTGAAAAAAGTTTCGGAATTTGTCATCGTGATCGATACCTCCATGTCCTGTTCCGGGGAACTGGTGCGGAGATTTCTGGAGGAAACTTACGGAATTTTAAGTGACAGCGGAAATTTTTTCCGAAAGGTAAATATACACATTATCCAGTGTGACGAGAAGGTGCATTCAGATGTGAAGATCACCGGCAGAGAAGAACTGCAGGATTACATGGATAGTCTGGAACTTACGGCGATGGGGCACAGATTTTCGCCCGGCTTTTGCTTATGTGGAAGAGCTGATGGAAAAACGTGAGTTTGAAAATCTTAAAGGCCTGGTGTATTTTACAGACGGATACGGGCTTTTTCCGGCAAAGATGCCGCCATACCGGACAGCATTTGTATTTATGGAGCAGGAGCCTGAGGATGTGGATATCCCGGCCTGGGCCATGAAGCTGGTGATCACGGAGGAAGAATTGTAAACAATTATGTCCATATCTTATGTCATGAATCTGATATTTTAATCTTTTATTTTGTATATTGCTATCTGCATATCAGTTATAGTGTAGAAAATAGGTAACAACAGACAATGTTACGGAAAATATACAGAACAGGAGATTGTATGGCATGAGATATGGGTATTTTGATGAAGAAAAAAAGGAATATGTGATTACCAGGCCGGACACACCTGCTCCGTGGGTGAATTATTTGGGATCGCCGGAATACGGAGCAATCGTTTCCAATAATGCAGGGGGATACAGCTTTGCAAAATCCGGGGCGAACGGCAGAATCCTGAGATATATTTTTAATCAGTTTGATCAGCCGGGAAGATATATTTATCTCAGGGATAATGACACAAAAGATTATTGGTCAGCATCCTGGCAGCCGGTTGGCAAAGATCTCAGTGAGTATAAAAGTGAATGTCATCATGCACAGCCTATACTAAAATGATGGCAGATTACAGCGAGATACATTCAGAGGTGAGATACTATGTACGCTTGGGCAGTCCTACGAGGTATGGAATCTGAAAGTTACCAACTGCTCAGACAGAAAACGTGAGATCAGTGTGACTGGATATGCAGAGTTTACAAATAACAGCAATTATGAACAGGATCAGGTGAATCTGCAGTATTCCCAGTATATTACAAGAACAGTATTCTGTGGAGATCGTGTACGTCAGATGATCCATGCGAATCTGGACGGCCTTAAGGATGGGGAAGAGGTTGATAACAAGAACGTGTTCAACCGATTCTTCGGCCTGGCTGGAGAGAAGGTTTCTTCCTGGTGTGGTGACAGGGAAAAATTCCTTGGAAGATATCACGGATACAACAATCCAGCAGGGGTTGAAGCCGGAGTATTATGTAATGAGGGAAATTATAATGAAAACAGCTGTGGAGCTCTTTCAACTGTAATTACTCTGGAACCGGGAGAAAGTCGGGAAATGGCTTTTCTGGCAGGAATGAAGGAGGATAATGAAGCAGCGGAGATTATAGCACATTATGCAGACTGTGAAAAAACATGCGCGGTGGAGCTTGAAGAACTGATCAGTTACTGGCACGGACAGCTTGCGCATTTTCAGATCAGAACACCAAGTCCGGAATTCGATACCATGATCAATACATGGAACGCATATAACTGTTTTATGACATTTATCTGGTCACGTGCAGCATCTTTTACTTATTGCGGACTTCGTAACGGATATGGATACCGTGATACTGTACAGGATATCCAGGGTGTGATCCATCTTGCACCCGAAATGGCACTGGATAAGATCCGTTTCATGTTGTCAGCACAGGTAGATAACGGCGGCGGTCTTCCACTTGTGAAATTCACACATAATCCGGGACATGAGGATACACCGGATGATGCGTCCTATGTACAGGAAACCGGTCATCCGGCATACCGCGCAGATGATGCACTCTGGCTGTTCCCTACTGTATACAAATATATTTCAGAGACAGGAAATTTTGCATTCATCGATGAAGTGATCCCGTTTGCAAACAAGGATGAAGGAACTGTATACGAGCATCTGAAAAGAGCTATTGACTTCTCCATGAACCATCTTGGCAGACATGGAATGCCGGCCGGACTTTATGCAGACTGGAATGATTGTCTGAGACTTGGAAAGGATGGGGAATCTACTTTCGTTGCATTACAGTTCTATTATGCAATGACTATCCTGAAAGAGTTTGCAAAGTACAAAAAAGATGAAAAATATATAAAATACCTGGAAGAAAAACAAGAGCAGCTTGGAAAATTGATCCAGGAACTCTGTTGGAATGAAGATCGTTTTATCCGTGGGTTTACGGAGCGGGGAGAGGTTATCGGAAAGAGAACTGACCCGGAGGCAAATATGTGGCTGAATCCACAGAGCTGGGCTGTGATCAGCGGCCTTGCAACAGAGCGGCAGGCAGATTTGGCCCTTCAAATGGTTTATGAAAGATTGAATACAGAATACGGTGCAATCCTTATGGATCCTCCATATCATGCAAATGCTTTCGACGGAGCACTTGCGGTTATCTACAATGCAGGAACAAAGGAAAATGCGGGAATCTTTTCACAGTCACAGGGATGGCTCATTCTGGCAGAAGCACTTTGCGGACATGGTGAGCGTGCATTTAATTATTTCCTGGAGAATGCTCCGGCAGCGCAGAATGACAGGGCTGAGATCAGACAGCTGGAGCCATACTGCTATGGACAGTTTACAGAAGGAAAAGCAAGCCCGAATTTCGGACGATCTCATGTGCACTGGCTGACAGGAACAGCATCTACTGTGATGGTAGGATGTGTAGAAGGAATTCTTGGCATGCGTCCGGATTTCTATGGCTTACGTATAGCACCATCGATTCCAAAAGAATGGGAGAAGTTTGAGATAAGCAAGGATTTCCGTGGATGTCATCTCCATATCACTGTGAAGAATCCGGGACATGTGGAAGCTGGATGTAAAAAACTCTATGTAAATGGAGAAGAACTTCCGGGTAATTATATTCCGCAGGAGAAACTTACCGGTGAGACAGAAATTGAATTCTATATGTCATGACATAATGGATATAAATTGCGAGGAGATCACATTTATGAATACAAAGTAAAATGGAATATAAATACCGTTTTATTTTGGCAGGAAGGAGATCACAGAATGAAATATATAAAATTTCAGGATAAAAATGGAAGCTTTTCCATAGAAAATCCGGAGAATTACAGCGGTTTATATATACCTCTGGCCGGAGAAAACGGATTGAAATCCGCGATCACCCCTTCTCTGGGAGGAGACAGCAAACTGGATCAGAATCATTTTCTGCTGGAACCGGTAAGCATTGAGAATCTTCATAATAATCGAAACACCAGAAATTTCTGGTGCAAGATAAAAGGAAAAGGTTACTGGTCAGCATGCGGAGTTTCGGCAGAACAGGAATTTCAGAAATATACTGATAAACAGGATAAAAGCAGCCTGGAAGCCGGATTTATGTGGCAGAAGCTGCACAGAACTTCTGAGAAATACGGACTTCAGTCAGAGATTTTGTCTTTTGTGACAGTGAAAGGTGATGCGGAGGTCCATCTTGTAAAGATTACCAATATTGAAGAGGAAGAACAGGAGATCACACCGGTTGCTGTAATACCTGTATATGGAAGAAGTGCAGACAATCTCAGAGATCACAGGCATGTGACTTCCCTTTTGCACAGGATAAGAACAACGGAGTACGGTGTTGAAGTAAAACCGGTGCTTTCTTTTGATGAAAGAGGTCATCAGAAGAATAATACTACATATTTTGTATATGGATCTGAAGGCGAAGGAACGGAACCGGAAAGCTTTTATCCTGATGTGGAAATGTTTATCGGAGAAGGCGGTTCTTTCCTGATTCCGGAGGTGGTCAGAGAAGAGAAAAAAGGTGTTCCGGCAGGAACAGAAATTGAAGGAAAGGAAGCTGTCGGTGGTATTCGTTTTGCATCCAGGGTTCTGAGACCACATGAAACAGCTGTATATGTTGTGACAGCGGGAATATCTGAAAAAAATCAGCTGCCGGAGGAGACTGCACGGTTTTACAGAACTGAAAAACAGGTTGCAAGAGAATTTGAACATGTAAAAAAACACTGGACAGAAAAAGTGAATGTTTCTTTTGAGACAGGTGATGAGGACAGAGATAATTATCTGAAATGGATCTGTTTCCAGCCGATATTAAGAAGAATTTACGGTTGTTCATTCCTCCCGTATCATGATTATGGAAAAGGTGGAAGAGGCTGGCGTGATCTTTGGCAAGACTGTCTGGCACTTCTGATCATGGATCCTTCTGTTGTACGTCAGATGATCGTCGATAATTACGGTGGAGTACGCATCGATGGAACCAATGCCACGATCATCGGAAACAGACAGGGTGAATTTATCGCAGACCGTAACAACATTGCCCGCGTGTGGATGGATCATGCTTTCTGGCCATTTGTGACAACGCAGCTTTATATGGATCAGACCGGGGATATGAATGTCCTTTTTGAGAAGATTCCATATTTCAAGGATCTTCAGACAAAAAGAGGAACTGCGCATGATGAAAAATGGAGCAGTGCCTATGGAGAAAATCAGAAAACAGAATCCGGTGAGATTTATTACGGAACGGTTCTGGAACACATTTTGCTGGAAAATCTCTGTGCTTTTTATGATGTAGGAGAGCACAACGAGATGAAACTTCACGGGGCAGACTGGAACGATGCCATGGATATGGCATGGGAAAATGGTGAGAGTGTGGCATTTACCTGTGCATATGCTGGAAATATGAAGAACATCGCAGAATATCTGAGAAAACTTCAGGAAAAGGAAATGTTTGACAGGATTGAAGTTGCGGAAGAAATGGAAATCTTGTTTACCGGAGACCGTGAGCTTTATGAAAGCCCGGAGAAAAAGCAGCAGCTTCTGAGACAGTACACAGAAAAATGTGCACATGATATCAGCGGAAATACTATTGTGATCCGTCTGGACCAGCTTAGCCGGAATCTGGATGAAAAGGCAGACTGGATGATGGAAAACATCCGCAGAAGAGAATGGGTAAAAGACGGAGAAAACGGCTGGTTCAACGGATATTATGATGATCATAAACGTCCTGTGGAAAGGGCAGAAAACAGCCAGGTACGTATGATGCTTACCAGTCAGGTATTTGCGATCATGAGTAAAACCGCACAGAAAGATCAGATTGAGTCTATCTGTAAAAGTGCGGATAAATATCTTTTTGACCGTCAGGCAGGAGGATATCGCCTGAATACCAATTTCCATGAAGAAAAATTTGATCTGGGAAGAATGTTCGGGTTTGCTTATGGAGAAAAGGAAAACGGAGCGGTATTTTCTCATATGGCTGTTATGTATGGCAATGCACTGTATAAAAACGGCTATGCAAAAGAAGGACATAAGGTTCTGGAAACGCTTCTGGACGCTGCCATGGATTTGAGAACAGCAGGATGTATCCTGGAATTCCGGAATATTTTGATAATCAGGGAAGAGGATTGTATGCATATCTTACCGGTGCTGCAAGCTGGTATATGCTGACTATGATCACAGAGGTATTTGGCGTCAGAGGAGATCTTGGAGATCTGGTGATCGCGCCGGCACTGATGCCGAAGCAGTATAATGAGAATGGACAGGCATCTCTTACTATGGAATTTGCCGGAAGAAAGCTGGAGATCTGTATCTGCAATCCGGAGAAAAAACTTCCTTCAGAATATAAAATAAAAACAGTATGGTGCGATGAAAAGGAAATGAAAAACAAACAGAGTACCTGTGTACGTATAGAGCGGGAACTGCTCGAAAAGCTTTCTGTAAAAGAAACACACAGGATCAAAGTGGAACTGATGTAACAGAAATCGGTTATACATAATTGTTAAATTACAGAAACAGAAGTATCAATAGGAAAACGGCATCCCACAGTTGTAAAAAGCTGCGGGATGTCGTTTTTGATGCTGATAAAAAATATCAGCCATAATAATATAATAATAAGGATGTTTACCACATGGATTTGTAATATTTGTCACGGTACTTCTTTGGGGTAAGGCCGGTGAAGTTTTCAAAGATCTGGATAAAATGACTCTGTGAAGAGAAATTCAGATAATTGGCGATATCAACTACTGCTTTATCAGAGTATCGGAGCAGGTGAGTGGCTTTTTCGATTTTTTTCTCGCGGATGTAATCACTTATGGATACTCCAAGATTCTGTTTGAATACTCTGGACAGATAACTGGGAGAGAGTCCGGTATGTTCTGACAGATCCTGAATGGTGATACGCTCCTTAATGTGACCGTAAATATAGTCCACGCATTGCATGACCGGTCTGGAAAGAATAGAGCTTTTTTCTGGAGGATCATTTTTCCGGTAAAATCTCTGGCCATAATATGATGCAGATCTGCAATCTGGCGTACAGTGTGCAGGAATCCATTTTCAGAATGTAAAATCGCTGAGACGATATGCCTGTTCAGACTCCAGTCCACCGTCAATACAGTAACGGGTGAGCATGGCAGTAGTGACAACGAAATGATACTTCAGGTTGGTCAGAGGATTTTTGGAGAGGATACCGGTTCCCTTCAGATGAAGAAAAGAGTCTTCCTCGCAGTTTTTGTTTACAGCTTCCATATCACCGGCTCTTACGGCATTGTAAAAAGAATATTCCACAGAGGGAGAGCGATGAAGAGCTTCCAGTTCTGTATCTTCCAGTTCATTAGTAATCCAGTCTTGGGAAATGGACATATTGATATCCTCCTTATATGTTGGTGTTTAAGGAATGTATTGGTTTCTTATATTATGACATGAATCTGACATTTTGTTAAGATTAATAATATAATCGCAGATAAAAAAATGGTATATTTTTATCATCAAAGGTAAAGCATCGGGGATGCTACAGAAAAAGGAGGATTTATACTATGAAAAAAAGAGCGGTATCTATGATCCTTGCAGCAGCAATGGTTTGTGGAATGATGGCAGCAAATGTAAGCTGTGTATCTGCAAAAGGATCGGATGAGGGAAAAGTGATCAATATTTATTCCTGGAATGATGAGTTCCGTCAGAGACTGGAAGCTGTTTATCCGGAAGTAGAGTCCACTTCCAAAGATGGTACAGTTACAAAACTGAAAGATGGTACAGAGATCCACTGGATCGTAAATCCGAACCAGGATGGCGTATATCAGCAGAAACTGGATGAGGCACTTCTCAACCAGGCTGATGCAAGTGCAGATGATAAGGTAGACATATTCCTTTCTGAGACAGATTATGTATTCAAATATACAGACAAAGATGCAGATGTTGCAATGCCTCTTACTGATCTTGGCATTGATCCGGACAAGGATCTTGCAGATCAGTATGATTTCACGAAAACAACAGCTTCTGATGCGGATGGAGTACAGAGAGGCGCCACATGGCAGTGCTGCCCGGGTGTCCTTGTATATCGTCGTGACATTGCGAAAGATGTTTTCGGTACTGATGACCCGAAAGAAGTTGGCGAGAAGATGAAAGACTGGGATACAGCCAAAGAATCAGCAGCTCAGCTGAAAGAAAAAGGATATTATACATTTGCTTCTTATGCAGACACTTTTCGTTTATATGGAAACAGCATTGAGAATCCGTGGGTAGAGTCCGGTGATTCTGTGATCAAAGTAGATTCAAAGATCATGGACTGGGTAAAAGATTCCAAAGAGTGGCTGGATGCAGGTTATCTTAACAAAACTGTAAAAGGTCAGTGGAACGATGACTGGAACAAGGCAATGAGTTCTGAGTCCAAGGTATTCGCATTCCTCTTCCCGGCATGGGGTATCGACTTTACTCTGAAACCAAACTGGATGGAGCAGAAGGTGACTGGCTGTTACAAATCCTCCGCAGGAATACAACTGGGGTGGCTCTTACATTCAGGCTGCAACAGGAACAGATAATCCGGAACATGTCAAAGATATTATCCTGGCAATGACGGGAAATCAGGATAATCTTCTTAAGATTTCCAAAGAATACTCTGATTTTACAAATACAAAATCCGGTATGAAAGATGCAGCTACAAATGCAGATTTCGCATCTGATTTCCTTGGTGGACAGAACCCGTTTGAGTATTTTGCACCGGTTGCAGAGAATATCAAGATTGCACCGCTTTCCGCATATGACCAGGGTTGTGTAGAGCTGATCCAGAACGCTTTCAGTGATTACTTCCAGGGTAAAGTAGACTTTGACAAAGCAAAAGCCAACTTTGAGACAGCTATTCAGGAGCGTTATCCGGAGATCACAGAGATCCAGTGGCCGGAATAAATACCACATGAGGATAATTGTTGATGCTGCAGGATCTTTGGATCCTGCAGCTTGCTGGAAAGGAAGAGCATTATGAAGAAAAAGAGCGTTAATTACGGAAAATGGGGATACATATTTATTCTTCCGTTTTTTGTGATCTATTTTATCTTTTCGCTGATTCCGCTGTTTGATACAGTGAGATACAGCTTTTTTGAATATTTCCGTTCTGGAATCAAGCAGATTGGTCCTAATTTTATAGGACTTGCCAATTATGTCAGTCTTCTGCATTCTGACATGCTGAAATACGGACTGAATACACTGATCCTTTGGGTGATCGGATTTGTTCCGCAGATCGTTATTGCACTGGTGCTTGCATGCTGGTTTACCGATGCCAGGCTGAAGCTTCATGGCAAGCAGTTTTTTAAGGTTGTAATTTATCTGCCGAACCTGATCATGGCATCAGCATTTGCACTTCTGTTTTTTACCATGTTTTCCACAAACGGACCTGTAAACTCCATTTTGTGTTCACTGGGCTGGATAAAGGAACCGATTGATTTTCTGGGCTCTGTTCTGGGAACAAGATCATTGGTAGGTTTCATGAATTTCCTGATGTGGTTCGGAAACACGACCATCATGCTGATGGCAGCAGTAATGGGAATCAGTATGGATATTTTTGAAGCATCGGATCTGGACGGATGCAACAGCATTCAGCGTTTCGTCTATATTACGCTTCCACTGATTCGTCCGATTCTTTCCTATACTCTGATCACTTCCATCATCGGTGGCCTTCAGATGTTTGATGTACCGCAGATCCTCACAAACGGACAGGGTAATCCGGACAGAACATCCATGACACTGATTATGTTCCTGAACAGCCATCTGAAGAGCAAGAATTATGGTATGGCCGGAGCATTGTCTGTATACCTGTTTATTATCAGTGCAATCCTCTGCTTCTTTGTATATCGTATGACTAACGACAATGATCCGGACGGATCTAAGAAAGCAGCGAAAAAGAGAGCAAGAGCAGAAAGGAGAAAAACAAAATGATGAAAGATAAGACAGCCAGCAGGATCAGAAGTATCGTGGCACATGTGGTACTTATTATTCTTTCCTTTATGTGTCTCTTTTTCTTTTATGTACTGATCGTGAATGCGTCTCATTCTCATGCAGAGCTTCAGAAGGGATTTTCTGCTCTTCCTGGAAAATATTTCTGGAAAAACCTGATGAATGTTGCAAATGACGGAAGCTTTCCGATGTTCAGGGGAATTCTTAACAGTATTATCGTGTCCGGATGCAGTGCAGTATTATGTACATATTTTTCCTCACTGACAGCATATGGTCTTTATGCCTATGATTTCAAGGCAAGGAATGTAGCGTTTACATTTATCATGGCGATCCTCGTCATGCCGACACAGGTAACTGCAATGGGCTTCCTTCGTCTGATCACAAAGATGGGATTATATGATTCCCTGCTTCCGTTGATCATTCCGTCTGTTGCGTCACCGGCCGTATTCTATTTTATGTACAGCTATCTGCAGTCCTCACTGCCGATGTCACTGGTAGAAGCAGCCAGAATTGACGGCTCCGGAGAATTCCGTACTTTCAACAGTATTGTCCTGCCAATCATGAAGCCGGCAATCGCTGTACAGGCGATTTTTACATTTGTAGGCTCCTGGAACAATTATTTCGTTCCTGCTCTGGTTATCCAGTCTAAAAGCAAGATGACTGTTCCAATCCTGATTGCAACACTTCGTGGAGCAGATTATATGAATTTTGATATGGGTAAGATTTACATGATGATCACAGTTGCCATTGTGCCGATCATTATCGTATATCTCCTTCTTTCCAAGTTTATCATCGCAGGAGTGACACTTGGAGGCGTAAAAGAATAACAAAAGGTAGCAGGTAAGATATGACAGTTAAGAAATGGAAACACAGCGGAACAAAGAAACACAGCATGTCAGACCGTGAAATACGAAACGGTCTTCTTTCGGAAAAAGCAGCAGAGGAGGGTATTGTACTGCTGAAAAATGATAAAAAAATACTCCCTCTGAATATTTCCACGAAAATAGGTTTATACGGCGCCGGTGCGGGAAAGACAGTGAAAGGCGGAACAGGTTCCGGTGATGTGAATAACAGAAGTAACATTTCTATTTATCAGGGACTGAAAGAAAACGGTATTCAGATCGTAAGCGAGAAATGGCTGGCCAATTATGAGTCAATATACGCAGAAGCACGCCGGGCATGGAAAGAAAAAATACTGGAAGAAGCAAAGTTTGTGGAAAATCCTTTTGATGCCTATGCGGAAAATCCCTTTGCAATGCCGGAAGGCCGTGCAGTCACAGCAGAAGATACTGTCGATGCCCAGACAGCAATCTATGTGGTAAGCAGGATTTCCGGTGAGGGAAAGGATAGGCGCAGGGTCGAGGGAGATTATTATCTGAGCAGACGGGAGCGGGAGGATATCCGGTTCCTTGATGCACAGAAGATTCCTACAGTACTTATCCTGAATTCCGGCGGTCCGGTAGAACTGACAGATATTCTGGAAGAAACAGAAAATATCTGTGCTGTCCTGAATATTTCCCAGCTTGGACAAAGAGGCGGACTTGCCCTCGCCAATGTCCTTCTGGGAAAGGTAACTCCAGGCGGCAAGCTGACTGCAACATGGGCCAGAAGGTATGAGGATTATCCGTGTGCAGAGGAATACAGCTATCTTAATGGCAAGCTTGAAAGAGAAGAGTACAAGGAAGGAATTTATACAGGATATCGTTATTTTGATACTTTTGGTGTAAAACCGTTGTTTCCGTTTGGATATGGACTTTCTTACACAGAAATGCAGATACGCTTCCATGGGATGAAAACATCAGGGGATGGCGTTGAAGTTGAAGCAGAGGTAACGAATACAGGAGAAACTTTTTCGGGAAAAGAGGTCGTGCAGGTCTATGTGTCTCTTCCACAGGATGAATCAGGGAAGGAATACCGTCGGCTGGCTGGCTTTGCAAAAACAAAACTTCTGAAGCGGGGGAAAAAGAACTGCTGAAAATCAGGATCGACAGAAAGACACTGGCATATTTTTCCGAAGAGCAGCATGCCTGGATTGCTGAAAAAGGTTATTATGCTGTCTGGGTCGGAAACAGCATTGCATCGCTTACGCTGCTGCAATGCTTGAAGTGCCGGAGAGTGTGATCCTGGATAAAACGAATATCCTTGAGAATCAGACTGATATTACTGAAGAAGTTTATGACCGCCAGAATCTTTCTGTCAGAACTCTGAAATGGAAAGAGAAGGCAGAGAATGAGAAGATTGGAAGATATATCTATTATCCTGAACCAGAGAAGAGAACAGAATGCACCTGCCAACCGGAAAATAAGATTCCTGCAAAGGATCTGCTCCCGCTGTTTTATGGGAATATTGCTGGAATCTCCAGTAATCTGGGGGCGGCAGGAATCCGTGTTCCTGGCTCTGCCGGTGAGACCACGGCTGCTCTTTATGAGCAATATGGCGTTTCCCCACTGATCATGGCCGATGGCCGGCAGGACTGAGACTTCAGCAGAATTATGAAGTAGACAGAGAAACAGACACAGTATATGGAATCGGTGTCCTTGGATCTCTGGAAAACGGATACCTGAGAACAGATGAGACTCACGAAAACGCAGACAGATATTATCAGTTCTGTACGGCATTTCCGGTTGGAACTGCACTGGCTCAGACCTGGGATACTGCCCTTGTGGAAAAAGTTGGAATAGCAGTGGCAGAAGAAATGGAAGAATTCCACATAGATCTCTGGCTAGCACCTGGTCTTAATATTCAGAGAAACCCTCTGTGCGGCAGAAATTTTGAGTATTATTCCGAAGATCCGCTGCTTTCCGGAACCATGGCAGCAGCTATGACAAAAGGAGTGCAGAGCAGACCTGGCTGCGGTGTTACCGTTAAGCATTTTGCCTGTAACAATCAGGAAGATAATCGTATGGGCGTAGATGCACAGGTATCAGAACGTGCCCTGAGGGAAATTTACCTGCGTGGTTTTGAGATTGCAGTTAAAGAAAGCAGACCAGTGGCAATCATGTCTTCCTATAATTTACTGAATGGTGTCCATGCTGCAAACAGTGTTGATCTCTGTACAGCCATTGCCCGAAAAGAATGGGGATTTGACGGTGTGATCATGTCAGACTGGAATACAACGGTTCCGGAAGATGGAAGTATTCCGTGGAAATGCGTGACAGCAGGAAATGATATTATCATGCCTGGTAATGCAGCCGATGCAGAAAATATCCGAAAAGCTTTTGAAGACGGAAAGCTTTCGGAAGAAGTTGTCAGAATGTGTGCGGGACGTATTCTGAACCTGATACACACACTGACAGCAGAATAAAAAAAATATATAGTAGTGAAAAACTTGCCTGAATTCAATTTTCGATTTATCATTGGATTCAGGCATATTTTTTGCAGATGTCGCGCAAGGCAACCCGTTTTAGGCGGAGGATCCTGCAGGCAGTTTTTTATATGCCGTGAAAAGGAGAATACCATGAATATAAAACGAGCAAAGCAGGAGATCAGAGATTCCATAGAAGCATATCTTTCAAAGGACGAATTCGGTGAGTACCGGATCCCGGCGATCCGACAGAGACCGATCCTTCTTATGGGCCCTCCGGGAATCGGAAAGACACAGATTATGGAACAGATAGCAAGGGAATGCGGGATTGCTCTTGTTTCCTATACCATTACCCACCACACCAGGCAGAGTGCTGTGGGACTTCCTTTTATTGTAAAAAAGAATTATGGTGAGGAAGAATTTTCTGTCACGGAATATACCATGAGTGAGATCATTTCGTCCGTTTACGACAAAATGGAAAAAACAGGTCTGAAAGAAGGCATCCTGTTCATTGATGAGATCAACTGCGTATCTGAAACACTAGCGCCGATGATGCTGCAGTTCCTTCAGGGAAAAACCTTCGGAAACCAGAAGGTGCCGGAAGGCTGGGTGATCGTCACAGCAGGCAACCCGCCAGAATATAACAAATCCGTCCGGGAATTCGATGTGGTCACTCTGGACCGTATCAAGAAGATCGATGTGGAGGCAGACTTTGATGTATGGAAGGAATACGCCTATCAGCAGGGAATTCATCCGGCGGTGATCTCCTATCTGGAGCTTCGCAGAAAAATTTCTACAGGGTGGAGAATACCGTAGACGGAAAAATCTTTGCCACAGCCAGAGGCTGGGAGGATCTTTCCCGTCTGATCCAGGTTTATGAGATCCTTGGAAAAACCGTAGACCGTGAGGTGGTCAGTCAGTACATTCAGCACAGGATGATCGCGAAGGATTTTGCAGGCTATCTGGCTCTTTATTATAAGTACAGAACGGACTATAAAGTGGAGGACATCCTGAAAGGAAAGTGGGATCCATTACTCTGGGTAAGATCCGCACAGCCTCTCTGGACGAGCATTTGAGCATTGTAAGCCTTCTCAACGGAAAGCTCAGCGAGCTTTTTACAGAATGCTATCTTACCGATGCCTACCTCACGAAACTGTATGATTATATGGTGTACTTCAGAGAAAATCAGGACAGCCTCACAGCAAAAAATCTCATGGAAAAGCAGAGGCGGATCTTGAAAAGGAACAAAAAGAGTGAGCTTCTTAAGCAAAAACAGCAGGATGTCGTACATAACAGAAAGCGTGTTGTGA